>JGI24806J26614_1000643_pt1 | contig 11320 bp, 10 predicted proteins | sample Kansoi200umMDA_FD_26614 | JGI IMG/M metagenome (IMG submission 26614)
TTTCGCGATGACGAGCTATGTGCAGCGGCAGACACAGCTAAGGCGCTTCAATCATCGCACATTTCCATTGAGCTAGACCGGGAAATTTTCAATACAACTCTGCCTCAAGTGATCGCGTCGCTAGAAGAACCAGTTGCCACCGCTTCTATTCTCCCCATGTACCATCTCTGTAAACGCGCCCGTGAAGACGTGAAAGTTGTTCTTATGGGCCAAGGCCCCGACGAGCTATTTGGCGGTTACAAACGTCACTTAGGTGTACACTATAGCCGGTATTGGAGATCGCTTCCGGAATGGGCTCGAACGCCAATCACCAAAGCGTTGGCGAGCTTGCCGCGTAACGAAACGATCAAACGCGGGCTTTCCTCTTTGCAAATTCGGGACAGAAATAGATTGTACCAAAACGTGTTTTCGTTGATGCCGGGAGGATTAATCGACAGTCTTTTTCAAGAAGGAGCTTTACCCGATAAGGCTGGAGATAAAATTCTCGATTGTTGGGACGATCTTTTGCCCTTGATGAAGAACACTGACGAGTTGGGCGGGCTTCAGTTTCTCGAAATCCGATCTTCTCTACCCGACGAGCTGCTAATGTACGGTGATAAGCTTTCCATGGCACATGGGTTGGAGGCCCGCGTGCCGTATCTCGATCACGAAGTCATCGAGTATGTGGAGCGGCTCCCATCTTCGTACAAAGTCCACTGGGCATCCCGAAAATGGTTACACCGCCGCGTATGCAGCAATTTCTTACCTAAAGAAATTGTTCGCAGAAAAAAACGGAATTTTGCGGCTACGATTGTAGACGATTGGTTCCGTGAATCATATGACGGGAAGATGGAGGATACACTCCTTAACGCGGGGTCTCGAATTTACGGCTACTTGCGTCCGCAAGCGGTCCATCAACTGGTCAAAGATCATCGCGCAGGGTGGCACGACCATCATAAGATATTGTTTAGCTTGGTTGTTCTGGAAGAGTTGTATTGAAAATTTCCCGGTCTAGCTCAATGGAAATGTGCGATGATTGAAGCGCCTTAGCTGTGTCTGCCGCTGCACATAGCTCGTCATCGCGAAAGCTACTGCCAAAGCCCACCGTGTAAGTCTTCCAAGACTTACCACTCTGATTCATTAGCGCCAATAGCAAGCCCGAATCGAGCCCGCCACTTAGAAGCAGTCCCACCGGAACATCGCTGATTAACTGTCTCTTCACTGCACGCTTGTAGAGCTCCAGCAATTCCTCTTCCGCTTGCTGCACCGACGGCATCGGGTCGAGCGGCGCTGGTGCAAAGTTCCACCAGCGTTCTATACGAGCGGCGCCTTCCTTAACGATCATCCGAGTTCCCGGAGCGAGTTTCCCGATGCCTTGATATAGCGTCAACGGGGAGGGCGTGTACCGATAGCGTAAGAAAAGATTCAATGAGACGGGATCCATTTCGGATGTACTTTTCTCAGTGGCGAGCAAAGCACGAATCTCCGAGCCAAATTTTAATCCCCTGGGGGAGATCTTGTAGTAGAGGAGTTTTATCCCTGCCCGGTCGCGTGCCAACATCAATTGTCGCTTCTTCTCGTCCCATACGGCTAGGCCAAACATGCCGTTCAGATGATCAAGAACATCATTTCCCCAACGTTTGTAGCCGTTAACAATTACTTCAGTGTCGGAGTTTGTTCGAAACACATACCCGTAGTCCTGAAGCTCTGCTTTGAGCTCAGGAAAATTGTAAATCTCACCGTTAAAGACCACATGCACTGTTCTTTCGGCGTCTGACATTGGCTGATGCCCGCCCAAGAGATCTATAATCGAGAGACGCCTAAACCCCAAACCGATGGACCCCGAGACATAATATCCCTCATCGTCAGGACCTCGATGCGCCAGAGCATCCGTCATCCTTTTGATTTCTTGAGGATCAACAGGAGTCTCGGTACTAAAGTTATACTGACCGCAAAGCCCACACATGAACGCTATTCCCGCTGAGCTGGATATTTTTACAGAGGGACGGCCGAAGCCTACGAAAGGGTAGGTTTTCTGCCGAAAACAATCCTATGCCAGCCCCATTTGCGACCAAGCCAATTGCAGATATTATTGGGAAGACTCTTTCCTACAATGGGCCAATGTAACCTGTTGAAATGCCACACTTCAGTTCTTACATTGTCAAATCGCCCGAACATCCGGAGCACATCGCGCTTGCCGTAAACTTTGGAAAGCGGACAATCAGGCCCGTCCGTGTTGATGCTTAACCATTCTTCGCTACTCATCCTTTTCTTCCCCAGCATTATTTCGCGATGTCGCTCCAATTTGGGTTGCTCGAACCCTGTCATTTTTGCTATGAGAGCAGGCATGACTCGAGGGTAAAGCAGTAGACGTAATAACCGGCGCAAAAATAAGATCTGAAAATAGTAGTTGATCGATGACTTATTATAGACCATTACGCAAAATGTTCCTCCTGGTCGCAAGATACGATAGATCTCGCGAACAATCGCATCAGTATCTGGGGAGTGATGGATGACCCCAAAGCTGTAAACGTGATCGAACGAGTCGTCCGTAAACGGCAGCTTTTCCGCATTGGCGACCTCGAATTGACCTTTGATAGCCAGCAATCGAAACCGTTCACGGGAGCGCTGAACGGATGCCGGTGACAAGTCAATTCCAACATACCTGGCTCCATCTCGAGCAAATTGGACGGCATCAGTGCCAATGCCGCAGCCGATTTCCAGCACATCACGACCTCTGAACGCCTTAAAGTTTGCAATTAGTGGAATATGCGGTTCAAGATAATATCGCTTGTGCTGGATTTCATTGAAGTACGCTTCTCGGTCCCTGTTATTTGAGAGCTTACTCGAACACGGGTTGGCATCCCAGAAAGCTTTTACATGCTCTATTTGGGTAGACATGATTTCGACGCTCCCTCAAACCAGGGCGCAAGGTAACTTAGCGGTATTCGACTCAGTGTGGGTAAGCGGTGTTATTGTAGTGAGACGTAGCCGCCGCGGGAAGAAACGGATAACGGCGGTTTTCCAGACATGCGCTGATCCCGTCAGCAAAATTTTCCACCATCGTTTGCATGGTATAGCATGGTATAGATAGAAGCAGCTTGCCGACAGTCAGTCTTGAGTCTCGCCAAGTCCGTCTCCGATGAGAGACGCAACGAAAGCAACGAACACTGCCAGGCGAAGTTATCGGTTAAGATTCTCCAACAATTGCTGTTCGCCTCGCGAATCCCGCCTAAGTCGCTGTGAGGATAAATAAGAAAACGGGTAGAAGACGGTACATATCCCCCGCACATGATAGAATGACTGAAGCATCCCTACTATTTCTCCTTCGATCCGCTTCCATCATTATGGTATGATCACCACCAGTAACGCTCTCATTACACTACGGCCACAATGCTTTATCGAAGAATGCGTGGATTGCAGCGAGAAATACGGGATCAGGTGGTCGATTGTCCTTCGCCCAATTCGCCATGGGTTCCTGTAGGCTTAAAACAAATGACCCGCGAATAAGCAGCGCTGCGAAAAAAATTGCTAAAAGCGTCCGGGACCAATTTTGAAAAGCAGCGTTGATTACTATTGGCTTCATAACAACAGAGAGGCTTCCGGGATGTTGCTTACTAGCTATGCCGATCTATAGAACCAGAGGGACACCCCAACGACACTGAGACCATCAATCCCCACGTCGCGTAACGATCCTTCACGCCCGGGAACAAATGTTTGATGCCATTCGTCGGAAAACGCATACAAAACCGCCAGAAGAGCCGCCATCAGCAATGCCTGGGTCTTGCATGTCACGTGGGTCCGCAGTGCACGAAACAGGAGCACGGTTAACACCCCATACTCCGCCATATGGGCAAACTTCCTAAGTACGAAGTCATGATAGGGTTCGAAGGGCGATGACAATGAAGGAATGGCTGAGAGCGCAAAGATCACGCCCATCCAGAGGACAACGGCCAACCACCACAAGGCACCGTGGACAATCACGTTCCTGTAGATGGCTGGGTAGGAAAGATGCGTCTTTGCAACAACTACACGAGACCTAGGCATTACAATCAAAAAAAATTGCAAAATGACGGCGCCCGAGTCATACGGTCTTCAACCGGGTAGGTGACCGAATTGGCGGTAAGATACGAGGCCGATGCCTTTTTGCCGAAGAAAATCGGCGATTTCCGGATCGACGAGAGCGCTCAATTCGTCTTGCCAGTGATACCCCCAGTGCCTGTAGGGGGAATTCGGATCATCTAATCCGGGGTGACACATGAGTTCACAAATTCCGCTGTCTGGTAAAGATTGCAGCAGTCTTTGCAAGTTCTTTTTGTCCAGATTGCCGCCAAAGCGAAACCCGGCAAAGTGATCTGGCCGCAGACTAATACGGTTCTTTCCGAGGGAGCAGAAGATGTTTAATATCAGTAGCTGCAAGATCCTGGGGAGTCCTCCCTCTCCGCCAAGCATATACGGTCGAACAGGTTCGCGGGGAAGGCGGATCGCTGGAATATGATATTTTCTTGCAAGTCTGATGGTCATGTTCAGTATCTGCGGGAGCATGTGAAGATGTTGATGGCTATCTAAGTGGCTAACGGGGATCCCGCGGCTCGTGACTTTTTTTATCTGCGCTTCCAATTCACACCATACTTCCTCAAGGCGGATTTTGCCCGCGAGATATTTGTTCGTGAATGTCGTCGCATGATTGTGGAGCCTGCCCGCCGAGTCGACGAGACTTGGAACCATGTCTGGGTTAAGAGACGGTTGTTCTTCGACTAAAGTTAAATGGATCCCTACATCGAGGGTGGGCTTTCTATGACAAATACTAACGGCATGGTCGAACGCATTCCCGTTGGCCATTATAGATGCGGAGGTTAGAATACCAGTCAGATGCGCGTGCAGGATTCCTTCATTTACCCGCTCAGTTAGCCCCAAGTCATCGGCATGAACAATGAGTCTGAGCATGGCCTCAATTTTTGGGCTTGTTCCCAATCCATAACTGGTGTGGAACAAAGTAGCGCCGATGTAAAGGAATCTCCTCTACTTCAAAACCGGCCTGCTCCAATCGGCAGCGAATCTCGTCAGTATTCGGGAATGTAAATTCCTTGCCCAAGGTTAGTCCGAGAACCCTTACCGCAAGGGTTTCTTCACAGTAAAGCAAAGCGAATTTCCAGGCGATGGAACGATCCATTTCCTTGAGAAGAAGTTTCCCGCCAGGTCTCAGACAATCGTAGCATTTGTTTAAAATGCCGTCCCACTGCGCGATTGGGACTAGATACAGGACGTCGATGATCGAAATTACATCCACAGAGTGCTGTGGAAACTCAGAAATGTCCATAACAGTTAGCTGGCGTGCACGACAGTTCGAAGCATTAAACGCTTTGCCCGCAGCTAAAATTTTTTCGTTTGATAAATCCAGTCCAATCAGCTGGAGACCTCGTTTGTTTACCTTGGCCAGTGCCAAAAACAAACCGTGGCCGCAACCCAGATCCAGTAAAATTCCCTCTTCAGGTAAGTAATCGATTAACTTTTCAAAGGGTACGAGGAGACTTCTCCCTGCCTGATGAAGACGCCAGAAAATATTCAAGACGGAAAGAAACTTCCAAGCCTGTTGAACGGCTTCTAACTTTCGCATCGCGGGCTTTTAAACGCGCCGATCATGGAAATACCCCATGGAAGCGGCATCCACTGCATCAACCTGGATTCCAACAACAACACCTGCGTCAGCACAGCGTTACATGGACGCGGGGGCACCGGGAGAATGCGTTCAGGGTTAACTTTGTCCAGCCCATAGATCCACCGATGCACCAAAAGCGCAAATGCAAGAATAGGAAAAAGAAAAAAATTCAGGTGCGAAAATCGGACCGTCTCAAATCCAACTTGGTTGATCTTACGTCTCAACCGGCTCAGATAGTATCTTCTTTTATGCTCGTTCGCTGTATCATGCATGCTCCACAGGTACGGAAACGAAGACGTGAGCAAGACGAGTACTCCATTTGGCTTTAGCAGCCGCTTCGCTTCATGCAGAAACGCAACGTCGTCGTCGAGATGTTCGATCAAACCAATCGCCGTCACGACGTCAAAGCATCCGGCCCGAAATGGAGTTCTAGCTGCGTCCGCAGCGATCAGATTCGCATGACCTCGGAGCGAACAGTACTTCAGGGCTTCCGGTGATATGTCCAATCCCCAGAGCTCCACCGAGCGAGTTTTTAGCTGATCCAGCAAAGCGCCGGTGCCGCATCCAATATCGAGAACTCTACCTAGATTACGTGACCCCGCAGTTAGGGACAGCAGCCGACTGACCATCGCCCGCACGCCGACAAACCACCAGTAGCTTTGTTCGAGTTCGTAATTTCTTTTGTATTCGTGCAATTTCATTTTGGCGTCATCGAAATACTTGGACGGCGGCAGTGTTGGGCAAAACGGGGGCGGTGATTCCCGCAAGATTCGAATCGGAAAGCGTAAATCCAACCCGCTCATCGATAATAAACCTGGGGCGCCTCCGCACCTCTTCAAGAATACGGCCAATGTATTCGCCGATGATACCGAGAATTATAAAAAGTATTCCGAACAACAACGATTCGATCCCAATCGTTGAGGCCCAGCCGGGCACCGCTTTACCCAACAGTTTGCCGACGATGGCGTACACCAACCCGCAAAATGCTACTAAGCTGGTCACAAGCCCGAGGAAGATTGCGAGACGAAGAGGCACGATGGAAAACGAGGTGACACCTATACAGGCGAACTTGACCATTTTGCGCAAATTGTACTTACTTTTACCGGAGAAACGATCTCGACATCGAAACTCCAGCTTGGAGCTTGGATATCCCACCCAATGAATTAAGCCGCGAAGAAACAGATGCCCCTCGTTGAACTGCAGGAGTTCGTCAACGACCTGCCTATCCAACAAACGAAAATCCGCCATACCTGCAGACAAGTCGCTACCACTTAAATACGAAAAGATTCGATAGAACATCCGAGAGCTGAATTTTTTCATCCAGGGTATCGTTTCGTGGTCAATCCTGACTGTATGGACGATCTTACTTCCCTCACGCCAGCGCCTCAAAAGCTGGGGAATCACCGCCGGCGGATGCTGCAAGTCAGCATCCATCGTAATCACCGCTTCACCGGCTGCGTTGGCGAGACCGGCGAAAAGAGCGTATTGGTGGCCGAAGTTACGAGACAGCCGCAATCCCTTGACTCGCGGATCCTCGCGGTGTAATGCGAAGACCTCATTCCATGTATCATCGGTACTCCCATCATCGATAATGATGAGCTCCCATGTGATTTCTCCAAGGGCTGCGACGACTTCTTCATGCAGTTTGGCGAGGTTACCCTGTTCACAATACGCTGGGACGACGAGAGAGACCTTTGGCAGCGCTTGTTCGTTAAACCCGTCGCCGTGCGATAAGTTTGCCAGGACCTTTGGTTTTGGAGTTAGGCGCATGAGTGCCCCCTTCCTTCATCACGCTACTGTCCGATGGATCCCTTGTGCTGAAAGTTCTTTGCCCTCACCGCGACTCCCCACTACTGTTGACCAGAGGCGATACAGGCCATGACTGGCTAGAATGAGCACAAAAGGCTCTATTTGAACTCGATGGCGAAAAAACGATGGATTAGTGACATAGAATAGGGCGGGGAATACCCCAATAAACAGCAAAAGCAAACTAACGCGCGCAAAGCTTTCTCCCGACCAGATCACACCAACCAAAGCGAAACCGACCACTGAAAGGAATATCCAAACATGGAGCAACTCGCTTGTGGAATTTCCACGGTCCGGAGTGATGTACCAAAAGTACTTGATGCGTTTGAGTGTGAGAACGACAAATTGCTCAGGGTTATCCGCGATCCAAGAGAAAGCCATCCTATAATACGGTGGTGACGCCTCGCCCCTCGGGCGGATCGCATGAGAGGGATCTTTTATATAATAGCCTTTTGCGTTGGGATTGTTGCCTACCCATAGGTGGTAATCGAGATTGCTCTTGCTAATGGAAGCTTCCCCAAGAACCATCGAGTTTCGTACAGACCATGGAATGAGAACAAGCATCGCAGTTAACACAAAAAGCAGACTTGCCACCGTCGTTCGTATCCGCTGGCCTTTGCTCACGAGGAAAAGCCACAGAGGAATCACCAGCAATAAGCTTAACGTGTGTCCAGTCGTCAGGAACAATAGACCAGCGATTAGGCCGCTGAGCACGGCGGGCGTAAAGCGCCTTACGTTGGGAACATCAAGGATCACGATGAAAAGTAAGCACAACAACAGAATCGATAGCGGCGTCGGTCCGATACGGCTTACCGCAAAGAAGATAGATCCGGGATAACACGCAAATAGTAAGGCAGCGATGCGTGCCTCAGTGGGACCGTACAGCTTCTCCGCGAGCACAAAAATTGCCCAGGTAGTTAAGCCGCAGAGCAGAGCCTGCAAGACTACCAGGGCAATTCCTGCGCCGATGGTAAAAGAACCAAAAACATAGAAGAACGGAGCAATGATAAAGCTGTAGAGGGGATCGGTCTCGGAAGTAGGCACGACCCCATCTAGCGAGAATACGCCTCTCTCCACAAGCCACCGGGCAATCCGACCGTATTCCCATCCAAACGCCCATCGGTCGACCCAGGGATCGGATTCAAAAATGTTTATCGCAAAACACGCTGCGATCCTGAGGAGAAACGCCAGTGCGGCTGCAGTCCAGATAAAAGCACGCCTATTATGCCAGCAGCTTCTTATCAGCCAAATCGCGTTGACCGAACGTGCACTGACCATTCTTTTACACTCCCTTGACTAGCTGGGGTCTTGAATCGACTAAAATGGGGTCATGGACAGAGCGGCCATTGGACCGTTTTTCGAACGCGGCTCAGTCGCGCCGTTTGAGTAGCCAAAGGTCGGTTCCGGTAAAGCGCTGATGGTCTATTATGGAGTACGATCGAGAGAGTTCGTTTAGACAGGCTGTCGCGCGGTCATTCCAATCTCGCCCCGCGATGACCCAAACCGTCTTGGAACCGTTCAATGAGCCTTCATTAAGGGGATCTTCCGTTCCAGCTGAATCGCATCTGTCCCTAATGACAATATCCAGACCATTGCCGTAGTACTTCGCTGCGCTGCCAATCTGGCCAATAGAGAGAATCGGGCTTTTGCCTGTATTCGCGCCGTTGATACGCCCTATTGCAGCCTTGACATGCTCCTTATCGTATCGTGTATTCCAGTAGAAGTTGCTGATCGAGAACAGGGAACAGAGCAGGATTGCACTCATCAATCCTACTTTTCTTATTTTCGACTGCAGTGATAACACTCCGCATGAAAGGATCAGCACGAATGCGGCAACCGATGGCAAAGTGTAACGGACCTCGTACGTCAGCTTCGTAGCGGACGCTAAAAGATAGACTAGACCGGGTAGACCAAAAAGCCACGGCAGAACGAGGGCTGAAGCAAGTTGATCGCGACGCGCTTTGCGTACTCCGAGAATAATGGCTGGAAAATATATCACCAAGAAGACCAGGGTGATCGGATAGCCAGCGAGCACATTGAGCATGCTCGGCAGAGCATGCAGTTCGGCAACGGTAGGACCGGCAGTGAAACCCGCAGCATAGGCGAAGAACGTATATGGCAGATCTCCTAATCCGACGAACCGTGGCGTACCGCTTGCCCTATCGAGTCTATGAAGGGTCAGCCACAAAATCGGTAGTGCGGCACCTACCACAAACGCCTGCACTGCAACCATTCTTACAAGAAACCGCCTTGGCGCCTCGCGCACGCCACGGCTGAACCAAACACCTAACGTCTGCAGTGCTATCACAATCCAAGAGTAAATAAAGGTGTACACGTTCAGTATCGTTGCCAGGCCATAACATATCCAGGAGGTGGCTCGATTATTTCTCCACACATAGAGCAGTGCCAGATAGGAGCAGGTCGTCATGAAACTCCACTGAGCGTACCAGCGCGCCTCTTGGCTATACCAGAGGTGTAGAGGGGAAAGAGCTAAGAAGAGTGCAGCCAGCAGTCCGACATTAAAAGAGAACAGCCGGGTGCCAAAAATGAAGAGAACCAACACTTCCAGGGTGCCAAACATTGCAGAGGGGAGCCGTGCAGTCATCTCGGGGTTTTCGGGCGATATAAAGAAATGACTCAGTAAGTGAGGCAACGGCGCCAAACGACGTACGGTCTTTCGGCTTGAAGTGTTGTAGTCGAGGATCTCACTTGGGGTCCCGGAAGCATCCTGGACATAAGCAACTTCGTCAATCCAAAAATTTTCGCGGCCAAGATTATAAAGCCGCAGACCAAGCGTAATGCCTAGAACGAGACTAATTAAAACGACCTTTTTTGGTAGAACATGATAGTTACGCAACATATGGCATCTTCACAAGAAAGAAGCTACTGAGACTGTGGATATTTAGTTTACTTCAATAGGCTCCGGAGCCTCGAAGGACTACGGGCACCGTCTTTATGAGGATTTTGATATCCAAGCCAAGACACCAATGGTCGATGTATTCCAAGTCCATCTGAACCCAATGATCGAAGCTCACGTCGCTTCGGCCATTAACCTGCCACAGGCAGGTAATACCCGGCCTCACGCTGAAGCGTCGTTTGTGCCATTGCACATTGATCCGCTCAACGTCGCGCACCGGCAGGGGCCTCGGTCCGACAAGGCTCATGTCCCCGTTGAGAACGTTGAACAGCTGCGGCAGTTCGTCGATGCTATAGCGGCGCAGAAATTTTCCCAGCCGAGTAACCCTAGGATCATCTTTAATCTTAAACACCGGGCCGTTCGCCTCATTTAATTGCTCCATGCCATGTTGTTGTTGATCCGCCCCGATGACCATCGTGCGAAACTTCAACAGCTGAAAGCGTCTTTTATTAAGACCGATGCGTTCCTGTCTGAACAAAACGGCGCCCGGCGAATCGATTTTTATGAGCACTGCGGCAACGGCGAGTAAAGGCGCCAATCCCACCAAAAGTGCAGCACCGCCAACAATATCAATGAGCCTCTTTATAAATAGCGGCCAACCGTCCCGTGGGACAGAACGAACAGTCACGAAAGGGACGCCGTTAAACTCACCAACGTACGGTTTGACAAAAGTCTGGAGGGACAGGTCGGGCTGTACGCGCACGACAATCCCTTGTTCCTGGCAAATTTGCACTACGCTCTCGATGAGCTGGCCATACCTGTCTATAGGGAGGGATATGAAAACCTCATCGACGGGCTCCGTTGCCAGCATAGATTGAAGCTCCGACATTATCGTCGGCATTGGTGCGCTTATACTCTCTGCTGAGTCCATGGTCTTACACCTCTGGCTCCTTGGGAGTGATTATTTTCAGGACCCGATATCCGAGACTGGATTGTTGTTCGATGCGGGCGGCAAGAGC
>JGI24806J26614_1000644_pt1 | contig 11313 bp, 11 predicted proteins | sample Kansoi200umMDA_FD_26614 | JGI IMG/M metagenome (IMG submission 26614)
CGGATAGAATTTTTTTAGAAGTTAGGATAGTTTTATTGAGCACGAATAAAAAGATGATAAGCGGATAGAAACCTGAACGGAGCGTCGCAATAGCTGTTTAATCAGGGCGCAAAAGCCAGTATCAAATGCTTATCCACAAGTCTTTAGTTTTTGGGCCTCTATTTTTCATTTTCGAGTCTACCCCCTTACCTTTGCGGCCGAAAAACCCCTAAATCCCCTAACAGGGGACGTGCCAACGCACAGGCCTTATTGCAGAACAGAATTACGTATGTTGAAGTGTGTGACGCAAGGGACGGCGAATAGGAATTCAGAAAATGGTTTTTAAACTCCAAAAAACTCCAAAAAACTCAAAAAAAGACAAATCATAATGGCAAATGTTGGTCAAATAAAACAGGTGATCGGAGCTGTGGTCGATGTGCAGTTCGAGGGTAAACTTCCTGAAATTTATAATGCGCTGGAATTAAAACGGGAAAATGGCGACACCCTGGTGCTTGAAGTGCAGCAGCATCTTGGCGAAGACAGTGTTCGATGCATTGCAATGGATGGTACGGAAGGCCTGGTGCGTGGCACCGAAGTGGTGGACACGGGCATCGCTATTGCAATGCCTATTGGTGAGGGCATAAAAGGCAGGCTGTTCAATGTGACAGGTGACCCAATTGATGGTTTGCCCGCAATATCAAAAAAAGGCGGTCGTCCCATTCACGGTAAACCGCCAATATTCGAAAATCTCTCTACATCAACAGAAGTCTTATTTACGGGAATCAAAGTTATTGACCTGATCGAGCCTTATGCCAAAGGAGGTAAAATCGGTCTGTTTGGTGGTGCTGGCGTGGGCAAGACAGTAATCATCCAGGAATTGATCAATAATATCGCCAAGAGCTATGGTGGTCTTTCGGTATTTGCCGGGGTGGGAGAGAGAACCCGCGAAGGAAACGACCTGATGCGCGAAATGATCGAGGCGGGAATTATGAAGTACGGTGAGGAGTTTAAACACAGTATGGAAGGGGGAGGTTGGGATTTGTCCAAAGTAAATTTGAAAGAATTATCTGAATCAAAAGCGACATTTATTTTCGGGCAGATGAATGAACCTCCGGGAGCTCGTGCGAGAGTCGCGCTTAGCGGACTGACAATTGCCGAATACTACCGTGATGGTGATGGACAAGGCAAGGGTCGCGATATTTTATTCTTTGTGGATAATATATTCCGTTTTACTCAAGCTGGTTCTGAAGTGTCAGCATTGCTTGGTCGTATGCCATCGGCGGTGGGGTATCAGCCAACGCTGGCCACCGAAATGGGAATCATGCAGGAACGAATTACTTCCACTAAAAATGGTTCGATCACTTCGGTGCAAGCCGTTTATGTGCCTGCGGACGACCTTACTGATCCGGCTCCCGCTACGACTTTTGCTCATCTTGATGCGACAACGGTATTGAGCAGAAAAATTGCTGACCTTGGAATTTACCCGGCGGTGGATCCCCTGGATTCCACATCACGAATACTAACACCAAAAATTGTTGGTGATGTTCACTATGACTGCGCAAACAGGGTGAAATTAACTTTGCAACGTTATAAAGAATTACAGGATATTATTGCTATTCTGGGGATGGATGAATTGAGTGACGAAGATAAATTGACTGTTTCCCGTGCACGGCGTGTACAGCGATTCTTATCACAACCTTTCCATGTGGCGGAGGCATTTACAGGGTTGAAAGGTGTGCTGGTTCCCATTGAGGAAACGATCCGTGGATTTAACATGATTATGGATGGTGAGGTAGATGAGTTACCCGAAGCGGCTTTCAATCTTGTAGGGTCGATCGATGATGCCATTGATAAAGGGAAAAAGATTTTGGCGCAGACCCAAGGGTAGAACCCCCTGTCCCCTTTAAAGGGGGCACTTAGTTTGAACATGCTTTATTATTTGATAGCTCTTTTTATTAGAGGTTGATAATTGTGTTACCAACCTTTGTTGTTCTATTCAACTTTGGTTGCGTCGCACACTTCAACTTGCTGTTCTCTATTCAACAATTAAAATAATTAGTTCACTTACTGCTCTGGGGGTTGTGAGTGAGCAGGTCCCTTCTTCGGAGGGATTTAGGGAGGTCGAATATGAATCTCGAAATACTAACACCAGAAAAAAAACTCTACAGTGGCGAAGTGTACGGCGTACAAATGCCAGGCGTTAGCGGCAGTTTTGAAGTATTGGAAAAACATGCACCTTTGGTGAGTGCATTGAAAGCAGGCAGAGTAAAAGTTTTAAAACACAAGCCAACAGGGTCCGGTGGACAACATCATTTTTCTTACTTCGATATACAGGGTGGATTTGTTGAAGTACTCAACAACAAAGTGACCGTTCTGGTAGAAGGAGCAGTGCCCGTGGAAGAATGAACTGGCGAAAAACCAGTCGGTCCGGATTTATGAACAAACTACGAGCCCTCAATTTGTTTGGGGGCTCTCTGATTAATTTCGGAAGGATACATTAATGTTAGTAAGTAATGGCTTTGGCCAGGAATAATCCATCCCAAGTTGCCTCTCGAGCATTTTCATAAATGCGGTTATATTTTTGCACTCTTCGTAATTACAGATTTCAGGATCGTCATAGGCAATGAGCTGATAAGATTTATTAGTAGCGATTTCTAGATTCGGGATGAAATAAAATTTTATCTTCCGAATCTTTTAAATCCTGAAAAATCTTGGTTCTACAATGAAAATTTTCAACCTCGTCTTCTGCATTTTATTTATTCTCTTCGCGGCATTGCAATACAATGATCCCGATCCCTACATTTGGATACCAATTTATTTATACGCTGCTGTTCTATGCTGGCTCGCATTTCGAAAAAAATATTTTCCCCGCGCCTATCTCATCGGAATTTCCATTTATTCTATTTATGCTATTTATTTATTTGTTGCGCAAAATGGCGTGTGGGATTGGATCACCAAACACCATGCATCCAATATTGCTGATACAATGAAAGCAGAACAACCTTGGATAGAGGAGACAAGAGAATTTTTCGGACTAATTATTTTGATCGTCGTCTTACTAATTGATTATTTGTATGCGAAGACCATAAGAAAGAAGATTACAATTTGACCAATATGACTTATTTGACCTACTGGCATCATCCCTATTTTTTAAAATCAATTCTCGATAGCCCTGAATCTTTATTCTTGTGAAACCAACCCGTGCCATACTCCAGTATGTACAATTGTCCATCGGGTCCAAGCTCCATGTCTATGGGCGCGGCAAATTTGGTTTTTGACATAAAAGGCTCCATCTTATAAAAATCACCATCGGGTTGTAGCGTTACCGCCATGATCCAATTCCGCATCCACTCATAAATAAAAACTTTGCGATCATAATAATCAGGCAAGCGGGTTTGAGCCGGGTATAGATCACTATAGAATATTGGTCCTGCCATAGCTGTTCTTCCACCGGTGCTCACCTCCGGAAAATCATGAGAAGCCTCATACGGATACCAGATGAAGGCTGATTGCGGCTTCGGCAATTCAACAATGCCTGTATTATTTTTTGAATTATTGATAGGCTTTGCGGTGTCGAACCGTGGTCCCGCTTGGCCGGTATTATAGTCGTACTGATGATAGGAATAATTATTTCCGATAAACAATGGCCACCCAAAATACCCGGCCTTTCTGGCCTGGTTTATTTCATCATATCCCCTGGGACCTCTCACATCAAAACTATCTTTATTGGAATCTGGGCCTACTTCACCCCAATAAAGAAAACTATTTTTCGGATCAACGGAAATACGATAGGGATTACGATTGCCCATCACGTAGATTTCGGGTTTTGTTTTTGATTCACCCTTTGAAAAAAGGTTTCCTTCGGGAATTTCATAACCGCCATCCTCTTTTACGCGGATGCGAATAATTTTTCCACGCAGATCATTCGAATTGCTGGCAGTTCTTCTTGCATCATATTTTTCATGACCCGGACGACTATCAAGTGGAGCAAAGCCGTGGTTGACATAAGGCTGTTTTGCCTCATCAAATGGAGTGGAGTTATCACCGGTTGAAAGATACAACAAACCATCCGGTCCAAAAGCAATAGAACCTCCCGTGTGGCAACAAATCTCTCTTTGGGAATAAAACTGAAGAACGATTTTCTCCGTTGTCATATCAATATTATCATTCTTTAATTCAAATCTCGAAAGACGATTTACAGAAGTATCAGCGGGCGAGTAAAAAATATATACCCAATGATTTTTTGCAAAGTTTGGATCTTTGCAAACTCCCAAGAGTCCTTCTTCCGCATTGACCGTAGTATCCTTCAACGCTCTCCAATACACCTTCAAAAATCCCGCTGGTTTTATTTTTTTTATGTCGTTTTTATACAATAGAATTTCACCCCGGCGTTGAACGATTAAAACATCAAGATTTGGTAAAACCGTCATTTCAGTAGGCTCAAAAAATTCACCCTCGCTCAAAACTGACTTAGTGAATTTGCTTTCATCAGGCGGGTACTGCGATGTTGCTTTTGAATAGTCGAGGTGATTGCTACCAATGGCATATTGAATGCCACCCAGAATGTGTTTCAGATAAACCGAATCAGCGTATGATTGTTCGGTATGACCCAATTCAGTGTAAAATGCACGGCCGCCATCATAGTCATGATACCATGCCATGGGATGATTATTTCCTAAGGCACCACCCTGATAAGATTGCTCATCTATCTTTAGTAACACTTTTACTTCTTTGCTCAACCTTTTAAAATTATACCATTCGTCAGTTCTGCTCCAGACGTCGGGAAGATGCTGAGTGGACGCATGCGTTTTATCAACCACTGATAATTTCGCAGGTTGAATGGCGGGATGACTTGCAAATTGGCCACCGACCAAATTAGCATACCAGATCCAGTCATATTCAGTATCAGCAGCGGAATGGATGCCTACAAATCCGCCACCGGCCTGGATAAACCGCTCCATGGCAATTTCCTGTTCATTGTTTAGCACATCCCCAGTAGTATTCAGAAAAATTATGGCTGCATATTTTTTTAAATTCTCTTCGGTAAAATAGCGGGCATCCTCAGTGGTATCAACATTGAAATTGTTGCTGAGCCCCAGTTTTTGAATGGCGGCTTTACCATTTGGAATAGACGTATGACGAAAGCCTGTTGTTCTCGAAAACACAAGCACTCTCAGTTTATTTTGTTCGTCTTTACAGGAAAATAAAACAGGAAGTAAAACGAGTAGTAGAAATAATTTTTTCATGCAGGTAATTTGAAAAATGAAACTAAAGATAAATTTAATGTCAATCGGGAAAAGAAATTAATTGAGTTGTGGATCAATTGGAAAGTTGATCATTATTTCATATTCCCCTCCGAGTTGTTTTAGGGAATCTTTCCAGATCTCTTTGTAATCACTATGGAAGACTAATTTGCGGGTCGCTTTTACAGTAAGCCATGATTTTTCATCCAGTTCATTCTTCAGCTGTCCATCACTCCAGCCAGAATAGCCGATGAAAAAGCGGATTTTGTTTTCGTTCATTTCATCATTTTTTATCATCTCCACCACTTTGTCAAAATCGCCTCCCCAATATATTCCCTTCATTACTTCCTGGCCACCGGGAATTTCAGCTGGGTATTGGTGCAAGAAATGAATCGTGTCCATTTGCACTGGCCCGCCATAAAACAATGGAATTTTATGACCTTCCAATTCCGGAATTAGCTCGTCAATTGTATTCTCGTATTTGCGATTCAGGACAAAACCAAAGCTCCCCTGCTCCTGGTGCTCACATAAAAAGACCACAGTCCTCATAAAATTGGGATCTTTCAAAAATGGATCAGAAATAAGCAATATCCCGGAAGCAGGTTCAATCATAAATACAATTTAGGTGTAAAATTAATTTTACCCAAAGTTGTGCCGTTTAAAATAATAATCGCTCAATGGGTTACAAACGCGGCTTCAGCCGATTTCCCGATTGCCCTAAACCTGTGTTAAAATACAGATTTTTAGGTTTAATGACTCTGGCCCGGAATATGGAATATTAAATTTGCACGGTTTTACTTGTTTGTAAAAACATATTACCTTTCGAAACGTAAATAAGCGGAGTGAAGAAAATTTTTCCCATAATAATAGGCCTAATCAGTTTATCACTCGTTGGTATAATTGTGATCCAGGTTCTGTGGTTAAAAAATATGGTATTGCTCAGGCGGGAACAGGTAAAACATAGGATACAGGATGCCGTGCAGCTGGCGGGTAATAACCTTGTTCAGCATAAGGCGAATTATAACATCGACGCGAAAAATTTTCACAGCCTGGTGCCGGGGGAATTCTCGCTTCAGTATCTGCGGCCGAACACAATTGGCCAACGCTTAAGCACAAGCCAGATCTCCGACATCATAAAAAAGGCTTTTCATGATTATGAGTTAGATGACATGAAATTCGAGTTTGGGGTGGCGACTGTGGCAAGTGAAGCGGGTTTTATGGAAAAGCAATCCAAAAATTTTGTGACGGTCTATAATGAAAGCAACCCAAAGAATTTCATTCATGCAATTCCTTTAAATTCCCCGAGTGGCAGCGAAACTGAAAATCTTTCCCCAAATGAGTTGTTGACCGTAATTGCTATAAATTATAAAAGTGTAGTTTTCGAATCATTGTGGTTGCCTATCATTTCGGCCGTTGTATTTACGGTACTGATTATGACGGCGTTTTATCTCACGGTAAGGACAATGTTGCGACAGAAAAAGCTGAGCGAGATAAAAAACGATTTCATCAATAACATGACGCATGAGTTTAAGACACCCCTTGCAACTATTTCGCTTGCAGTGGATGCATTGCGCAACGAAAAGGTAGTAAGCGACAAGGAAAAGATGAGTTATTTCAGTACAATTATTAAAGAAGAAAATAAGCGGATGAATAGGCAGGTAGAAACAATTTTGAAAGCTGCTTTGCTGGACAAACAGGAAGTGCAATTGCTTTTGCGTCCCCTTCATGCTCACCAGGTGATCAAAGATGTGGTAGAGAACTTTACGTTGCAATTAGAGGAGAAGAATGGAAAGGCTGAACTTTTACTCAATGCGGAAAATGATCTTATTGATGCCGATGAAGTGCACTTTTCCAATCTCATCAATAACCTGATTGATAATGCCATAAAATACTCAAAAGAAGATCAGCCTCCGATGATGAAGATTAACACCGAGTCAACCTCAAAAAGCCTGATGATTGTGATAGAAGATAACGGCATTGGCATGAATAAAGAAACCGTGAAACGCGTATTCGAAAAATTCTATCGTGCACACACCGGAAATATTCACAATGTGAAAGGATTTGGGTTGGGCTTAAGTTATGTGAAAACGATGGTGGAAGCACATGGAGGTGAAATCACAGTGGATAGCGTGTTGGGAAAAGGCAGCACATTTACGATTGAACTGCCGCTGAAGAAGCTACAACGGCAGCCAGCCATTTCTCCCGTTCCTGCCTAATATTGTTTATCACACCACAGCAGGCATCCATCACCATAGCTGAGGAAACGAAAGTCATTTTTCATGGCATAATCATAAACTTTCTTCCAGTCATCTCCTATTAATGCTGCAACGAGCAAAAGTAAAGTCGATTGGGGCTGATGAAAATTAGTGATTAGACCGTTTGCAATTTTTACTTTGTAGGAAGGAGCAATTAATATCTGTGTTTTTGCAACTAATCGTTCCATCTCCTCCTTATTCATTGCATCAAGCAAAGCTTCCAGCGCCTCTGAAGGAGAGACGTTCAGTTTATCTGATTCGTAAGCTTTCCATTGGTCAATGACATTTTCTGTCTTACTACCTACTATCGGCCGTCGGCTAATTTTCACCCCGAACCAATAAATACTTTCAATTACACGAAGCGAAGTAGTACCAACAGGAACAATATTCCCTTTGATGTTCTGAAGAATATCCTCAATTGTTTTTTTTGACACACAAAGAAACTCGGAGTGCATTTCATGTTCTTCCAATGTTTCAGCTTTTACAGGCTTAAAGGTACCGGCACCCACATGCAGCGTTACAAAATCGGTTTTAATATTTTTTGCCTTTAATTTTTGCAGAAGATCATTTGTAAAATGTAAACCGGCAGTTGGCGAAGCCACTGATCCTTCATAGTGAGCAAAAATGGTTTGATATCTTTCCGAATCTGATTTTTCCACATCTCTTTTTATATATGGCGGTAGGGGAATGGCCCCGGCCTCGTGCAGAATTTCAGCAAAGCTTAATTGACTATCGTACCACGAGAATTCAATAACAAAACAATCAACTCTTTTTTCAACATATCTAGCTCTGAGAATAATTTCTTTTGCAGTTTTATTAATATTTCGTATCGTTTTGTCAGCGAAATGACCATTATAGATATAGATGACGGCCAGCATTGCCAGGAACAAAAAGAACGGTACCTGCTTTACGATTGATTGGTAATTCAGTAATCGTTTCCAACTAATTTTCAGATCCCGTTCTTTAGTGTTTTCTTGTTCCGGCATAAAGTAATTGTTAGCATTAACTTGTTTCCTAAGGGTCATTTCAAAGGGGAATTGGTTTTTACAAATTGATTTGCTTACCATCCGTAATTATTTTCAATAAGAACTTTGCTGATTGAATTTTGGTGCGTAGAGTTTAGGGCGAACAAGCTCAGAATAGATTTTTTCAATACGCGCGGTTAAAACTCAAGTACATGTGCCTTCCTTCACTCACAATTCACCATTCACCATTGACCATCACACCATCGTAACTTTTTCTGCAACTCTCAACTTTGCGCTTGCTGATCTTGGATTTTGTTTTATTTCTGCTTCAGCCGGCGTAATTGGTTTCTTCGTGATTATTTTAAATTCATTCACCTTTTGCATCATGGTAAAGGGATTTTCTTCCGCCTGCTCGAATGCTCCGTATCGGAAAAAATTTTTTACCAACCGATCTTCTAGAGAATGAAACGTAATGATGGCTACCCGGCCTCCGGGCTTTAATAAGGGTGGGACCTGTTGCAGCATTTCCTTCAGCGCGGCGAGCTCGTCATTTACCTCTATCCGCAACGCCTGAAAAACCTGGGCAAAGTACTTGTTGGGATTTCCTTTCACAATCCCGCGAAGAACATGCTTAAAACTGTCAATCGTTTTCAGCGATGTAACCTGGCGGGTCTGCACGATTGTCTTAGCCAATGTCTTTGCATTTGTAACCTCTCCGTACTGTTCAAAGATTTTGTGCAGTTGTTGTTCGGTGTAATTATTCACCACATCAAAAGCAGTTTTACCTTGACGCTGATCCATTCGCATATCCAGTTCAGCATTATGGCGTGTTGAAAAGCCGCGCCGTGGTTCGTCAAATTGGTGACTGCTTACGCCGAGATCAGCAATGATGCCATTGACCGCAGAAATATTATGCAATCGAATGAATCGCTGCAGGTGACGAAAATTATGCGGAACAAAAATTAGCCGATCGTCTTTGGGCAAATTTTGCTTTGCGTCCTCGTCCTGGTCAAATGCCACCAACTTTCCATTCACATCTAATTGCTGAAGAATAGCTATGGAATGTCCGCCACCGCCAAATGTGCAATCCACATAAATTCCATTGGGAACAATCTCTAATCCATCCACTGCTTCTTTTAAGAGAACCGGAGTGTGGTATGAATTTTCCAAGAATGCGCAATTATTAATTAATAATTATTCATTGCCTTTCGCCATTACATCCTTTGCAAGGCTACTGAAGTCTTCTGCAGAAAAGGAGTCAAAGAGCTGGTGGTACTTTTTACTATCCCAGATTTCAATTTTGTTCACTGCCGAAACAAGTACAATGTCTTTTTGGAGATCGGCATGCTCTTTTAAATTTGGAGGTATCAGCAACCTGCCTGCACTGTCAGGTTCTACCGTTGTAGCGCCATTCAAAAAATAACGGCGGAATTCACGAACCTGAGGATCAAAGTCATTAAGCTTACTGATATCTGCAAAGAGCGGTTCCCAACTTTCCATCGGGTACAGACTCAAACATTTTTCAAAACCCCTGTTGATAACAAACAGATTGTCCTCCTTTCCGGGCAGTTGCTTTTTGATGCCCGCCGGCAGTAGAAAGCGGCCCTTTGCATCTAAAGTGGCCTCGAATTCGCCGAGAAAACCTATCATTATCAGGGATTTGGGTCAATTTTTAATAAATTGACACAAAATAACACTTTTTCCCACTTTAAAAACAAATTTTTCAAATTTTATTTTTTCCACAACTGATTTTCCGCTGTAAGCCTGACTGGATAAGGATATCGCCAAATCAATAATTTTTGTCGCGAAAATCGGTCTGAATTTGATGTGGATTGATGTGGAAAAGCTGTGCATTACTCGATTCAGTGTAAAATCAGAACTTCGATCCAAAAACTTTTCGAAGGATTCACAAATGAATTTCTCATGGCGGCAGTTGGTTATTCAGGAACTCCACTAATAAAAAAACTTGGTATAAAACCGGAGCACAAATTGATGCTAGTGAATGAGCCAAGGAATTATTTTGAATTGCTTGAAGTAGATGTCAGTGATCAGTTATGTAAGAAAAATGAAACACCTGACTTAATTCATTTGTTTGTAAAAAGTAATAAAGAGATTGAGAGTGAAATGAAAAGATTAAAGCCCACCATAAAGAAAAATGCAAGTGTTATTATTTGGGTATCGTGGTACAAAAAATCAGCCGGCATTAAAACAGACGTTACAGAAGACGTGATCAGAAATTTCGCGTTGAAAAATGGATTGGTGGATGTAAAAGTTTGTGCAGTCAGTGACATATGGAGCGGGTTAAAGCTGGTTGTGCCACTAAAGCTACGATAGAAAAAAAGATAGAATTTTTTGATACAACAGTTAGTTGTGTTATGATTGATCCAAGGCATTTACAAATTAAAGATTACGCATACCATCTCCCTGCAGATCGGATTGCCAAATATCCATTGCCGGAAAGAGATGCTTCAAAGCTTCTGATTTATCGCACCGGAAAAATTACGGAAGATGTTTACAAAAATTTAGATGAGCATCTACCGTCTGACTCCTTACTTATATTTAATGATACCAAAGTAATTGAAGCAAGATTATTGTTCAAAAAACCAAGCGGCGGTGTGATTGAAATTTTTTGCCTTGAGCCACATGAAAAGTATCTTGATATTACGACAGCAATGACTCAAAAGAGTGAAGTGCATTGGCAATGCCTGATTGGCGGGGCATCTAAATGGAAGCATGGACAAGTGTTGGAGAAGAAAATAAAAATCAAAGGAAAAGAAATTATTCTCAGAGCTAGATATGTTGAAAAAAGAGTTGATTGTTTTGTTATTGAATTCTCGTGGTACGATAGTCAATTAAGCTTTGCTGAAATTC
>JGI24806J26614_1000645_pt1 | contig 11310 bp, 7 predicted proteins | sample Kansoi200umMDA_FD_26614 | JGI IMG/M metagenome (IMG submission 26614)
TCCTCAACACACTTCCAGACGGCAGCCACGACGCGAGCGCTGGTAATCAAAATCAGTTTTCCTGTCTGGCAGATGGCTGGGCTACCGATCCAGATGATCGAAGCATCGACCTTAATGTGAGAATCCTTTCAGATGACGTCGAAGTCACTCAGTTTGTAGCCGGAACATTTCGAGAAGACCTAGCTGATGCGAACGTGTGCACAGAAGGAACTTGTAGCTTTAGTGTTGATCTATGGGGACTGGTCTCGCCAGATACTGATCACGTGATTACAGCACAGGCTCAGGATGCACAAACTGGCGAATGGGCAAACATCGGCGATACACCTAAGACATTGAATTGTTCTGAAGTGAATGTCCTACCAGAAGGGTACCATGATTTTTCGGAGGGGACACAAAGTCCATTTTTCTGTGAAGCAGAAGGTTGGGCTGCCGATCCCAATGATCGAAACATTGACCTGAACGTGAGAATCCTTTCCGATGGCGTGAAAGTGGCTCAGACTGTAGCTGGCACATTTCGTCCAGACCTAGAGCAGGCGGGTGTATGTATAGATGGAACCTGTAGCTTCAGTGTCAATCTACGGAGTTTGATCTCTTTGGGCATTGATCATTTGATCACTGTTCAGGCCCAGGACGCTCAAAGCGAAGAATGGGTCGACCTCAACAATACTCCCAAAACGTTGAACTGTATTGACCCGGGTGCAGAACCAATCGTCTGGGACGGCTTTGGGAATGGGAATAACCAATCCATTGAGGCACTGGAAGTTTTCAATGACAATCTTTATGCAGAAGCGACCAATTACGCAGAGGGAGCAAGCATTTGGCGTAGTGGAGATGGCACAGCCTGGACTCAGATGACCTCACCCGGATTTGATAGTACATACGGTTCAAACAATCCTATCGTGTTTGATATGGTCACCTTCAATGATCGACTCTATGCTGGCACGGGTAACTGGGAAAGTACGCCGACAGCGGGTCAGATTTGGCGCTCCGCCAATGGAAAAGTTTGGAGCCGGGTTGCAGCCAATGGATTGGGAAACCCCAATAATGCCGGATTTACTACTTTTGCAAGCTTCAATGGAATGCTCTATGCGGCAGCTCTCAACCACATCGACGGCGCAGAAATATGGCGGACCAGCACAGGGAATAACGGCAGTTGGAAGCGTGTCGCTTCGCAAGGATTTGGTGGTGGATCCGCTTACTTTATTATTACAAGCCTGACTGTGTTCAACGGACAGCTTTATGCAAGCGTGGAGGCAACACTGGGAACCGGTGCTCAAGTTTGGCGCTCTTCGAATGGCACAAAATGGACCCTGGTGAGTGGGAACGGCTTCGGGACCCCAGATAACTTCCAGACGGGAGGTTCAGTTGTCAATCGTGGGCAACTATATGAGACGACTCGGAACGATGTAACAGGCGCTCAACTATGGCGCTCGAGCAATGGCACCACTTGGAGACAAGTTGTTGGTAATGGCTTCGGTGACATTAACAATATCAAGATCGAGTCACTGACTACTTATGCTGGCGCGCTCTACGCGGCTGCGAACAATCCCGTCACGGGTGTGGAATTATGGCGCTCAACCGACGGAGTGAACTGGACCCAGATCAACACAGATGGGTTTGGTGACAGCGGTATCTTCAGTTCTCTCTGGTCGAATGGTACCGTCGTATTTGATGGCAATTACCTTATCGGTTCGAACGGCCCCTTTGGTGGAGTGATTTGGCAACTGGACCATTAACAAATGGTGAGTATCCCCAGGCAACACGTAATACTTGTGAAAACTCTCTTTATTGCCTAATGAAGACGCTCTCCATATCCAACCGTGTTGTTAGGGGATATTCGCCTACTATTGACGTTCACCAAAGTTGGTTAAGAGCTAAGCCTGCGTGGTGAAAACAAGCCAGGAGAAGAGCGGGCCGTTTACGCAGGGCAGCAAACTTTTTGTGCAGGAGCTGTGGAATATCCTGCTTGGAAGAAAAGACGATGTTTTTGATGGAGCGTTTGATGTTTCCATGGCAGAACTCTTCTGGATTTGTCTCGGGTGCATAGGCAGGCAAAGACTCAACATAAATGTCCGAATGGTCCGCCAAATAGGCTTTTGTCCGTTTGCTACGATGGGCCCGGGAACGGTCCCAAATCAAAATAAGAGGTCTACCGATACAACGACGAAAGTGCTCTAGGCCTTGGATTAGTTTTTCGGAATTGACCGAACCTTCGCAACACTTAGTAAAGATCCTTCCGCTGATGGTCAGTCCAGCCATGCAAGAGATTTCTCGACGATACTTTCCGATCCGTTTCAAGTGTGGCGTTTTGCCGCGAGGTGCCCAAGTCGTTCCAACCGGTTCAGTAAAGGAAATCCCAAATTCATCTTCGAACACGATCTCGGCGTCGAGCCGCTGCGCTTTTTTTTATCCGTACCCAATCCTTGCTCAACCAGGCTCGGATCAGTTCCTCATCCCGTTCCAAGGCGCGTGCCTCAGGTTTCTGCACGCTCCAGTCCATGTCATGCAGTAAACGACTTATGTAATTCCGATGGTAATGGACACCAAACTTCTCCTCGATCACTTTCTAAACACGCTTCTGCGTCCAGCGTTCACTTTCGAAGCCAGCCGCTCTGGCTCCGGCTTTCAGAATCTTTTCCAATTCTGCTTTATCCGCTTTCTTCAGGCGCGGCGGTCGTCCAGTGGCTTTTTGCATTCCCAGACTCTCTTTGCCATGCCTCGACAGCTTCCGCTTCCAGACACAAACCGCCGTTGGACTGACACCCAGTTGCCTGGCAATCTCTGCTTGACTTTGCCCTTTTTCAAGCAAGCAAATCCCTTCTGCTCGTCTTTCCGCTTGCTGCTCTCTCGTTAGTTTCTTCGGTGTCCATGTCATCCACCGATGTTAACCTACTTTTATGAACATCAATAGGAAGTCACCAGTAATATTTTGCTACTTCCTGGAGGCCGACCATCAAAACATTATGGACAAAAAGCCATACACTTTTCTGTAGAAGTTGCAAAACTAGACCGACCTTCTAAGGGTTAAAACCCCATTTCCCCTGCGTTTGGACAATATTTCGTTTTGTGTCCGGTTTCCCCGCATATCTGACAAGGCACAGGTGGAAGGGGGGGATCGGTCCGGTGCCCATAATCCTCCCATACGGAAACAAGGAGTTGTCATTGCGCCAAGTCCTTCACCATGGTCGTTACATAATCACCCCCATTTCTATATGGCAGATGAGTTAGTTTTGCCCCTGTTTAAGAAACTTCCTAATCGCAAATTGAAACAAAATTAACTACGACCCAACCAATTTCTGACAATCAAAATCGTGTGATGAGGGCTATGAGGAATAACCCAACCATTGAACGCGTTTGCCAGCTCGGGTAATTCAATGACAAAAAAGTATCCGCGTTGGGGTTTTCATAAGCACTTTTCCAAAACACGATCAGGGGTCCTCTATGAGCCAGGAGGATAACCAGGCTCACAATTACAAGAAGCCATATAGAAAAGTGGAAGTGATTCGCTAGGACGATTGTCGTAATTGCGAGGCCAAGGACCAAAAGTGTCAACGCCGTCACGGCGTTTGAACGTATGTCAGTATATGGCAAAGTATGTATTTTTAGCAGGGCATCGAATTTCTGATCCTTCAATTGGTTGCCAATCTCCAGCGCATAGTGAGTCATACTAAACCCCATGCCAAGAATAAAGACCTGCCCAGTGAAATCGCTTTGTAAAATCCCTACTACCAAGAAAACAGGTAGAAAAAACGCTGAAACGCCAAGACTGATCGCGTGCAGTAAAAAGCCTCGGTGCTTGAAACGTAAGGGCGGTGCAGAATAACCAATCCCACATATCAAACCAACGATAAACAATGTAAAAGGGATTGCCGATTGAATCAACCAAGCCAGAAGAATGGAAAGAATCCCCGCCACACACAAAGAAACGTACAGGAGGAACTTTAATCGTTGCTTCCCAAAATCATTGACGATACGCGCCAACTGCTGCTTCTCGTTTTCATATGTAATCTCAAGATCAGCATCCCAAAGTGAATCGGCTAAGAAACCAGCTGAATAGAATAGACCCGCATAGAAAAGTGTAAGGAGGATAATAAAAAAAGAAGGGCTTCGTTCCGGGTCAAACCACAAAGTCAGATTTGCAATGCAGCCAACCCATAATCCAAAGAAATATTCTGAACGGAAGATTCGAAAGAGGGTCATTGTAGATCATTTCATCAGGAGAACCAATAGGATATTTGCCAGAAACATCCTATTAAAAATGCTTGAATCAGGCCACCGCAAGATCGCTTATAGATTAAAGGGGATACAGAAAAGGCACAGGCATAGGAGAGGGGGATCCAGAATGGCACATTTAGAAGCATGCTATCAATCTTCGTGAAACTCCACAGATGAAGCCAGCTACCTGCTGCCTCTCCAAATAATGCACACAAGAACATAATTACAAAGATGATCGCTGCCCGTGAAAAAAGTCCAACTGTAAATAATCTTTCCAGAACCTGATTACCAATGGCTATTCCAATCCCGATTAGACACCAGACAGGTATAAGGTAGAAGGGAGTCCGCCAAACAAGAAGAGTATCAGTTGCATACTGACCCCATTGTGTGAATTGCGCGAACACACCTTCTACAACGACAAAACCGAGGCCAAAAAGGATTCCAAAGCGATTCTGCGAAGGAATCTCATTTCTCATTTCATGGATGCTCTTGTTTGATCTCCATGTTCTGAAGGATCAAACGAGTTATGGAGAAATTGACATCTGGGGAGGCCAATAAACCGATCAATGTGTTTGCGACCCCGAACACCAATTGTGAGGCGGTCTTCACCTTTTGAATATTGTCTACAATATGAGGTACCAGCAGCTCGCGAATTTTCTGGTACTCAATGAAAAGGGTTGTTACAAGATCATGCCCACCAAAGACATCGATGGAACGATAGAGATATTCCACCTCAGCGAGTCCCAGACTTTTTCCAAGCGCATCGTTCTGCAGACGATCAATGTACGTAGAAAACTCCTTCCCGCTCCGATGATCGTCCCGCATCAAATCTTCGGCATACTGATTTAGACGACCAAACAGATTTTCGATCTGATCTCCCATAACCTGATCCAGACTCTTGATCACGTCCACCAAGGCATTGCGGACTATCGGCTGTGTCTCCACCAGAGTGTGGCGGTGCTCGATGAAATCCTCCAGTGTTCCGATCACAACTATAGGAGCAAAGTAGGACATGGGCACGAGCTCATGCAACACTCGACCAATAAGGAGATAACGCTCCTTCCAGCGGGTCTCTATGAAACAGTCGGTGAGATGGAGAATATAATTTGGGTGGGGAGGCAGGATCAGCTTCGAAACTCCCTCATGTTGTGCTGCAACGGCAAGTGGAAGGAGAGGATTAAAAGGATCCTCATGACCGAATAATTCCCTGCGCAGAAAGTAGCGCATCAGTTCGGGAGGCTCAGCGCTATTCTTTTCAAACTCAAAGAAAGCGGCAACTATACTTCGGAGGAAAACGATTTGCCGATTCAACTGCGACCGGTTTACCTGGGCAGTTCTTCGGATCATATAAGGAAAGATCGAAAACACCTCGCGACTGATTTTGACCCGTCGGGGGATGCGCTGGCCACCGTACTCGATATATTGCCCTTCGTAGCTCTGTGTGAAAAGCGTCCATAGCATGTCTTCGACCTGGGAAAAGTCAGAGGTACCCTGTACAATCGTGCTCAGCATTCCCAGATAATTTTGAAATGCATCTGGTTCGAGAAAGAGCTGATGCAGGCGCTCCTGTGCATTTTGAACTGCCGAAAGCGGTGTTCCAATGTCCAGTAGTTGAAGCATCTCAGCTAGATCTGCTCCCTTGCCTGGTTTGCCCAGCACCAGGGAAAGCTTGTCCAGCCCTTGTTCCGAGTAGGAAAACAACCTTTTGATCTCAGGCCAGATACCAACCAAACCCACGTAAAAGCTAATATTTGCAGTAATTTCGTTCTTGTATTCCTGCGAAGTCGAAGCGTCACGGAAGAGCAGGATCAGGGGCGCAAGAAGGTTGCTTTCCAGAAAGTTATCGATCATTCTGACGCCGAAATGGAATTTTTCCTCAACTGCGCCTCTTTGTTCGCTGATCCACAGAAATACCCCCTTGATCAATATTTCTATTCCCAGCTCAATCCTGCGTAACGTATCGCCGATGAGAATCAACAACTTAAAATATCGGGATTGAAAAAGCAGGGTGAGCAGTGCAAGGGGAACGGTCAGGGCTACCAACAGAATTTTCAAGATCATCTGTACCCGTCCATCGGAATCCCGAAAGTGAGGTAAAGCACGTTCCCGAATTTGTGACAAGGATCGTTGGATGCGTGAATCAACAAAAAAGTCGAGGACGATCCGAAAGGCTTCAGATGGCCGCTGGGTAAACAGGTCCACTCCTAACACTCCCGTCACGATGTCGATGATCAGTTCCGCTCCATTCTCGTCTCGACCCAACCCTCCGACCAGATTTATGACATTACGACGCATTTTCCGATCCCCAGCTTTCTGGGAACCGGTCAGGAAATCCTGAAGAACGAGAATTAAGATGCCGATCAGGTCTTGTTTATCGGACCTCTTTATGCGTGAGCTGCCCAATACAGCGCAGACTGCTTCTGTAATTAACTCAGCGTTACGAGCTCGGGTGTATAGGAGTTTCAAGACATAGGCGTATCGAATAGGATGTTCCTCGCCGAAACCGATCAGCGCATCTCGCACCAGCTGACGATGAGAGGGATTAAGATACTGATCCTCGTGCAATCCAAGCAATGAAACGAGGAGCTGAACGATGTCCTCATCATGGAGGGTACGTGCTAATTCAGCCGCTAGTGCAGAACTCACTCCATGTCGATGGTATTCAGAGTGACAGTATTTTTCGATGATACTGCGCCATTCACTTTCCGAATCTTTCACCTGCCCAAAATGCTGAATCAGGTAGTTGCGGAACAGATAATCGAAGAACAGATCAAAGGCAAATCTCAATTGGGATCCACGAGCCTCCAAAACATTTTCCTCGCACAGCTCATAGATTGCAGCATCGATCTCGTGAGGTGGGTAATCCCCGATTCGTTCCAGCAGATCCTTTCGTCTCATCTCCTGGGGCAATTGTTGAGTCTGCTCGTTCGTCTGATTGTTCTCTATGATTCCCAGCATCAATGCACTCAGTACAGTCTCACGCAGCTCGGATTTCTTGACCCCGCCCCATGAACCTCCCTTTCGCAGCAATATGATATCTTCGTAAAATTTCATCACCTCGTAATAACTGCTGGGGATCTCCTTCTCGCTACCAACACGTGCAATTGCTCTTACGATCTGGAGAAAGAACGGAGTGCGGAAGAGATTGCGTAACTCGTCGGAGAGGTTCTTCCAGGACGGTTGTAGCCTCGCGCGTTCGTACGCCTCCTGAGCTTCGCTGGACAAGTCAAAGTCGCGCAAGTTTTCGCTGATCTGCCCAGTTTCAAGGTCGAGGTTGGGAAAGTACCTGCGAAGCTCTATTTCACGACCGATCCACAGACTTCGCCAGGAGAATGTTCGCGAACTTACAATCAGGGACAAATAGATTCTCCTGGAATCAAGGGACTGAAAGGTATCTAAAAGCTCCTTCAATCCTTCCACGAATTGCGAAATATCGCCACCAAATTCATTTACTGCATCGACAAGCAATACAAGTTCGACACTTCTACCCCCTGACTCTTTCTGCAGGATCTCTAGGGCCGATTGAATTGTTGCACTGCCTTGAGGATGGACATTCGATCGGTACCCGGTGAAGGTCTCAATCAATATTCTTTCCAAATAGCGGGCCAAGTCCCGCGGATCGTGCGCAAGATCCACAAATCCAGCTGCCGTAGTAAACACCGTGATACGTGTGTGATCAGCAGGCAAAACATTGGCATATTTCTGGTACAGACGACACAACAGGTTTGTCTTGCCGCGTCCAGTTTCGCCCAATACACAAAATCCACGGGAAACCTGTTGATCACGTCGGAGAAATTCATCGAGCTCCGTTTCGATCGCTCTTCGCGTAACATAAAGCTCTGCCCGATGGGGATCCCACTTGTCGTTCGGGATTGTTCCCAGCTGGCTCACAGAGATGCCATCTGCCCATTGATACAATCTGCGGATCAGCACGCCAGCGGTCAGCCTTGCCAAATCCGCCTGATTGAAGATCACGGGCCGAAGCAAACCGCCGCGAAGCGCCCATAGGCGCGCCCACAATTCAGAATCACCATCCAGCATAAATCGAATGATCCCCGGCCAACGTTGAGTCAAGTGAAGGATCTGCTCCAGCACTTTATGAGGTTCGGAAACCTGATTCAGTCCGGATATAAAGATCAGAAAGGATGATTCGGTGGTCACCATTTGTTCAATGAAGGGCATTACCTCTTCCAACGATCGCTGCTGCCCCAGAACCTTGGAGCTGATCCAATCCTCAAGGTGTATCCCGGGAGGCAGTGTCTCCAGATCGATCCAGCCGACGATATGATGTCCCAATCCCGAAAGATAACTGGCAGTACGAGCACATGCCGATCGCGACGCAGCGATGGCAACATACCAGCTGCCGTGTTCAGATCGCATGAATTCTTCCGGAAATTCCATTTCGGGTGCCTGTTCAGCGGAGGCCAGTCGGGAAGTAAATTGAATGTCGGCAGTCGAAACCTGGAAGTGCAAATAGGCTGCCTGTGCAAGCTTTGCCCACGTGATCTCAGGAGGAAAGTGGCGTGGTCGAAGATTCCCGTCGCCATAGATAACATAGGACGACCACGAATACATGAAACCGATCTCGCGGGTCGTGAAATCGGTTGGGCCCGCCTCAGGCAGAAATTCCTTCCGAGTGATACGTCGCTTGGCTTGAAGCAAAGCTTGATTCAAAGGAACCCCCTGCAAAAGCTCATGGTAAAGATAAAGGGTCAGATAACACGCCTGTCGATCTGCGACTGGGGAGAGCGTACCAATGACGCTGCGCGTCCCCACATCCATAAATGCGATCGGAAAACCAACTTGTTTATCCCTCCAAGGCACTACAATTCCCGTCTGACAGCCATTCAAAATAGCGAGCTGAGGGCTATAGCCCTCGAACAGTGACTGGATATCTTTCAAACCTAGTTTTTCCCCCGCGGACAAAGATAGATAACTTGATTCAGGGTTATCCTTGAATAGAATCCCATGCCCCGCAAAATGGACAATATCAAATGGTCCTGCCCGTACCAGGGTCCGCCGGATCGCCTCTCTGTTCGCATTCTCCTGATCCAATATATGGGCGTGGACCACACGATCGTTCTTCTCCAGGAATCTTCGAATATCTGCTAGTTCCTTGCCGGAATAATATAGACCTCCGGGATTTTCAATGAAAAGGATACTTAATGGTCGAGGTTCGGCAACCGGAAGCAATGATTCCCCCGAAAGACTGTAGTCCAAGGGCAGGCGCTCCAAGCCAAAGCCAAGCCCAATGTGCAGGACCGGCTTTACGACGAGCTCATCATAAAGATAGCGGTCATCACAGGAAGGGCGCCACGCTCCTAGAGCGGAACTTGTTGGTTGCCCACAAATGCAATTCTTGGATCGATTGGGATATATCATCCTATGGCAATTGGGACACGTTGCAGGTCTGGTTTGCTTGTTACAGTCGGGACATAGGAATTCAACCAGTTCCAGCATCTCCCAAGGTAGTGTCAGCTGGTCGGTATGTATGATCAGGCGTTCCGACCGGCCCGCCATCTTTTTGAGCTCATCCTGAATGGCATTGGGAAGTATCTCGGCTGCGATTTTCGAGAATGTATAGGCATCCCCAACATCCGCACGAGCGGGAACAGCAACTTCCAGTTGGCCCTGCCGGGTTGCTCCGGAACCATGCATGGTACGATCAATATCCTGGCTGATTCGTTCGATCAGATTCGGATCAAGGACCAATTCACCGGACACCTCGATATTTCGGCGTCTCAGCAGGAATGTCAGAAGATTCTGGGCGCGATGAATCTCAAGAATTGATATACTTCCGGATGAATCGGTCATAGCTATATCATCCCCCGATTCAATGAAACGCGACAACGAGAAACATGAGCGCGCGGCATCCTGATATTATCATCCTTGATTTTGATGGATGTCTCTACCCAGGGATATCCAAGGTAAGGGTCGCGATTGATATTACCCTCAACCTGGCCATTAGACCCTACCAACCAGCCGATCGTCGGCTTCTGCCCCATATGGGCCTCAGTGCAATGATATTGATCCTGACACGCTTGCAGCAACGCATAGGTAATCGTATCACAGATGGCGATTTAGTGAAAAGATACCAAAGACACCTAGGTTCACTTACATTGTCCTATTTTGAAGCTGCTTCTCAGAGAATTGTCGGGAGTCTTTATCCGGGAGCCATTGAAACACTGGCCTTTTTATGTCGAGTGGGGAATTGCGGTGTGATCAGTCTGGCCTTGAATCCTGTACTTGCGGCTCTTAATACCCGGCTCCGTTCCGAACATGATTGTTCACTGGCCTTTTATCATGGGAATTCGATCTCTTCCTTCAGAGCAAAAATGTCCGACAGGCCTGTCCTGAACGGACAGGACAAACGGGATTTCATGATCGCGGAAATCGAGAACCGAGGCTGCAAAACCCCACTTATCATCGGAAACGATCTGGAAGACGTTCCCATGGCTGTGTTGGCGAAGGAAATGGGAGGCATGTCGATAGGCTTCAATCCCAGAAAATCAGCACGTGCGCACTTTGATATTGCTGTCTACGGCCGAAACTGGTATCGTTTGTCTTCGATCGTGAGGGAGCACATATGACCGGTCCGTACGGAAACGGAAATAGAGCCAGCCCACCGCTGCAAGCAGGCTGCCGAATTCCATGACCAAGCTGATCACGCCCAGATTTTTGCCATGCGGAATCAGACCATTATGAGTAGGAAATAATGCGTGTTCTTTTTCGATGATCTGCAGGCCGATCAAAAGACTTTCAAGATCCGGCAAACCACCCATCAGGCCGGTAAGGAGAGCCACCCAGCACAAACGTCCATGGGTCGTACGCATGATCCATGCAAAAACAGCAAGAGATGCGATAAATTCACGAAGCGGCCAATACCGATTCGAGCGGATGAGTCCATGCCGCACCAGATAGTCCCCATGAGGCATGATGTCGGTCACAACGTGCGATGCGAAGCTTGTCAACAAGGCACTCGAAAGGGCCCGAAAATTAAGCCTTCCTGAATTACCGTGCGGTACGGAACTGTGGGACTCGAGAAATTCATAGACGGCACTCCCCGTGGCCGCCCCGACCGCAATATGAACATAT
>JGI24806J26614_1000646_pt1 | contig 11310 bp, 7 predicted proteins | sample Kansoi200umMDA_FD_26614 | JGI IMG/M metagenome (IMG submission 26614)
TACAGGAAAAAACTGAGATCGGTGAAAACGAAACAGCAGGCGAATTATATGATCGTTTAAAGATCCTTGGCGCCTCGCTGCTCGTAAAAACTGTTGAAGGAGGAAGCGAAATAATTGAACGTGCAACTATTCTAAAACACGGAGATCTTACTCCTTATTTTGAATATTTGGAGGATTACGCGAGACACTGATCAACGACGAATCAAAAAGGTCTCTCACAGATAACACTGATGTGCACAGATCTGGAAAATTTTGGATCTGAGATCGAACCGCACAAAATATCCAACCGGAAAATTCTATTTGGCGCAACATCTTATTAAAAAAATCTGTGGCCATCTGTGCAATCTGTGAGCGCATCAAATAGGGCTCTCGCAGATAACACTGATGTGCCCAGATCTGGAAAATTTTGGATCTGGGATTGAACCGCACAAATGGGATTGAACCGCACAAAATATTTAACCGGAAAATTTCATTCGACGCCAGATCCTCTTAAAAAAATCTGTGGCCATCTGTGCCATCTGTGAGCGCATAAAGTTCTCTCACAGATAACACTGAAGTGCACAGACGAGGGATCTGGCATTGACCACACAAACTATTCAACCGAAAAATTCCATTTTGGCATCAGATCCTCTTAAGAAATCTGTCTTCATCTTGCAATCTGGGAGCTTTCCCTAAATTCGTGGTATATAAACTTAAATAACCATTATCGTGGAGACTCTTCCTCATTTAGCGATTAACCAACTGCCTGTCTGCAAAAAACATATGAGAATTATTTTCTCAAGAAGCGGCAAGGGATTTGACTTCTTTAGTCAGCAATCAGAGATAAACAATCAGGAATTGGTATGAAAAGATCTAAATCGTTTCTCATTTACTTTTTTGCATCAACTATAATCACCGTTCATTCTTCTTGTAATCGATCGCCGAGATATCCAACTCCGGATGTATATGATCTGAATCACCCCGTAACGGTGAGACTATCATCGCAGCTGGATGAAATATCGGGAATAATTTATTATCCTAAGGATACCGGCATTTTTGCTATCAGCGATGCCACCGGTTCTTTATACAAAATCTTTCCCGACAGAAATGTCACGGTTCAAAAATGGAAATTTGGGGATAACGATGATTTTGAAGACCTGCAGCTGGTAGACAGCATATTCTATGTTTTGTCAAGCAAAGGCAATATCGTTTCGGTAAGATTTTCCGGTCACGATTCCATACAAACCTCAAGCTTTAAATTTCCCGAAAAGAAAAATGAATTTGAAAGCCTGTACTACGACAGCGCCTTAAACAAATTGGTGCTTATTTGCAAGGACTGCCATGACGATAAAAAAAGCACAGTAAGCTCATGGTCATTCGATCTCACTAATCAAACATTTGGCAAAGGTCCGGTTACTCTTGACGCGGATAAAATAGCAGATAATTTGCAACTGAAAGAAGTGAATTTCAAACCTTCCGCGGCCGCGATAAATCCCTTAACGCATGAATTATATATTATTTCGTCGGTAAATAAGGCGCTTGTGATCGCAGATGAAAACGGAGCGATAAAAAAAGCTTATCCTTTAAGTCCACGTCTCTACAAACAACCCGAAGGCCTTGCTTTCACACCAAAAGGCGACCTGTTGATTTCAAACGAAGGATCAGACGAGGGCTCGGCGAACATACAGATCATGAAATACAAAAAGACAGCTCAATGAACCGTGCCAGCGTATTTCTGCTCACCGCTTTATTTTTCAACTGTTCAATTTTTGCGCAGAATGATTCGCTCAAGGACGGTGCATCGGATTCTGTACAGGCGCGTATTGTTTTAATTGGCGACGCAGGCTCACTTCATAACGGAAGGCATTATGTAGTCTCGGCCGTGAAAAAAGATATCCAACTCGATAGTAATACTACGATCATTTTTTTAGGCGATAATTTATATTACACAGGGCTGCCGGATGATGCTTTTCCCGGTTATGATGTGAGAAAAGCAGTGCTGGATTCGGAAGTGACGGTTGCAAAAGGTACAGGCGCCAAAGTATATTTTATGCCAGGTAATCATGACTGGAACCGTGAAGGGCCCGGCGGGTGGGAAGCGATCGTTCGCGAAGGACAATACATAGACCGCCTGGGAGATAAGAATGTAAAGTTCTGGCCCGAAGACGGATGCCCTGGTCCGGTTGAAGTCACCATCAACAAAGACATTGTGCTGATCATAATGGACAGCCAGTGGTGGTTACATCCTTACGATAAACCCGGCATTGAATCAGATTGTCCATACAAAACAAAAGAGGAGGTGCTCTCGCAGTTGGAGGACCTGCTCAGCCGAAATTCTCAAAAGCTGGTTTTGTTCGCGAGCCATCATCCGTTCAAAAGTTACGGAATCCACGGCGGATATTTTACCTGGAAACAACACGTCTTTCCTTTTACCGACATGAAACCGAATCTTTACATACCCCTACCTGTGATCGGTTCGATTTATCCTATTACAAGAAGTGTATTTGGTACTCCGCAGGACCTGCATGCGCCCATTTACCAAAACATGATAAGGGATTTTCAGGCTGTATTGAAACAACATTCAAACGTAATCTATGTAGCAGGCCACGAGCATAACATGCAATTAATAAAAGACACCACGTCGTATTACATCATCAGTGGAGCCGGAACAAATATGAGCCGCGTTTCAAAAAATAAAAATGAGTTGTATGGAAAACAGCAATGGGGCTTCGCAACCCTTGAAGTTTCAAAAAACAAAAGCGTGAACTTCAATTTTTATGAAGTCTATGGAGATTCTGTGTCGCATGCATACGACAGCACGTTATTTAATTTTTCGAAGTTTGAGCAGGAAACCCTCGATACTGTAAAATCGGTTGTCGTTGCAGCATTCAAAGACAGTGTAGTTGCCAAAGTACATCCCGAATATGACAGTGTAAATGGGCTGCAGCGATTTTTTCTGGGCGATAACTACAGGAAGGAATGGGCCACATCTGTGCATCTAAAGGTTTTTGATATGACAAAACAGGGCTATACGATAAAAAGTCTGGGCGGCGGAAAACAGACTGCTACACTTCGCCTCGCGGACAAAAATGGAATCGAATGGACGTTGCGCAGCACCAATAAAAACCCTGAAAAAGCAATACCGGTAAACCTGCGCGGAACTATTGCGCAGGACATTGTACAAGACATGATCTCGGCATCTCATCCCTATGCGGCTCTTGTTATCCCTGACCTGGCAAAAGCTATTGATGTGCCGGAAGCAGAGCCCTTCTTTTATTACCTGCCCGATGATCCTGCATATGGCAGTTATCGCTCAAAGTTTTCAAACCAGGTAGCGTCACTCGAACTAAGAGAGCCGACCATTAACGGTGAGAATGCAAAAAGCACCGCGAAAATAATTGAGCTGCTGATCGATGATAATGATGACCGCATCGACCAGGAAGAAGTGTTAAGAGCACGGCTACTTGATATGTATATCGCAGATTTCGACCGGCATTTTGATCAATGGAAATGGGGAACTTCTGATACGGGTGAAGGCAAACTTTATTACGCTATCCCGCGCGACAGAGACCAGGCTTTTTTCAATTCAAACGGGCTATTGTTAGAACTTGCATCTTTTCGTTTGCTGCCCTTTCTGAAAGGTTTTAAATCCAACATACGTGCAATTGTATGGTTCAATTATGTCGAGCGCGACTTTGACCGGATCTTTCTGAACCGCCTTGATAAAAATACCTGGGAGCGGGTAGTCGCAGATTTTCAAAAAAGCGAAACAGACAGTGTTATAACTACCGCTGTTCAAAAAATGCCGCCTGAGATCACCGCGATCGGCGGCCAGGACATCATTCAGAAATTACAGAGCCGTAGAGAGAAGTTGCCCGCAGCAGCACTTAAATATTACGACTTCCTGAGCAGTGTTGTAACGGTAGTGGGCAGCAATAAAGAGGAGTATTTCCATATTTCAAGTTCTGATGACAGCCTGAAAGTTGAGGTTTACAAAAAGGAAAAAACTACGCATGACACCAGCTCTCTTATGTACAGCCGTGTTTTTGATCCGCATGTTACGAAAGAGATCAGGTTGTTCGGTTTAAACGGCCAGGACATGTTCGAAGTAGATTCAAATGTTTCTTCCCGCATTAAGTTGAGAATGATCGGCGGGAAAGGAAATGACACATTTGATATCAACGGCCATGTGCCCAATTATATATATGATTACAACGCTGAAAAAAATCTGCTTCTTCCTGGAAGCCGTACGAAAAATCGCACTTCTTCTGATCCATATGTGAACGCTTATTCACCAACAGGTTTCCAGTACAACATCGTTCATTTTCCAAGACTGAACCTCGGCTATAATGTTGAAGATAAATTTTTGGTGGGACTGGGTTTCCTGCGACGTACTTACGGCTTCAGGAAAGAACCGTTTAAAGCCGAGCATCATCTTTCTACCCTGTTTGCTTTTTATCGCCATTCTTACCAGTTGAAATACAACGCTGAATTCAATAACGTTTTAGGCTCTAAAGAGGATATTTTAATCAACGCCATCCATGTGGATCCAACCTTGAATAATTTTTTCGGCTTTGGCAATGAAACAAAAATTGATCCCGCAAAAGACATCACTTATTACGAAGCAAGGTACAGGTATAACGAAGTTGATGTTCTCGTCAGGAGACGATTATTCTCCATGGTGCATGTGATGGTGGGCCCCACGGTATATCATTACTGGAACAAGTATTCGGACAATAGTGATAAAATTTTGGGGAAGCCGTGGATGGTTGGCCTTGACTCTGCAAGCATTTATTCGCAAAAAACCTACATAGGTGGAAAAGTAGCCATACTGATCAATAACCTGGACAATGTATTATTACCTACACGCGGTATTAACTGGTATTCAGAATTTACTTCGGTTGCCGGGCTCACGGAGTCGAGCAAATCATATACAGCGCTAAAGACAGACATGTCAGTGCATGCTGCGGTCACAGATCCAGCCAGGGTGGTAGCTGTGCTACGTGTGGGATACGGCCAGGTCTTTAGCAAGCACTATGAATATTTTCAAACCATGAACCTCGGAGCAAATAATATTCTCAGGGGATTCAGGAAAGATCGTTTTTCCGGCACTGCGCTGCTTTATGGAAGTCTTGAATTAAGGGTAAAACTTTTCCAGTCGAGATCATACTTTTTACCGGGAGATGTTGGAATCATCGGGTTCAATGACCTGGGCCGTGTATGGCTGAGAGGCGAACGATCAAAACTCTGGCATGATTCATACGGTTTCGGATTTTATTATGCGGCGTATAATTACGTACTTATTTCTGCGTCGATGGCTTTTTCGAAAGAAGAACAACTATTTAATTTTTCTTTGGGCACTAAATTCAACATAACTTTCTAAATAAAAAATATGGATTATAACCTCATATATAAAAAAGCTGAGGGCTATGTTACCGGTTTGTTCGAAAAACTTCAAAACGAAAAATTGTTTTTCCATAATCTGCAACACACGAAAACCGTTGTTGAAAGGACCAAAGAAATAGCTGCCCATTACAATTTAAGTGAAAGAGATATGCTCGTATTATACGTGGCATCCTGGTTTCATGATACCGGGCATTTGTATACCCCTACTCTTAAAAACCATGAGGAAAAAAGCGTGGATGTGATGCGAAAATTTATGGCTGACTATACTTCTGATTCAGAGTTGTCAAATGAAATCGAAGCATGCATCATGGCAACAAAATTGCCACGCAATCCTGTTAACCTTATACAGGAAATACTTTGCGATGCAGATACATATCATTTTGGTACAAAAGAATTCAAGGACACAAACAAGCGGATGCGTGAAGAGTATGGTTTGCGCGAAGAACGTATTAACAAACAGGAGTGGGACGAAAACACGCTGGAACTGCTGAACAATCACCAGTTCTACACGTCTTATTGCAAAGAACTACTCGATGAAAAGAAAAAAGACAATATGAAGAAATTAAAAAAGAAGATAAAAGAATACGAAGAACAAACAGAAAATCTGAAGATCGATGAAGCGAGTTCCTTCACGACCAAAGGGATCCAAACCATGTTACGGCTTACCTCCGAAAATCATTTGAAATTGAGCGATATGGCAGATCACAAAGCCAACATTTTAATTTCGGTGAATGCGATCATTATCTCGGTTATTCTTGGCGTTTTAATGCGTAAACTGGATGAAGTTCCCAATCTGACGATACCCACAGTTATTTTTTTGGCGGTGGCCGTAACTACGATCGTCATTGCTATCCTGGCTACCAGGCCTAAAATATCGGGAGGCACTTTCAGTGAGCAGGATGTGATCGATAAGAAAACAAACTTGTTATTCTTCGGAAATTTTTATAAGGCGCCGTTTGACCAGTACAATACCGCCATGCGCAAGATGATGAAGGATCCGGATTACCTGTACGGTTCGTTGATAAAAGATATCTACATGCTTGCCATAGTGCTGGGCCGGAAATACAGGCTTATCCGGCTCGCCTATTACATTTTTATGGTGGGTATCATCGTTTCAGTGGTGGCGTTTGCTATCGCTTCGCTTGTTTTCGGCATCAGCACAGGCGGGGCATCGTCATCTTCGGCAATGCCTCTTTAACAAGATCATCAAATGTTTTATAACCGCGATCTAAGCTGGCTCGGATTTAATTTACGTGTGTTGCAGGAAGCAGGCGATAAGAATGTGCCGCTGTATGAACGACTGAAATTCCTGGCCATCTTTTCTTCCAACCTCGATGAGTTTTTCAGGGTTCGCTATCCAAGCGCTCTCGCTTTGTCGAAGCTGGGCAAGAAAACACAATCTCAAATAAGCACGGGTTTGGACGAAGATCTTCCCGCAAAAATACAGGCAGAAGTGAGCAGTCACCTGGAATTGTTTGGTAAAATATTGAAGCACGAGATCATTCCCGAACTCAAAGAGAATGGAATTATTTTTTATTACAACAGCCCGATCCTCGAAACGCATCTGCCCGAGATCAGGGAAATTTTTTTATCGGAGGTGCTGTCGTTTATACAACCCATTTTTCTTGAAGGAAATATCAGGCAAAACTTTGTTCCGGAAAATAACAAATTGTATTTAGTTGTTACCCTTAAAGATGACGAGCACGTAACGCTTACTCATGCAGTAGTAAATATTCCTTCTGAAAAGCTGCCGCGTTTCTTCGTACTCTCCCCACAAAATGGCTTTGAATATGTGATCTTTATTGATGATATAGTTCGCGAAAATTTATCTCGTTTGTTCCCCGGTATGCAAATACAGGGAGTGTACAGCATCAAGTTGAACCGGAATGCAGAACTGGTTCTTGATCTTGAATACACCGGCAACCTGCTGCAGAAAATTGAAAAGCAGTTGCGTAAAAGAGATTTCGGCGCTCCCTCAAGATTCCTGTATGAGCCTGGCATGCCGAGAAATGTGCAGCTCTTTCTCGCGTCAGCATTCGATCTTAAACCAGACGAATTGTCTGCCGGAGATCGCTACCATAATCTTAAGGACCTGGCATCATTCCCAAAATTTGGAAAGTCACTCACCTATGAAAAATGGAAGCCGCTTGCATCACCGGATATCATCGATAGCGGCGATATTTTCAATGTACTGAATAAGCAGGATATCCTGTTGCACACTCCCTACCAGTCGTATAACCTGGTGCTTGCTTTTTTCAACCAGGCCGCAGTTGATCCCGATGTTACTGAAATTTTCATTACGCTGTACCGCGTAGCTGCGGAGTCGCATATTGTAAATGCATTAATAAGCGCTGCGAAAAACGGCAAGCATGTAACTGTTTTTATAGAATTAAAAGCCCGGTTTGACGAAGCGAATAACATACGCTGGAGCAAGATGATGAAACAAGCAGGCGTTAAGATAATTTACAGTCTCCCCGATATAAAAGTGCATTCTAAAATCGGCTTAATAAAAAAACAATCCGGGCTGCAGACTTTATCGTATGCTATTTTAAGTACGGGAAATTTTAATGAGAGCACTGCCCAGCTTTATACGGACCACGTATTGATGACCACAGATCCTGCCATAACGCTCGAACTTATTCCTTTGTTTGACTTTTTGAGGAAGAACGACAAAGAGGCGAAAGCAAAAATGAAATTTGAAAAATTACTCGTATCGCAGTTTAATATGTACGATCGCTTTGTAAAACTGATCGATGCCGAGATGCAAAAAGCAGCATTGGGTGAAGAAGCGATGATCAGGATCAAAATAAATAATCTCGAAGAACCCGAAATGATCAGCCATTTGTATAAAGCGAGCCAGGCTGGAGTGAAAGTGCATTTGATCGTAAGAAGTGTTTGCTGTCTTATGCCGGGCGTTCCCGGATTAAGCGAGAACATAATTATTAGACGGCTTGTAGACCGCTACCTGGAACATACCAGGTTATTCATCTTCGGCACCGGCGCTACCGCCGAAGTGATCATGGGTTCCGCAGACTGGATGAACAGGAACCTGCATAACCGCATTGAAGTTTGTGTTTCCATCAACAACGCAGACTGCAAAAAAGAACTGATCGATTATTTCGAAATTCAATGGAGCGACAATGATAAAATGACAGAGTTAACTTCCAATCTTGAACAACGCAGGGTCGAAGCAAACGGCTCTGCTAAAATTAACGCACAGCAATCTATTTATCATTATTTGCAGGAAAGCCAATGAAATCCAACAGCTCAATTTTTTCGCAGTTTAGCACCGTACGAAGATACCGTTTCAACACAATTGCATCTATCGCGTTATTGTGGACGATCATCGATATTGTTGTAGTACTTATCTTCAACAGTTTGCCTGAGCAAAATACAGTGCGTGCCCTGCTGCTGAGAGAATCGATCGTATTTATTGCAAGCATTGGAATGGGCTATCTTCTTGTGGTCGAATTACGAAGGCTTTTTCGCGACTTCAATTTGCTGACAGCTTTTGTATTTAAAAGCGTGATCTTAATAGTTGCAGCTTTTCTCATCAATCTTTTATTATACTCTATCAGCTCCATTACACTCCTGGGCTTGCCGGTATCCCAATCGTTTCACAATTTCTATGTTGATTTTTCAGATTTTCACAAGCTGCTTCAAAAGTTGCTCTACTGGCTTATTCTTTTTGTGACCACACAACTCGTAGTGGAACTAAATGAAAAATATTCTCCGGGCGTTTTTATGGATATTCTTTTGGGAAAATATGTTCGGCCCAAAATTGAAAAAAGAATCGTGATGTTTATGGACTTGACGGACTCCACACCGATCGCAGAAAAACTCGGAAGCCAGCAGTACTTTCGCTTTATACGGGAATTTATTTATCATGTTTCGAATGCCTTAATAGAATATGGAGGCAGGATATACCAGTATGTAGGTGATGAGATCGTCGTGTCCTGGCTATTTAATGAGGAGAATACAAAAAAATGTTTGAAAGCGCTTCTACAGGCCCGCAAAAATCTCAACAGACGCCATGGACATTTCAGAAGAATATATGGTGTTGTTCCTGACTTTCGCGTAGGCATTCATGTAGGCGAAGTAACGGTGGGTGAAATAGGAGTCATTAAAAAAGATCTTGCGATGAGCGGCGATACGATGAATACTGCTGCCCGGATAAGAACGGCTTGCAGCGAATTGAATCAAAAATTTATCATGTCGAAAGACTTTGCAGAGCTCAGTAGCCTGGAGCATTGGCATAAAGAAAGTTTGGGAATGGTAGAATTAAAAGGCAAGGCGAAAGAAATAGAATTATTCGCACTTAAAATATGATCGAACAAACGGAGAATTCTCGCCCTTGAGCGACAGATCAGCCTCTCCGTTAATAAATGCAAGGGAGCATATGCACTTCATGCTCCGCATTCCCAAAACACATCGCTTCTTTTCGCTTTTGCAAAATTTTTTTTGCATCGTAATTGCAGCATCAAAAATGTGAAAGAAGAAAAACAAAAACTTGTTTGGACGATCGGTCACTCAACACGCACGATTGAACACTTCATTGCCATGCTGCGGTCTTTCAAAATTGAAATTGTTGCAGATGTCAGAAGCTTTCCCGGCTCCAAAAGATATCCTCATTTTAGTAAAGAAGCGTTAGAGATCTCCCTACCTGATTATGGCATCGATTATACACATATAAAAAAGCTCGGCGGAAGAAGGCCTGGGCGAGCAGACTCAAAAAATACTGCATGGAAACATCCGGCTTTTCGTGGTTATGCTGATTACATGGCCTCGGATGAATTTAACGCGGGTATTCTTCAACTGGAAGAAATCGCCTTGAACAAGCGAACTGCTTATATGTGCTCCGAAGCTGTGTGGTGGCGATGCCATCGCTCGTTGGTTTCCGACTACTTAAAACTAAATGGCTGGACAGTTTATCACATCATGGAAATTGGAAAAGGGGAGGAACATCCCTATACCAAACCCGCTAAAATTGTGAATGGGAAATTATCTTATGAAAATGACAGTTTGTTGTTTTGATTTTTATGTGGCTAAAGCCGATCAAACTTTTTCTTCATCTCTCCGTCAGCTAAAGCTGACGGCAATGGAGTCAAAACTCAACTTCATCTTTCAATTGGCCTCAGCCAAGCGAAAAGAAGCTTGCCTAATCCGGGTCTTCAGCCCCATTCAAGACTCAAATTCAGCTAACGATCTTTTTCTTAAAATCGATTGGCAAGGCCGCTTCACTATTTCATCTATTTCATTGGCTTCAGCCAACTGAAAAAAGCTTGTCTAATGCGGGACTTTAGCCCCCATCCAAAACTCAACTCCTGCTGTAATTGGGAGCTCCCCTTGTTATCTCGATATCATGAGGAAAACTGATCCCCTGCAGTTTGCTTTTTACAGTTTGCTTTTTTACATTTTTCATTATAAAAATCAAACTTCCATGAAACCGGTTGTATTTATTTATTGCAGTTGGCTTCAGCCAACTGACGAGGCAGCTTGTTTTATTCGGGGCTTCAGCCCATCCAAAACTCAACGCCTGCTGTAATCGGGAGCTCCTCTTGTTATCTCGATATCATGAGGAAAACTGATCCCCTGCAGCTTGCTTTTTACAGTTTGCCTTTTTATATTTTTCATTATAAAAATCAAACTTCCATGAAACCGGTTGTATTTATTTATTGCAGTTGGCTTCAGCCAACTGACGAGGCAGCTTGTTTATTCGGGGCTTTAGCCCCATTTAAGAATTTGTTCAGTCATCTTTAATTAAGCTCCATGCGTACTTTGCCATAAACTCATTTATTTCTTCTTCAAAGGTTTTCTTCGCGTGATGTGTTTCCTGTTCCTGAATGTACCTTCTCACAGGCGCGATATGGCCTTCACTTACTCCCACAGCCCAATAATCATCCTGCCAGATGAATTTATTTTTAA
>JGI24806J26614_1000648_pt1 | contig 11300 bp, 14 predicted proteins | sample Kansoi200umMDA_FD_26614 | JGI IMG/M metagenome (IMG submission 26614)
ATCAGGCATTACGTTCGTTTTGGAAGATTGTGTCGGGTCATCACTTGTTTTATTTTTAGTCTGTGAGTTGCAGGCAAAGAAAACAATTGTTACAAATACAAAAAGAAAAGTTCTCATACTTATATTTTATTAATTGTTTATTTAGCATCTGCACAAATTGTACTGGTCTCGTCATTGTTGGTCTTCTCAAACGCAACACGCCGTCGTTGTGTTGTGAATGGATATGGTAGCATAGCAAGCACCAACGACACGAATATAGGAAACCTCTAACTTAGTTCTCTTAAATTCAATTTTGCCTGCCACAAGCCAGCACACAACACACAACAACGACATTAGCGGAAGTGCTTCTGCCAATACAATAGAAGATCTACTTCCTATTTGAGTCCCCGGGTAATTAATGAAGCATTTTGATTTACTTCATAGTCAACCGAAGAAACATTCTTTACGAACGGTCGGCTTACAACTGCTTTTACGAGATCAGAATGCATAAAGTCTTCCATTGCGGTTTTGTTTTCCCATAAATAGAAGCCTCCAAAAGTATTTTTTTCTTCGTCCGCCAACCAAACTTTTGAAATAAGACCTTTTACTTTGGCTAAAATTGGTGCATCTGGTTCTACCATTTGCTTAAGATATTCCGCTTGAGAAATGTCTTTTAATTGATAAGTGATTAATTGTGCTTGCATAATTTTATTTTTTTAAGTTTATAATGATGCCAAAGTAAAAGTATACCACTGTCTAAAAAATGCGCAAATCATGGATTTTGAAGTACACTTTTTTTGTGAATTCTCCCGGACTGAAACCTGTTGACTTTATAAAACTTACTAAAGTATGCCTCATTTTCAAGACCAGGTTCGTAAGCAATAGTTTTACCTTTTTCATTCGTATGAATAAAAAGTCTCTTTGCATCTTGTATTATTCGGTCGTGTATGATTGTTAATGGATTTTTATTTGGAACCGATTGAAGTATTTTAGCACTGTTGATTGTGCTTCCGTCCAGCCACCATATTGCCAAACTTTTTGTTAGCGGTTCCTTGTTTGCACATGTCATTTCTTGTACTTATTGTCTTTCCATTTGTTTGTTCCCTTTTCACTTTCTTCAATAAGTTCCTTTAGGCGTTTTATTTTGGTAGTGTCTTGCTTTGCTCTCATAACCCAATGTGTTGAGAGTTTTTTATACGAAGGTGCAAGAGACTGAAAATATTCCCAAGCCTTTTTGTTTGCTTTAAATAACTTTTCAAATTCTGTGGAAAGTTTTACTTCTGCATTTTCGTAAGCATATATTTTAGATTTACTTTCCTTTCTGTTTTCAAAACTCGCAAATCCAGCTGGTTCCATAAGTCCTTCCTTTGTTAATTCTTCAATTTTTTTGATGTTAATTGCACTCCATATGCTCGTTGACTTTCGTCGTGTAAAGCGAATTTGATAACTGTCCTTGTCGATAGATTTTCGAACACCGTCAATCCACCCAAAACAAAGAGCTTCATCAACAGACTGAGACCAAGTCATACTAGGTTTTCCGCTGCCAACTTTATAAAAGCCTACCAATAACTCAGTTTCCCTTTTATGATTTTTTTGTAACCACTTTCTAAAATCGGATTGTTTTGCAAAAAAAGTTGGCGCCATTTGCTTGTCATTCAAAGTTTGTAGGGTGTCGTTTTACAATGACCGCTAACGGTCAGGGCTTTCTGCTCCCGCCTATGACGGGACAAGTTGTGGTGATATTCTGTGTCACGTCCAGCGTGGTAACTAAAGATAAAAAGAATCGCTGAAGGTGAATAAACTTCATTGATGTTACGAACATAAATCACACCATGATACAGCACTTATTCCACCCTTTCTGTCACAGGGTCAGGTTGTTCTCCTAAAAATTCAACCCATGTTTTTTTCATGCTTTACATGCCGAACCATACTCATAGGCACCCTGGAGGTGGCCGCCTCTTTAATTTCAGACTCGGAGTAGTTTCCTTTACTGATATTATCTTGTGGTGGGTTTGTTTGGTTTTGTCCACAGGAGTTGAGAAAAACAGACATTAAGAACAGCGTAAATAATTTTACGGGTTTTTTCATTTTTTTTTCGGTTTGCATACAGCTATATCATATCCGCCACCTGCAATATCATACCCGTAAGCCCATTAAATGATTCAGACCCGCCCGAAACCGGGGTAAAACACCGCTACATTAATCCTTAAATTGATCATTAATCTGTTTCAAAAACACTTCATATTGCCCGGATTCAATTTTTAAACCATTAAATTTTGCTGAAGCTAATTCGGCCTTAGACTTTGACAATTCCCTTTCCAATTTCTTAGAAAGCTTCTTATTCACTTCACCATTATCATGCATTTGCAATAAAGTTTTATTACAGTAATCCCGCATAGCAACCAAATAGGTAAACTCATGCAAAACGTTATGATGGGGCGACGTAGAGTTATAAATCGTTCCAGTCCCGATTGCTTTAGCAAGTCCAGCCCTGGTTGAGTCTCTATCTTCGCCCTTGATAACAACTTTAGCTTTTACGGAATCCGCAGTTCCTGTATAAATGGAATCTGTACTGCTTTGCCCGGAGCAAAAAAATCCTGTTGTAACCAACATCAATATCATTATACTTTTTTTCATTTTTTTTCAGTTTTAGCTTGCGCACAACGTTCAGGGCAACACACATTACTGCTGACCCTCTTACTTTTAAAGTCTGTAAAGGTTCTTTCCATTATAACGATGCACTCCATCGGTTGCGCCAAACCACCATCAGGAACAACGCATATACGTGTGCATATTTCATAATTTATTTACCTGCCTGCCGGCAGGCAGGTTCAGCAACCGCCTTTGCGAGGGATACGTTTATAAATTATTTTACTATCTCGTTCTACATAGTCGCCCGATACTATTGGATATGCATACTTGGGCGCATGCGATACGTTATGGCTTCTTATAATTATTTTGTCGTTAACTTTCAGGCTATGCAATTGCTCAAGTTGAGACTTTTCCGGATCAAAGTTTAGAATATAATCGTCACCATTAATCCTGACCATCACTCCGAAACCTAATCTTGAGCCTGGCGGAAGAGAAAGAGAGGTTACAACTCCCTCCATATTGGTATAATCTTTAATGTGCTTCCATATTTTATCTTCAGCGGCATACACTTTTTTCCCTTCGGGAGACGCTTCCCATTTTTTGTACATTATACCAGCAGGGGTAGCCTCCCATTTTTTCAATTCGGCTTTCCTTTCATCAGCGGAGAGTGGTTTTGGGGTTGATTTTTTAGAAGTTTCATTTTTGATTTCGCGGTTAGCAAATACTAGTCCGCTTACCACAACCAGCGGTAAGATCAGCGCATAAATAACTTTTTTCATATTTTTTGTAGTTTTAATTAACATAGATCTATCTCCTGATAAATTGATTTGGTGAAACAATAAAGTAAAGATATTGGGCGTCAACTATCCTTGAGCTTTTTAATAGTAAAGAAGTGTAAAGGATGCGTAAAACGTTTGTAAAACCACCGAAAACTGAGATTTAATAGATTATTTTGCACCCATGAAGACATTTATTCTGTTGGGATCTTCAATCATGATAATTGCTATTTTGATTTCTGCTGTTGCATTTATCACTAAAAAGAATGAAATCCCTGAGAAGCATTTAGAAGTTGTACTACGTAATATAGGACATCAGCTTTTGCTTACAGCTAAAGATTCGTCATCCCGGGTGCTGCCGGTTAAGAAATTAAATGAAAATACATACCAGATATCCTTTCAAAATGCCTTTGGTTTTATTTCAGATACACTGATCAATTTAGTTCAACGAACATTTCAAAAAAATGCCCTGGCAAACGATTATATAGTGAATTTGAGGAATTGTAAACAAAATGAAACTGTCTTTGCATTCGAAATAAATAACCATACAGGCGATTTAACACCTTGCAGAGGTCGTACGCTGGAGGTTGATTGCTATGTTATTGAAATTGAATTTTTGAAGAAAAATAAGTTTAATTACTTTTTGTTGTTGCTGTTGATTATTCCTTTGAGTATTGTTGGTTTTTATATGAAAGATAAGTTTCGGAAAAAAGAAGAGGCAGCATCAATCTTCGATAATAATGATTATATACAATTAGGAAACTTTAGATTTTATACAGATAATAATGTTCTTAAAAGTGAGAATAAAAGTATTACACTTTCGGAAAAAGAAACAAAAGCGCTAAAAATATTTGCAGAAAATATAAATCAAATTGTAGAAAGGGAAAAACTAATGAAAGAAATCTGGGAAGATGAAGGTATAGTTGTGATCAGTAGAAATGTTGATGTATTGGTGTCTAAATTACGTAAGAAATTAAGCGATGATAATTCCATTAAATTTATTAACATACATGGCAGGGGCTACAAATTTATTATTGAGTAGATGCCAATTAAAAATCAAGTAAAGGTGAATTGCTATTTTTTTGCTTCGAGTTGATTGTTCAAACCTAATGCGTCAGGAAAACCCCATTGCTCCGCTATTTTACCGTTAGCTATTCTGTAAATAGAAGTTTCATAGATAGTGACTTTCTTTCCAGTCGGGTCAAGTCCATTAAATGTTCCCTGTTGAGTACCTGTCGATTTATATCTTGTTACCACTTTGTCGCCTTCACTTATCATATCAACGATTTCTTCCTTCCAGTCTGGAAATGATTTTCTATGACTTGTAATTGAATTATTTGCTCCTTCAATTCCTTTCCACTCAATTCCGTTTATAAAGTGGCAGACAAAATCTGGTGCTAATATTTTGTCTAATTCTGTCACTTGCCCGTTACTCCATACCTCATGATATTTTTTAACAACATCCCGGTTAGAGTCCAGGTTAATTTCTTGTTTATTTGAACCACAACTGTAAATAAGGATACCGGCTGTAAGAAGAAATACTGAGTAGAAAGGTTTTTTCAATTTGGCGTTTGTTTAAATGATACTTCATTTGTTATTCCTGTCGATGATACAAGGTCGTTTTAAAATGGCGGCATGTGGCTATTCTTCTTGAATATTTAGCTTAGCAAGTTTTGGAGATTCATAGCCTTCGTTTTGAAAACATTTCGGGTCACTCGAAGTAAATGTTTCAAATAAATTGTTTGCTATATCACCGATATAAATAACTGGCAAATATCTTGAATCTTCATTTTGAACAGAGCCTACTAACATGAATTTTGTGTTGGTTAACCACATTACTTCCTGTATTCGTAGCGAATATCCGCAAAACAAAATTTGTGTCCATTTTTTTGTCTTAATGTTACATAGTGATATTGCCTGGTCAACCTCGCTTCCTGAATAAACTATTTTATTCCCCTTTTTTTCTAAGTTCAACTCGTAACTATAAATATCTATAAATTTATTACTGTCTTCCGAAAATGTCAGGGCAGGTTTATATATTAAATAAAAATCCTTTAGGGTTTTAATATTATTGTCATCCACATTTCCAAATGAAATAGTATCAGTTGGCTCAAACGATGAAAGTTTGAAGTCGTTTATTGTTTTTGTCCAGGCTTTAAGATCCCTGTCAAAATGAGATTTATAAATTGATAAGTTGTTTTTTTGTCCAAAGGAGCTTTTGCCTGAAAGAAAAACCAGAATCAGAAAGAATAAATAAATTATATGTCTCATATTAATGATGAAGCCTCTTTTTACCATTGCCACCAGCACGTAAATTTATGATATAAGATGCAGGCCTCCGGTTCAGTGGTTTTAGTGTGACTTGTTTCATATTTGAATTTACAAATAGCAACCAGTCGGAAAAAATTATCTTTGCCCTTCGCTACAAGCCGGGTTATCGCTTCTTTTAATAAGGAGGGGGAAAGTCCGGACAGCGTATAGCAATGCACCGGTGAAGAGCCGGGTGTTTCGGTGAAGATCGGAACAACAGATAGTGCCACAGAAAATAACTATCCCGATGAAAATCGGGACAAAGGTGAAAATGTGAGGTAAGAGCTCACAGTTTGTATGAGCGATCATACATTCGGGTAAACCTTGCATGCTGAAATGCCACATAAGTCAGCGTTTGAGAACGGCTCGTTCGATGCCTGCCTACCGGCAGGCAGGCTGATGGGTAGGCAGATTGATCCCGATGGGTAACTATCGGGACAGATAAATGATAGCCCACGACAGAATCCGGCTTACAGGCTTGTAGCTTTTTAACTGTGCCACGGTTTCAAACCGTGGCACAGTTTTATTGTTGAGTAATGAACAGAACGATGAAGTGTGCGACGCAACAGACGATGCCATGAAAAACTAAAGTTGGTTACATAAGTATTAAAAAATATTCAATAATCAACACTCAATGTTCAATGCTCAATGAAGAACAACAAATACCTGAAAGTTGATTGTTGAATTTAAGTATTGAATGTTCTATACTACATCGCATTGCCAATGTATCCCCCAATCTCCATCAACCATGCTATGCCTAAATGAACCATCAGCCCGCCAAGAATAGAACGGGTATTATAAACAACTATCCCGAGTATCATCCCTCCGAAATAAGAACTGATACATTCACCCAACGGTTTTCCAAAATGAATGGTGCAATAAAAACAAGCCATCGGCAATATCGCATCTTTGCCGGTCCATTTTATAAAAGCAAGAATTAAAAACCCCCGGAAGAAAAGTTCAATGCCGATGAAATCAGAGCCATAAGAAAGTTCGAACAATAATTTATGCCACCAGCTAAGACCGGGTTCATTATAAACTCCCGCAATCAATTTCAATTTGGGATACATAGCAAGAAAATCCGGTTGAGTGGATGCCGCAGCTATCAATGGCAGCATTATGAGCAGCATTAACCAATACGGGTTCCATTTTATATTCTTTGTTACGATACCGTAAAAAGGCTGGTTGCTGTCAACTATTTTCCAGGTAATAAAAAGGATGCCGCTTACGATGACCAGGCGCAAAGGCCAATAAAAAACATTATTCCAGTAATCATTCCAGTTTACATTATCGGAAAAATGCAATGGAATATCCAATGCAATTTTCAATGAAAAGATAGCCGGCGCTGCTACCAGCAGAAATATGAAAACAGGATTAGCGGTATAATTTCTTTTCTTTAATAAGCGATAATATAAATATGGTAATGCAAAAGCCAACAGGAAAATAGCATACCGGCTGATAAAACCATAGAAAAACGAATGCTGGCTGCTGATACTTTTATCAATGGAATAATAATAATTGAGGAAGATCAATATGGCTGCAAGCAGTGAGACAAGTGTAAGTATTCTCTTATCAACCTCGTAAAAGTACTGTTGTATATATTGTAAGATTATCTTCATCCGGGGACGGAAAATAAAATATTTTACCGGTCTTTAAACTTTCTTTCTCCATCCAGTTCCAATGTTGCGTTAATAATTCCTGAACTCTAAAAAAAACGTATAGCCATGAAGACTTTATCAATTAACCGGATCACTCTCGCTGCTTTTGCAGTTTTATTTTCAGTGATCCTTTATTCCTGCCAGAAAGAAAATAGCTTAAACACTTCTCAGCCAGTTACCGAAGAGGATGCTGCAACTTATTCAGATGAAAGTGCACAAACAGAAGCCAGCTTTGATGATGTGGAAGATGTAAGTATGACCGCTGCCGAAGAAGAAGGTACAGCAAGTGCACCGAACGGACGTGTTGGTGAATTTCATCCTTTGTTTGAAGAACTTCGTTTGCGTATCGGTCATTGCGCTACGATCACTGTAACTCCAAACGACAGCACTTATCCTAAAACAATCACAATAGATTTTGGTGATGGTTGTTTGTGTGCCGATGGTAAATTCCGTAAAGGAGCTATCATCATTAACCTTACAGGCCCGATCCGCCGCTCAGGTTCTGTTGCTACAATTACACTGCGTAATTTTTATCTGAACCGTGCACATATCGAAGGCACAAAAGTAATCAGCAATCTTAGTGAAAATGGTAATATCAAATTCACTGTGCAGGTTGTTGGTGGTAAAGTAACTTTTCCTAATGGAAGAGGTTACTCATACGAAAGCCTGAAATATGTAAAACAAATTGAAGGTGGTTCTACCCGTATCGTTCGTGATGACTGGTATAGCATAGAAGGAAGATCAAAAACTGAATTCAACAATGGTCTTACTGTTGTTCTGAACACAGAATCTCCATTGATCAAAAAAGTGTCTTGCCCATGGATCAGCAACGGTACATTGAAAATAAAAATCAACGACAGGGTATTGTTCCTTGATTATGGCGCACCAAGCAATGGTGATTGCGATAACAAAGCTTTACTTACCTGGAACAATGGTGGTAATTCAAGACTGATAACTTTACCGTAAGATTTGGACAGCATATATAGAAAACGAAAGTCCCCCGAAGTATCGGGGGCTTTTTTTATTAACCAATCTCCTGGCCAAACTGAAGTATGTACCCGTTGCAATCTTTGATAGCAAACTCTCTCATATTATATTCAAAATTTTCTATTGGATAGTAAATGTCTGCTTTGTCTTTTAAAAAATTCCACCATTCATCTGCATTGTCTGTATTTAAATATATAGAACCGGAAAATTGCATGCTATTATAAGGGAAATGTTCACCGGGCCTGGTAAACATGAACTCTACTTCATCCCGGGTAACAAAACCCCATCCCCAGTTTTCCAGGTTGCCTCCATGAGTAAAACCTAAAACATTTGTATAATATTCCATAGTGGCTTTTACATCTTCAACCCAAAGCATTGGTCGCAACGAATATAATTTCATGATACTTATTTTCCTTTATCAAAATTTTTATTAATCCATACTATCGCCTTCTTCACATAATACTCTTTATCATTTTCCAGGTTCTTTACTAATTGTTTTATTTCAGCATGCCGATCGTTGTGACGTGTGTACCATTCCACCATTACCAATGAAAGTCGTCGTTGCCAGGAATCTTTGGAATGATTCAGTTTTTTTGCAAGCTCAAATATTTGCTGTGAATGTGTTTTTATAATACCTCTTAAGAATTGCATGCCCATTCCATCGCAAACCGCCCAGTTGTCAATCGTTTTGGAAAACTTTTTAAATAGCGATAATAGCTTATCCGGATCTTTCTTTCCCATTTTTTCTATGATCTTTATTGCAATTATTTTTTCTTCCAATGCTCCTGATTCCCATAGCTCATTTGCCAGATCAAAAGACCAGGATTTATATTGTCCTACGATTAAATTAAGTTCCGGTGTCTTTACACCATACATTTTCTGTTTGCCCGGTACCATTTTTTGAAAGAAGGCAATATTCTTTTTATCCGCTTTCGCTGTCAGTATTTTTTGTATTTCTTTTAGTTGCTGTGACATTGTTATTCTAAAATACTATTTCTGATAGAATATTTTTTGCAAAGGATGTTCACTTTATTTTTCAATTCATTCTGATAAGCAAAGGACGCATAGAAATTTGAACCATATAATTGATGATATTTCGGAAATAGTGATGAATCATATCGCTCAAGGAATTTATAAAAGAGAGGTTTGCTATCAGCTATGCCATCGCCGAATAAGGTTAACCCGCCAACCAATATATAATCGGCATGGTGTTCTTTTGCTGCCGCTATGATCTTTTCCAGTTCCTGTTCTGTATCAGAAATAAATGGTAAAACAGGAATAGCATTGACCCCAACTAAAAATCCTTCTTCTTTTAATTGTTTTACTAATTGTAAACGTTGAAGGGGAGGGAATGCTCCCGGCTCCAGCATATTGGTTATTTTTTCATCAAGCGTGGAAATAGAAACAGAAAGTATCACTCCCCGTTTTAATGAATGTTGCAAATCAGGTGGAAGAATAGCATTCGTATCTATTTCTTTCAGCAGATCAATGTCTCTCGTTATCAGGGTGCGTTTTGTACTGATGAAGACAGGAAAGCGATGTTTCAGCAATAACTTTAACATTCCTTCTGTCATCTTTAATCTTTCTTCATGATAGATGTATGCATCGGTGGCCGATCCCACTGCTACAATTCCATATTCATTTTTTTTAGCCCTTGATGCTAATTGTTTGTCCAGTATTTCAAGTGCATTCGCTTTTACTGCCAGTCCATCATCCATGTTCTCTCCGTATTTGCTTCCTCGTATATAACAATAGAGACAATTGCAACTGCATCCTTCGTAAGGATTCACGGAATAATCGTCGAGAAACCATGAATCCCTTTGCTTATGTTTATTTAAAACCGATTTTACCTGCTTTTCGTGAAGCATATATTAAAGTTAATAAACAGGGATGAAGTGAATAAAACTATACCGCATTTTACCAGGCGACTTGCCTTAAATTGAATTGAGACAGGTAATTTCAAATTAATTAAACCAAAACATAAAACTTATTACTTATCATGCATCATATTCGTTATAAATGATGATGGTATTTCATTAAGTGGTGTCATTTTCAACGGTTCAGCTAATAATAAAAACCTATTTACGGGTATTTAAGACTACCTTACAGATATTCATTTTACGACTTTAAAAAATTCTTTCTTTTATTATGAAAAAAGATACACTTGTGCAGTTTGTTTGTTTTGAAACGGCTCTTGAACCGGAGGCTTTTATACCTAAGTGGGAACATTTCGCCAAAGAATCGGGTAATAAGAAGCCAGAAGCTATTATACTGCAACAAGCTCTATCGAAAATCAGGTTCAAATATGTTTCAGAACATATATGGCCACAGGATGACTTCCAGTTTAATTTTATGAAAGGCAGACGTTCGGAGCATTTTCCTGAAAGCAGGGTGAAGGTAGTGCAGGCAGGGGGATATACACCTTTGCAAATCGGACAGAAAAAACATGACGATGAAGATGTTTTTAAAATAATGGTCTTTACTTCTAATGCGCAAATAGATATTTCTGCTCTTACAAGCTTGCAAACTTACCGTAGCCTGAATATTTACCAGGCTTATTACGAAAGCAGCATGTATTCCTACATTCTCGAATATTTTGTGAAGGAAATACATTCCGCTGATCTTTTGCAGCAATTAAAAACTCAGGTGCCTGCTGCTGAGATTGCTATATACAGGGAATGCCTGGTGACGGCGTAATAGAAGGATATACTTCTGTGATTTTATCAGACCCTGTTGCAATATTAAAAACTCCCTACCGGTTAATATAGGTTACATTACATGTATTGCTGGTAATATTTCCGGCATATAAATACAAAACATGTCAACTATTTTAGAAATTACCAATGCCAATAAGAGTCTTACTACTTTAATGAAGGCAATGAAGGCATCGGGAGTGGATGAAGTTTTAAATGGTAAAGGCCCCTTTACAATCTTTGCACCTGTTAATATAGCTTTCTCTAAGTTAACCCTGGATAATTTTGATGAACTGGTAAAGCCA
>JGI24806J26614_1000649_pt1 | contig 11297 bp, 6 predicted proteins | sample Kansoi200umMDA_FD_26614 | JGI IMG/M metagenome (IMG submission 26614)
CAAAACAAAGCTGGAAAACTTTCTTACTCAATTGGCGCCAATGCATCATTTATTAAGAATAAAGTAACGCTGTTGTACGGCACAAGTTCAGATTACATAGGCTCTGTTTTCTATGGTCGTGAATCGTTGGAAACATCACGAACTTACCAGGGACAGCCAATTGCTTCTTTCTATGGCTTTAAAACAAATGGCCTATATCAAAACCAAAGTGAAATAGATAAAGATGCCAATATCGCTAACGATCCTAATAAGGCAAACATAAAACCCGGCGATGTAAAATTTCGTGACATAAATGGTGATGGTATTATCAATGATGCAGACAGAGTTTACCTGGGCGATCCCAACCCCAAAACTGTATTGGGTATCAATGGCAGCGTGGCTTATAAAGGATTTGATTTGGCATTTTCATTTGCCGGCGCTTTTGGGTTTAAGCTTTATAATGCAGACCGTATGGCTGGCCTTGATGGTACACAGGTATTCAACATGTATAAAGAACAATTAAACCGTTGGCACGGGGAAGGTACCAGCAACAGCATTCCCCGTTTAACAAGGGCAAATACCAATCAGAATTATCGTTCATCAGACCTTTGGATAGAGAGCGGCAATTACCTTGCATTGAAAAATGTGTCTCTGGGATATACTTTCCCCAATTTTAAAATTGCAGGTGCACAACTGCCGGTGATAAGATTGTACGCAAGCTGTTACAATGCTTTTTATATCACCAAATACAGGGGCTATACGCCTGAGCTTGGCTATACAAACAATGATGATGGCAATAACAAACAAAGAGGCGTGGATGTGGCGCAATATCCATCTACAAGAACATTCACAATTGGTGCAAGTTTTAATTTCTAAAAAAGAACACAGTATGAAAAAACATTCATATAAAATCATTCTTATTACTGCCATCACTTTTGTTTTGTCGGGTTGTGTAAAGCATGCGCTGGATGTTACGCCTGTGGGCTTATATACACCTGAAAACTATTGGCGAAACCAGGCCGATGTACTGGCTGGTATTACGGGCATTTATAATGTGCTTACACAGGAAGAAGGGGTGGGACATAATCTCTATGCATTTGAAGATGCATCAGATGATATTTCTGTTGATGGCGACCACTCTGATTTCTGGGAGATAGAAAGGTTTACTGCTAACTCTGCTACTTACCAGTTACGGCCAACATGGGGCTGGGCCTACGAGCAAATTGCGCGTAGCAACAATGCCCTTATTTATATACCCAAAGTGCCTGTATTGGATGATGCTATTCGCAACCGTTCCATGGGGGAAGCTTATTTCCTGCGTGCACATGGCTACTGGCAGTTGAATTTAATTTTTGGTGAAGTGCCTATTATTGTTGAAGACAACGTGCTAAGTGCCAATTACAATGTACCTAAGTCATCAGTTGATTCCGTAAGAGCGTTGATTGAATCAGACCTTATCAAAGCTGGTGACTTATTGCCTGAAACTTATGGTGGTGATGACAGAGGTCGTGTAAGCAAAGGCGCTGCATGGGGGCTGCTTGCAAAACTATACCTCATGGAAGATAAGCTTGACAAAGCGATAGAGTATGGACAAAAAGTAATCAATAATGCTAATTACGCATTGGCTTCATCTTACACTGATAACTTTACGCTTGGCAGACAGGAAACAAATTCAGAAGTGTTATTTGCAGTATGGAACAAGAACAACTACAACAATTCACCCATCAACATTTATTTCACGCCAAGAGCATGGAATGGCTGGGGCTTTCATCATCCAACAGAAAATTTTGCAGAGGAATTTGAACCGGCTGACAGCATTCGCAAGCGTGCAACTTTATTGTCTGTTGGTGATTCTATCCCTAATCAAACTATGTTGTTTGAAATAACAGATAAAGATGCTTATCAAATGTTCGCCGGTAAAGTTGGACAGAAAACAGGCCGCATGTTGCCCAGCAATTCATTAACTACAGGTTATTGCATACGTAAGTACACCGCATATAATCCTGATGGGTCAGGCAACCTTGATGGTGATTTAAAACAGGTAATTCTTCGCACTGCTGATATCTACCTTGTAGTGGCAGAAGCAAAGATTCGTTTAAGTGGTGCTGGTGCCGGTGATGCGGAAATTAACGCAGTGCGCAAAAGAGCAGGGCTGAAAGAAGTGAGCGGCGCAACCTTCCAGCAATTAATGCATGAGCGCAGGGTGGAACTTGGTGGTGAGAATATCCGCTTCTTTGACCTAATGCGTTGGGACAAAGCCGGGCTTATTAAAGTAGATACTATTTTCAGCAAACCAAAAACAGCATCTCTGCTGCCTCCTTATAACGGAGCTGTGGTAATCCCTGGCCGAACATTCACAAGGCCGAAGAATTATTACATGCCTGTGCCACAAGCTATTATTGATGAAAGCAAGGGGGTGATAAAGCAAAATCCGAATTACTAGTAATACGTGGATGGCGAATGGTGAATAACAGGTAGGGTAAATCGCTGGTCATTAAAAAGAATACATCTTTTAATGACCAGCGATTTAATAACAAATATTACATTCGTACCTCTTAATAATTGCTTAACCTGTATTTGTACTTTAATGAAATTCACCGCTGTTATTTTGCGTGACTCTTTTAAAAAGCAGCCGTGTATAGTGATGAACAAATAATATGGAACCAGGTTTGTAATGCCGATGCAAAGGCCTACAATGCATTATATGAAAAGTATTGGGAAGAACTTTTTCAATATGCGTATAAGATTGTGGGTAACAGGCAGGATGCCGAGGAATTGGTGCAGGATCTTTTTGTACATATATGGAACAAACGAATCACATTGCCGCCTGTGCAATCTGTAAAAGCATACCTGTTTACAGCAATGAAGCATCGCGTGCTCAACAGGCTTTCTAAAAGAAAAATAACCATACTTGATATTGATACGGTTGAAGAAACATGTAATGAGGATTCTCCGCTTGAACAACTCGAATACAAAGAATCAGAACGTGCATTAGCGACACGAATACATGCATTGCCTGGTAAAATGAAGGAAGTGTTTACGATGCATCGTATAAACAATTTATCAATAACTGAAATAGCAGAGCAAACTAACACCTCTCCCCAAACAATAAGAAACCAGCTAAATTCTGCATATAAAAAGCTGCGTCTAAGCCTTAAAACGTTACTGTTTTCTCTTTTTTAAAATTTATTACCTCCTCTTAATAGTATTATACCTGCTTTGGGTTATCACATGTAGAAGTATGCCCTCCTGGTTTAAAATGTATGCTTTCATCAATATTGAAAAATTTCTAAAATATTTTTTTAAAGCGGATAGTTAACTTTTTTGTTACCCCTGTCTTGTAAGTAAAACTGACTGTATTGAACGAAGAAGAATTTAGAATCTTACTTGATAAGTATCAACAGAATGCTTGCACAGAAGAAGAAACATTAAGGCTGCTGGCGCATATTGATGAAATGGCGGCGGTAGGTGAAGAATACATATTTTCTTCGGATGGAGAAAAGGACCGGGTTAAAAAATCAATCAAAGAAAGAATAGATACGCAGGTTTCCGCACAAGCAAAAGGCTTTATATGGAAGCGCTGGTATAGCTATGCCGCTGCTGCATGCATAATGTTGTTTGCGGCAGGAATTTATTTTTTACAAGGAAATCCAAAAACCATTGTTATCAGCTCTGCTGCCGGAAAAATTGTAAAGCATCAATTACCGGATGGCAGTATAGTATGGCTCAACAGCGCCTCAGAAATCAGTTATAAAACAAATTTCGCCGGTAAACGATCTCTTCAATTGCTTAAGGGTGAAGTGTTTTTTGACGTAAAGAAAGATGCTGCACATCCTTTTGTTATAGCTTCAAATGAAATAAACACTACTGTTAAAGGCACATCCTTCTCTGTAAAACTTATAGAACAATCAGGTGATGTTAAAGTATCAGTTGTAACGGGCAGAGTGGCTGTAAGCAAAGCTGCAGACACACTTGCTGTGTTATTGCCACATCAAAGATTAAAATACAATCATGGTAATGGCTTAGCCCTTAAGGATTCCATATTATACGCCGAAGCAAACGGATGGATTAATGGTGAAGTATTAATGCAAAATGCTTCATTAGCTGAAATAAGCCAGTGGCTTGAAAACGATTTTGGGCTAACTGTGATAAACAAAATACAACACACAGATGCAGAGTATTACGTACAGGTGAATCGCAATATTAATGCTACGGATGCTGTCCGTATTCTTAACCTGCTTGGAAGAAAAAAGAACATTCATTTTACGCTTACCGATAAAACGGTGCTCATTCAATAAACAGTCTTCAAACCTAACAGTCTATGAGTATGAAACAAAACAAACAAGCTTACCGGAGATTGAACCGGCTGCTGATTAAGTGCAGCCTGGTGGCTATGCTTGCTATGCCCGCTGTGGAATCCATTTCACAGAACGTGCTTAAAACAGCGATAACGATTGATGAAAGCAAGTTATCGCTTGATAAAATATTACAGCAAATTGCTGCACGTACCAATGTAAAGCTAGCTTATGATGTAAAGCAGGTTAAGCAATACACCATAACTCTTCGTGACAAGAAAACAATTACACTTGAAGAGCTTTTTCAGAAAATATTACAGCAGACAGATCTCACTTTTCAGAATCAATCCAATACGATAGTTATTTATCCTAAGAACGAACCAAGTGCGGCTGTAATGCAGAATAATGCAACTTTTGCCGGCTATGCTTCTTACATACCGCCAAAGGAAACGATTACCGGTACCGTGTCAGATGAAAACGGACCGCTTCAGTCTGCATCCGTGTATATTAAAGGAACATCCAATGGTACACTTACAGATGCCGATGGTAAATTTTCTCTTACCACAGATGCTGATGGCAAGGAGCTGACCTTTGTTGTTTCACTGGTCGGTTATCAAACAAAGGAGCTTACCGTAAGTTCTTCTCAAACAACTTTATCAGTAAGGCTTACAAGAGCTATAACTCAATTGGAAGATGTAGTGGTAGTTGGTTATGGTACGCAGCAACGCTCAAAGGTAACAGGTGCCGTTGCCAAGGTGCAGTTAGATAAAGCTACTTCCCGTTCCATCAATAACATTGCAGATTTGCTACAGGGAAAAGCCCCTGGCGTGGTAGTGGGCAATGAAGGTGGCGACCCGACTGTTTCTCCTCACATAAACATACGCGGTCTTGGAGGTATTAACGGTGAAAGTGTACTATATGTAGTTGATGGTGCCGTTATAACAGGCTCACCTGTATTAAATCCTAATGAAATAGAATCTATAGATGTATTGAAGGATGCTTCTGCCGCTATTTATGGTGCAAGGGCCTCGGGTGGTGTAATACTTATTACCACTAAAAAAGGTAAGAATGGAGCCGCCTCTATTACGCTGGACGCTAAATATGGAGTACAGTCGGCATGGCGCAAACTGCAGGCTTTAGATGCTAAAGAATTTGCTGATGTTATGAACCTTGCAGCAGACAATGCCGGCAAACCAAGGCAGGAAGCTTTTGATGCAAGCGTTTATCCTGATGGACAGGTTACAAAAACAAACTGGGTAGATGATGTGTTTAGAACAGGTAAAACAAATGAGTATAGCGTAAGCATTAATGGAGGTACAGATAAGTCAAAATATTTCATGGGTTTTTCTTATCGCAATATGGAAGGTATTTTATTGAATACCTATGCACGCAGGTATTCTTTCCGCATTAATATGGAAAACCAGCTTAAGCCCTGGTTGAAGATAGGAGAGAACATGTCTTATTTTTACCTGAATGGAAATGGCGCAAACACTACCAGTGGCTATACCGGCGCTATTATCTCTGCAATATTTTATCCGCCGAGTGTTGCACCGTATAATGCAGATGGAACGTTTGCAGGGCTTCCCGCAAAATATGCTGGTGCATATGGCGATGTAATTAATCCCGTGGCATACCTCATGCGTCTTGATTATAAAAATCCAACAGGCAATCTTTTTGTAAATCCTTATGCAGAAATAAAGCTGTTGCCTGAGCTTACCTTCCGTTCAAACTTTGCTTATACCAAACAGGAGATAAATGAAAAATATTTTACTCCGCGGGTTCTTGAGATTGGTAAAATATTCGATTATAACCAGCTTAACCAAAACACTTTCAACTTTACAGATATCCTTGCAGAACAAACATTAACCTTTAATAAAAAGTTTGGCGAGCATAATTTAAATGCAGTTGCCGGTTACAGCTATCAGCAAAGAGAATGGGACAAATTGCAGGTATATGTGCAGGACTTTAATGATGAACGTTCAGAATATCGTTACCTGCAAAATGGTAACAGTATTTATAAGCCTTACAGCGAAAAAACAAAGGATGCACTTGTGTCTTATTTTGCACGTATCAATTACGATTACAAAGGCAAATACCTGCTTTCTTTAATCAACAGGTATGATGGCTCTTCGCTTGTGGCTAAGCAAAACAGGTTTGAGAATTATCCTTCAATATCTGCAGGATGGGTTGTTGGTAAAGAAGGTTTTCTTGAAAATGTTAACTGGCTCAGCAACCTTAAACTTCGTGCAAGCTACGGTCTAATAGGCAACCTGGGTAGTGTGCCTAATACAGCAGTAAGCCCGCCGCTTTCACAGACGGCCGCATATCTTGGCCAGGATCCAACACAGGTGTTTGGTTATGCTGCAACAGCATTGCCTAATAAAGATTTAAAATGGGCAAGATCAAGACAACTCAATTTTGGTATTGATGCCGGTATTCTTAAAAACAAGGTTACACTTATTGCCGATTACTTTATTAAGAAAAGCGAAAGGATGTTGATGGCAATACAACCACCAAGCACAACAGGTGTAGGTACACAGTGGGTAAACGGTGGTGATGCAAAAGATAAGGGCATTGAACTTGGCCTGGGGTATAACAGCGACCCAAGAAAAGCCTTTACCTATGGTATGAATGCAACACTTACAAAGATCACCAATAAGCTTGTTTCACTTCCTAATAATCAAACAAACATCAGCACTTCTGGTATTAATGTAAGAGGTGCACTTGCTCCTGTGTTGATACAGGTAGGTTCGCCATTGTACTCTTATTATGTGATTAAAACAGCAGGCTTATTTCAATCACAAAGTGAAATTGATAGTTACAAAAACAAAGATGGCAACTTAATACAGCCCAATGCAAAACCGGGTGATATTAAATTCGTAGATGCAAATAATGATGGAAGAATAAGTAATGATGACAGGGTAGTGGTTGGTAATCCTTATCCGGATTTTACGTACAGCTTCTCCTTCAATGCATCTTACAAAGGATTTGATATTAACATCTTTGCGCAGGGCGTTCAAAATAATAAAATTTTTAACGCACTCAAGTACACTGGCCTTAATGCATCCAGTGGTCAGAATTATAACATGCTGAAAGATGTTTTAAATGCATGGTCTCCTACACATACCAACACGTCTATACCACGCGTTTCTGCGAGTGATGCAAATGGAAACTTTGGCAACACTTCTGATTTTTATATTGAAAAAGGTTCTTACCTGCGTATAAAAAATGTAACGCTTGGTTATACATTACCGGCTGCATTAACAAGCAGGTATAAAGTAAACAGTGTGCGTGCATATATCACGGCAAATAACCTGCTCACCTTTACGGGCTATTCAGGATTTGACCCCGAAGTAGGTATGGATCAATATGGCATAGACCTGGCGCGTTACCCGCAGGCAAGATCTTTCATCTTTGGTTTGAGTGTAAATTTCTAAACAGCTAAATCAACCGTTATGCAATACTTAACTAATAAATATTACCTCTTATTAATACTGGTGATGTGCCTTGGAGCATGTACCAAAAAACTGGATATTGTTCCTGAAGGAAGTCCTTCTGCCGGTAACTTCTGGCAAACAAAAGATGATGCAATCAGCGGCGCTAACGCCATGTATGAATTGTTTGATGATGAAAACTTTTATGGCCGTGGCTTCTGGTGGTTCATCAATGCAAGCGATGATATGGTTACAGGTCGTGTAAAAGCGCAGGGTGATAACATTAAAAACTTTAATTCATCTTTTATCGGTGGAGATTATACTGAAGGGCAATGGAAGATGCGCTATGTTGTAATCAAGAGAGCCAATGATGTTATCAATAATGTTCCCAACATTCAAATGGATGAAAGCCTTAAGAAAAGAATTATTGGTGAAGCATATTTTCTAAGTGGCTTAATGTATTTTCAGTTAACAGCAAACTATGGCAATGATAAAGCCGGAGTGCCTATTGCAGACAGGGAAAATCCCTCAAACGCAAACCCAATACCACGTGCATCAAATGCCGCTGAAAACTATGATTACATTGCAAAGGATCTAAAAATGGCTGCGGAATTGTTGCCGTATTTTGACACCTACACAACCGCAGATTATGGCCGTGCCCATAAAACTGCAGCCTGGGCCTTGTTATCAAAAGTGTATTTGTATAAGAAGGATTATGCAAACGCAGAGTTGTATGCTGATTCTGTTATTAACAGTGGCAAGCATGCGTTGTTATCTAACTTTTCTGATGTATTTACCATTGCCAACAACTGGAGTAAAGAGTATATCTGGAGTGCGTTCTGCACTGCGAAAGGCACAGGTGGCTGGGGCAGCATATTGCCCGGTGTAATGCTGGAGAACAAAGGCTGGGGACTTTATAATGGCTGGGGATATTATATGCCTACAAAAGAGTTATATAATGAGTATGAAGCGGGTGATAAACGCCTTGCAGCAACCATTTTAAAACCAGGTGATAACTTCCTTTTCTTTGGTGAATCAAGAACGTATGCTTCTACCAACAGCTTGTCTGGTTACCAGTTTAGAAAGTATATGGAACCTTTTGGATATTCCAATCCTATCGGTGCTTATTTAAGTCCTAATGGGGATCATCCAACTACTGCATTAAATCTTCCAATCATCCGTTATGCTGAAGTTATATTGATAAAAGCGGAGGCTAAATTAATGCAGGGTAAGAATGCTGATGATGAAATTAATATGATTAGAAAGAGAGCATGGGGAAATGCAGATAATTATCCTAAGGTAACCGGGGCAACGATGGCAAATTTAAAACATGAAAGAAGATGTGAGCTGGCTGGCGAATGGTCTGATCATCACCGTGATTTGGTAAGATGGGGAGATGCACAGGCTGCTTATGCAAAACCATTGCATGGCTATAGCGGCGCAGAGATATGGCCCGCCAGGAATTTCGATCCGTCTGTGAATGATGTATGGCCTGTTCCTCAAACGGAGATTGATAACAGCCAGGGCGTTATTAAACAGAATGCAGGTTGGTAATAGAGGAAGTTAATAATACTGATAAATTAAAACCGGTTACAATTAACCGGTTTTAATTTTATAATCTATTCATAACAAGGCAAATTCCGTTGCGTGTTTATATTTACGGGTCTTTTTATTTTTAAAACATCAGCATGCACAAACTAACCTTTATTCTTTTTGTTTTCTTCTGGTATTCAGGTATTGCACAGTCTTCATCTTATACAGTTGCTAATGCGCATTCTCACAATGATTATGAACAGCGCATTCCTTTCTGGACTGCATATAACGAAGGCTTTGGTTCTATTGAAGCAGACATCTTTTTAAGAAATGATACATTACTGGTTGCACATGAAGCGAAAGAACTTAATCCGCAAAGAACATTAGAGAAACTATATCTCCAGCCTATAGAATCATGTGTTAGAAAGCATAATGGTTTTCCTTATGTAGATAGTCGTAAGCAGTTGCAATTACTAATAGATGTTAAAACAGATTCTATTAACACGCTTAATAAGTTAGTAGACGTTCTGAAGAAATATCCTTCACTTATTAATAACAATGCCGTAAAATTTGTAATAACCGGAAACAGGCCGGATGAAAGGTTGTTTACTTCTTATCCGTCTTTTATTTCTTTTGATGGTGAGTTATTTAAAGATTACAGTAACGAAGCACTTACAAAAATTGTTTTACTCAGCGACAACTTTAAACAATATTCAGAATCAAATGGGAAAGGCATTTTTACAGAAAGAGATCAACATGTGTTGGAAGCTGCTGTAAAAAAGGCGCATGATTTACACAAGCCTGTTCGCTTTTGGGGTGCCCCTGATTTTATTAATGCATGGTATCGTTTTATGCATTTGCAGGTTGATTATATTAACACAGATCATATCGTTGCATTGTCTTCCTTTTTGAATACATTACCTAAAACAACCTATACATCTAACGGTAATACCTATCAAACTTATCATCCAACTTATAAAACAGATGGTACTGATAAGCCGGTTAAGAATATTATATTGTTAATAGGTGATGGCACAAGTTATCCGCAACTGTATGCTGGCTATACGGCAAACAATGGCGCTTTAAATGTTTTCAATATGCGCAATACAGGTAGTTCTAAAACAAGTTCGCATGATAGCTACATTACTGATTCTGCGCCGGGCTCAACGGCTATTTCTTCGGGAGTTAAAACCAATAACCGCTTTGTTGGCGTTGATAATACCGGTAAAGCTTTGCCACTAATACCAGTGTATCTTGAAAAGAAGAAAATTAAAACAGGATTGGTTACCTGTGGCGATATAGCAGATGCTACACCTGCCGATTTTTATGCCCATCAAAATGAACGTGAACATGCAACAGAGATATTACGTGATCTGAAGTCTGCACCGATAGATTTGATGATGGGGTCCGGCGATGAAAGCTTAAACAATGTCGATATTCTTGATAAGTCGGATAAGACAAAACTAAATGAGGATATTCTTAAAGAACTCAAGGAAAAATATACTATCGTTAGTACAGTTGACAGTGTGCTGGAAAGCAATAACAAAAAATATATTGTGGTGGAAAAGCGTGCAGGCTTGTCTATGTTAATGGGTCGCGGTGACTGGTTGCAAAAGGCCTTTACTAAATCATTAAATACCTTGTCTAAAAATAAAGCAGGGTTCTTCTTAATGACAGAAGGTGCTCAGATTGATTATGGTGGTCATGATAATAACCTGCCTTATGTTGCTACAGAAGTGATGGACTTTGACCAGGTTATTGGTAAAGCGCTGCAATTTGCAGACAAAGATGGTGAGACGTTAGTGGTAGTGACTGCTGATCATGAAACAGGCGGGCTTACATTATTAGATGGCGATTATAAAAAAGGGTATGTTGCCGGACAGTTTTCCACCAATGATCATACAGCGTTGCCCGTACCTGTATTTGCGTATGGACCGCAATCGCAATTGTTTAAAGGTGTGTATGAAAACACAGAAATATTTTATAAGATAATGCAGGCTTTGGGAATAAGCGTTAAACAAGACAAATGATTGCTACATCACATAGAAAATTTTTT
>JGI24806J26614_1000650_pt1 | contig 11293 bp, 12 predicted proteins | sample Kansoi200umMDA_FD_26614 | JGI IMG/M metagenome (IMG submission 26614)
GTAACGCTCTTACCAGGTGGCTTGCTATCAGAATAGCAAATACCGGAATGATGAGCCAATATCTTGCATGATTTAATGCTGTTTTTATCTGAGCTTGGAAGAGGCAAAATCATTCCAACCAAGAATAGTGTTTCCAAAGGAAGGAAATAAATTGTAACCAACTTTTACTTCATCCCATTTGTTTTGAGAATTGGACTTGTAAGTTTATTTTCGGTATCCATGAAGAAAAAGCTGTTTACAATACTTCAGTATTTGTTATTCCTGGCTTTGGGAATTTTTCTCGCGTGGTGGTCGCTCAAAGATATTGACGCTGAAAAAAAATCTCAGATAAAAACAGCATTAAATCATGCAAGATATTGGCTCATCATTCCGGTATTTGCTATTCTGATAGCAAGCCACCTGGTAAGAGCGTTACGCTGGAAATTGCTTATCAACTCACTCGGCTACCATCCACGAACCGAAAACACGTTTTTTGCTGTGATGGTCGGCTATCTTACTAACCAGGCTGTGCCGCGGTTGGGGGAAATATTAAAATGCACACTGCTGGCGCGGTACGAAAAGGTTCCTGCCGATAAACTGATCGGTACTATTATCCTTGAACGAATTATTGACGCGATCACGTTGCTGTCCATTTTTGCTATTACGCTGGCCATCCAACCACACCTGTATACGGACCTTATAAACGCTTTTTTTCATTCACCGCGTGATCCGGTTAAGAAAAGAATTTCCGGGTACCTGATCGCCGCCATTCTTGTTGCAATTATCATAGCGGTTATTTTGTTATGGATGCTGATCAAAAAGAAAAATTTTGATGACGTGATAGCCTTGTTTAAGCGAATTGGCAAAAGCGTTTGGCAGGGCATTAGCGCTGTGCAACACCTAAAAAGGAGAGGACTGTTTTTGACTTATACGGTGGCTCTTTGGTTTCTTTATCTGCTTGGAGGATATATCGGCTTTTTCGCTTTGCAGGAAACTGAACGATACGGAATAAAAGAAGCATTTGCCGTTTTATCCGCAGGCAGTATTGGAATGATCGCAACCCCCGGCGGAATCGGTGCATATGCTTTATTGCTTAAAAAAACCATGGAGCTATATGGATTGCAGGAGGGGGTGGCGCTTGCTTTCGGCTGGATTTTATGGCTCGTTCAAACCTTTGTTATATTGATAGGAGGAATATTTAGCTTTGCAGCCATTCCCTATTTCAACAAGAGAAGAATTATTTCTGAGGATAACTGATTTCATACAGGATAAGATTTTTTCTTTGCCGCAATTGTTGCAAAGAATTGCGCAGTGGAAAGTGCTTAACAAAACGGTCGCCTTTACAAATGGCGTGTTCGACATTCTTCATCCGGGACATATCTTCTCTTTGTCACAGGCCGCCAAAGAAGCGGATTATTTAATAGTCGGCTTAAATTCAGATTCATCGGTCACACGCCTAAAAGGAGATAACAGGCCGGTTAACCACCAGGACACCAGGGCCCTGTTACTTGCATCATTATTGATAGTTGATGCAGTTGTAATTTTTGAAGAAGATACTCCTCTTGAGCTCATCAACGCATTAAAGCCCGATGTGCTGGTGAAAGGCGGTGATTATACAATTGAACAAATCGTCGGGGCAAGGGAGGTCATTAAAGCGGGTGGACGAGTTGTCATCAACCCGCTCATCGAAGGCTATTCCACAACCGGAATCATTAAAAAGACAAAGGCTTTGTGATCGCTCAAAATTCGCAGCTCGGGATTTCAACAGCGTTACCTTTCTAACTCGTGTGCCACTTCTTTTTCAGCAGCGACTTTTACTTCAGCTTGCTTAACTAATTCTAACGTGCAATGTATGTTAATATCATCGCTGACGACGACTTGACCTGCCTCAGTCACGGCATCCCACATTAAGTTGAAATCTTTCCTGTTGATTTGCCCATAAACGGTGAATCCCGCTCTTTTCTGTCCCCAGGGATCAGTAATGGTGCCTCCGTATTCAACCTCGACCTCTATTGGTTTTGTGATGTTGCGTATGGTAAGATTTCCATACAGCTTGTAATTGGCACGATGCTTCCTAAAACGCTTCCCCTCAAATTTTAATTCCCGATGCTGATCCGCGGCAAAAAAATCAGGCGACTTAAGGTGCGTATCGCGCTGGGCATTGTTAGTGCTGATTGAGTTTATGTCAGCTGTAAACAAAATTTTTGATGCCTTGGTAAAATCATCTCCCTCTGTTTCTACTTCCAGGTTAAATTCCCTAAAAAAACCTGTAACGGTCGTGATCATCAGGTGCCTCACCTTGAACTGAATTTCAGAATGCACCGGATCCACTTTCCATGTTGTGGTTTCCATAAAACGAAAATTAAATGTTTGAACAATTAATTACTGGGAACAAAAATCCTGCCGTATAAACCGGGTGAAGGCCCAGGGCAAGGCCGTAAATGAGCAATAAATGCCACAGGCAACGAGGCTATTTGAGAATGCCCCTTATCTTATTTGCCTGAACGATGAGCTCGAGCAGGTATTCATAGTTTTCCTTTTCCAGACAGCTTTTGAATTTTCGAAGTTGTGTGATATGTTCGTTTAAGACATCCAACACGTTATCGCGATTTTGTTTGAAAATGGGAACCCACATTGCTGGATTGCTTTTGGCCAGTCGAACTGTGCTTTCAAAGCCCGCACTTGCCAATTCAAAAATGGCCTCCTCTTCCTTTTCTTTTTCCAGCACCGTGTTAGCCAATGCGAATGAAGTAATATGTGAAATATGACTTACATAGGCGGCATGGAGATCATGAGCCTCCGCGTCCATTTCCAGAATCCGCATGCGGATCTTTGCGAACATATTCTTTGTCCATTCAAGAGCATCGCTGTCAGAATCTTTTGAATTACAAATAATGACGGCTACATTCTCAAAGGCTCCTTTTACAGCAGCCTGCGGGCCGTTGTATTCTGTTCCCCACATCGGATGCGCGGGCACATATCGCCCGCGCTTTGGATGTTTTCCTACTGCTTCAACTAGTTGTGACTTAGTTGAGCCCAGGTCTATCACAACCTGGCTATTGATTTTATCTAAAACCTTCGGAAGTAATTCAACCATGCTATCCACGGGGACAGCGAGAAAGATCACATCAGACTGTTCAATGGCGTTGTCAAGAGATAAGATCTGATCTACCAATTCTAACTCCAATGCCTTCTGGGCATGGAATTCATTCGTCTCCACGCCTATCAACTTTGAGGAAATTTTTTTCTCATGCAGTTGCAGCGCCAATGAACCACCGATAAGACCCACTCCGACTATGGTTATTCTTTTTCTTTCCATTAATTATTGATTATTCATTATGAATTTTTAATTCTCCGGATCGCTTCGTCTATGTTTTCCTCGGTCGTGCACAAACTCACTCTCACGTATTTGTTTCCTTCCGTACCAAAAATTCCTCCCGGCGTAATAAAAACATTGGACTTATAAAGAACAGTATCCGCGCAGTCGTAGCAATCCCTGAACCTTTCCTCAATTCCTGCCCAAACAAATAACCCCGCCTGTTTCCTGGAATATTTGCAATTCAGCGCGTCCAGTAATTGGAAAACTTTTTCTCTTCTTGTTCTGTAAACTGAATTTACTTGCTCATACCAGTCTTTACCTAGCGTAAGCGCTTTGGCTGCCGCCAACTGAATTGGTAAGAACATCCCGCTATCCATGTTACTTTTAAATCGCAGCACCTCGTTGACTCTTTCCGGAGCACCACAAAGCATTCCTACTCTCCATCCTGCCATATCATGGGATTTGCTCAACGAGTTTAGTTCCAACACGCAGTCTTTTGCCTGGTCAACGGCAAGCATGCTCATCGGATTGTCGTTCAGAATAAAACTATAGGGATTATCGTGAATAACAAGTATCTCATTCCTTTTGGCAAAGGCTACCAGGTTATCAAACAGTTCCATGGTCGGCAATTGCCCCGTTGGCATCTGAGGGTAGTTTACAAAGATGCCTTTTACCCGTTTTGGTGACGTGCGGATTAGTTCTTCGAGTTCTTCAAAATTGGGCTCATAATTATATACTTCCTTTAAACTGTAATACACCGGCGTTGCTCCTGATAACTTAACGGCGCTCGAATAAGTGGGATAGCCCGGATTAGGAACCAATACAGCAGTATTTTCTTCAAAATACGTCATAGAGATATGCATGATGCCTTCCTTGCTGCCGATCAATGGTAGAATCTCCGTGTCGGGATTTAAATCAACGTTGTACCATTTCCGATACCAGTCGCTGATTGCTTTCCGTAAGACGGGTGAACCCTTGTAAGATTGATAAGAATGTACATTGGGTCTGGCACTCTCTTCCTGTAAGGTCTTTATTACATCAGGATGCGGGGGCAAATCAGGACTTCCAATGCCGAGGTTGATAATATTTTTCCCCTGCTTGTTAAGCTCGTCAATTTCCCTCAGTTTTTGAGAAAAATAATATTCACCAATACCATCCAGGCGTTTTGCCAGCTGCATTGCTTTCGTTTTAAATTCAAAAGTTAAAAGTCAAAATGACCAATCGGACACAGGGTATGTTTTTAATTTTGAATTTCACCTTGTCTTTACTTTCTCTCTCCTCGTTTGTAAATGCCATAAATCTTTAAATGTTCCGTAATAGGCTTTATTTCTTCAATCACTTTTTCAAACTGATCAGTACTGTGAAACTCCATATCTGCGTGAAAGCTGTACTTGAAATCTGTTTCCGGAATCGGAAAACTTTGAAGCTTGCTTAGGTTAATTCCCCCTTCAGCAATCTTTGTCAGCACTCTCGCGAGGCTTCCCTGGGAATGATCAGTCTGGAAGTTTACAGAAGCTTTATCCGCTCCGGCTATTTTCTGTACACCGTCTTCTCTTTTCAATATCAAAAATCTTGTGTAGTTATTCTTCAGGGTGTGAATATTAGGAGCGAGAATCTCCAGCCCAAATAATTCAGCAGCCAGCTTACTTGCTATAGCTGCGGCGTATTTATTTTTATGCTGGTGGATATGTTTTGCGCTCAACGCCGTGTCCTCCGTTTCGATTAATTTCCAGTCATGCTTGTCAAGAAACTCAAAACATTGCTGAATGGCCATTGGGTGTGAATGTATTTCCCGGATGTCTTCCAGTTTCACTCCGGGATTGACCAACAAGTTTTGCCTTATTTGCAAGTACACCTCGCCGACTATGCGCAGGTTGCTCCTCTGAAGCAAATTATAATTGGGCAAGATGCTCCCCGCAATGGAATTTTCGATGGCCATCACTCCCCCATCACTGTCCTTTTTATTGGCAGCCAATTTTACCACTTCGCGAAAGGTGGCACATGGAATTACCTCAACGCCTTTGCCGAAAAATTGCTGGGCAGCCATCTGGTGAAAGCTACCTTCGTAGCCTTGAATGGCAAACCTTCGCTCGTGGATGGCGCTGCCAGGATGCACTTCTGGTTCGGTTTCATTGTCTTTTTTTGTTGCCATGATTGTCCATTAATTCGTAGATGCAGCCAAAAAAATCCCCCGGTTTTGCCGGGGGATGTCTATGTTGATTTTAGCTTCAATGTTAATAAAGTTTCAACAAAAGCATTCCCCGCTTCTGGGTAAAGAAGTAATAAAAATAAAACCAGCGGAATGCATTTGCTATTACCATGCTTCAAAATTAATCATCGGTGGGAAAGAAAAAAATTATTGACCCACTTTTTTAGCTGGCCGGATTGAATCAGCCTCATTCATCCTGATCCTTCGCCCCTTGAAATTTTTACCATCAATTGCTTTGATCATTTTTCTCGCTGCACCCTGTTCTATCTCAATCCAGCTATTCATTTCTCTCATATCAATCCGTCCCAACACGTCCTTGCCCAGGTCGCTCATATCAAGAATAAACTGGAGAAAGTTAGCCTTGTAAAAGCCATCCTTAGTGCCGAGGTTCACAAATAAACGTTGGTAATCTCCCTTTCCGATTGAACTGTCGCTGCGGCGCGCGTTGCTAAAACTTCTTCCCTTTGTGTCGCGAGGGAGCCGCCTTTCCGTCATTCCTTTTCTTTCTTCTCGCAGGTTAAGGTCAGCGGCATTTTCGTAGTATTTCAAAAACCGGTCAAACTCCAGCGCGGCTACCCTTTGCAATACTTCTTCCTTTTCTACTCCGGCAAAACGCTCTTTCAGCAAGGGCAAATATGTTTCATACTCGCCGTGACTAATGTCAGCCTCAAGCATCTTGTCCATAAAGTGAAAGAACTGTTTGCGACACACATCTTTACCTGCGGGGATATCCATTTTATGAAAACGACTATTTAACATCTTTTCTATTTGCTTGACGCGGTAAATTTCTTTTGGCGTAGTGATTGAAATTGAAATGCCACTCTTGCCTGCTCTGCCGGTCCGGCCACTGCGATGAGTGTACACTTCCATATCATCTGGCAATTCATAGTTGATAACATGGGTTATGCCCTGTACATCAATCCCTCTGGCCGCCACATCAGTCGCAATCAGCAGTTGCAAATTTTTTTCACGAAACCTGCCCATAACTTTATCACGCTGGACCTGGGTAAGGTCGCCATGCAAAGCTTCAAGATCATATCCTTCACGAATCAGTGATTCGGTGATGTCCTGTGCGTTAGCTTTAGTTCTTGTGAAGATGATACCGTAAATCCCGGGGTTAAAATCAATAATCCGCTTGAGGGTTTCGTAGCGATTCACCTGGGAAGTAACGAAGTACTGATGGTCAATATTAGCAGGCCCGCCATTGACTTTCCCAATTGTAATCTCAAAAGGCTGCTTCATGTACCGCTTGCTGACCTGTTTAATTTCATTGGGCATTGTTGCGCTGAATAGCCACGTGCTTTGTCGGTTGGGTGTGTTTTTTAAAATGAACTCGATATCCTCCTGAAAACCCATATTGAGCATTTCATCGGCTTCGTCCAACACCAGATAGTGAATGTTTTCAAGATTGATAGCTTTACGTTCAATTAAATCAATAAGGCGGCCGGGTGTGGCGACAACAATATGGGTTCCTTTTCTTAAATCCTTAATTTGCGTGCCGATGGAAGCCCCGCCGTAAACGGCCGTCACTGAAATGTGGTCTGCTTTTCTTTTGAAAGAATTGAGATCATTCGTGATTTGTAAACAAAGTTCACGGGTCGGGCAAATGATCAACGCCTGTGGAACTTTTTGTTTCCTATCGATCAATTGCAATAATGGAAGACCAAAGGCCGCAGTTTTACCGGTACCAGTTTGTGCAAGACCAATGAAATCTTTTGTCCCTTGTAGTAGCACCGGTATAGCTTTTTCCTGAATTGGTGTGGGCTGGGTAAATCCTAAGAGCTTGATGGAATGAAGTAAATTCTCTTCAATACCTAACGCTTCAAATGAGATCACTTGTTATGTTAATTTAAATGATAGAATGATTGGCAAAGATAGACGAGACCATTGACTACGCTACTCTAAATATGAAAACGACTGACAAAACGGGATGATAGATGAAAGGGTGCGGGCAACGGCCCCGGGTATGCAATAACATTGGAATCCCTTGATTTGTGTAGTTTCTCTGACTACTGGAGGTAAGCATGAAAGCGAAGCCGGCTCCAACGTTTAAATAAAAAACCGTCCCAACAAGTCAGGACGGCCTCTATGATTGTTTGCAATTAAAGTTTTACTTCTTAGCTGAAGTATCCATCTTCGAAGTGGTGTCCATCTTCGTAGTTGTGTCGACAACAGCGGGTGCAGTAGTTGTGGTGTCCGGTGCAACCGTCGTGGTACTGTCTGTCGTAGATGAGCTGTCGCTGGCGTTGTTACAAGCTATAAAAGCCGTGGCTAAGATTGCAATTGCAAGAAGTTTTTTCATTTTTGGAATTTTGAGAATTGTTAACAATAGATTTGATGTTAATACGCGTTTTCGGAAAAAGTAACCCTCATTTTAAATTTTTTTTTTACCTGCCTCAGGGTTACTATTTTTAAAACTCCGTATTAAATAAAGGATCTGTGAAAGTTGAGCGCAACGAAAAAGCCTTACTTCAAGGATTGGCCTGTAGCGACAAAAAGGCAATCGAAACGATTTACAGGGAAAATTATAACATGATTCAGTCCCTGATTATCAATAACAACGGGTCAGCAGATGATGCAAGAGACGTTTTCCAGGAAGCAATGATAGTTCTTTATGAAAAGGTTAGATCCGGGAGTTTTGAACTCAATTGCCTGATAAAAACTTACGTTTATTCGGTTAGCCGCCGTCTATGGCTTAAGCGGCTTCAACAAATGAATCATTATTCGCCCGTGTCTGATAACCTCGAGGAAACAATTCCTGTAGAAGAAGAAATTGAGGAGAATGAGCGGATAAACTACGAATTCCAGGCTATGGACCGGGCCATCAGCAGCCTGGGCGAGCCATGTAAGAGTCTTTTGGAAGCTTATTATTTGGATAGAAAAAACATGCTGGAGATCGCCCAATCTTTTGGTTACACAAATGCTGATAATGCCAAGAACCAGAAATACAAATGCTTGATGAGACTAAAAAAAATATTTTTCGCCCACTACAAAAACGGAAACGGCAATGGATGATATTAAGCTTTTGGATGCAGTTGAACGGTACATCCGCGGTGAAATGACGCCGGATGAACGACTATATTTTGAACAGCTGAGAAAAACCAGTACCGAAGTTGATCAGCTTGTCGTTGAACACACTTTGTTTTTACAGCAAATGAACCGCTTTGGCGAATGGAGAAAATTCAAGCAAGCTTTACATGATACACATACTGATCTTGCCGAGCAAGGCAAAATCAATTCAAGTAAACTAAAGGGACAGGCGAAAGTGGTGTATTTGTGGAAGAAATATAGACGGGTAACGGCCATCGCGGCTTCTATTGCAGGTATCACAACGTTAAGTATTCTAGGGATCATCAACTCCGTTACACCTCGTGTAAAGGATACGAAGGTGCAGGAGCTGGTTCAGACAGTAAATGTGTTGAAGAAGAATCAAAAAGCCCTGGATGATAAGATCAATTTTGTTGACAGAAAAAATAGCCAACCTATTATCACAACGCCCATTATTTCCTGCGAGGGCAAACTTGCTTTTATCAGTCCCGCAAGCATAGTTGAAGTTCCAACAGCGCAAATGATGTGGGAAAACTCTTCCTTTTGACAATAACCCAAAATCTCTGCTGCACCCCTTGCACCATCTTTTCCATAACCGCCCTCATCGATGAGGTAGAAATCCTTTGTTTTGTTTATCTCAATAGGAAGTTGTTTGCTGCGATAGTCTTCACGACTTGTGAAAATTAGATTCATTCCATATTCTGTTGCCCTGTCCAATGCATTGGAGAAGACGCGGGGCCTTTGGCCCCGAATAATTCCGGTGGTGCTAAAACCGAACAAATTTCCCGCAGCAGCCGTTGCAATAATGTGATTTGAATGGGGTCCTCCAAAAGTTATGATATGATCTATATTCTCCTTTGTAGCGTTTTCAATATGGTATTTTAATTTAAACCATTTGTTACCAGAAATTACGGGGTGAATCTTATCCAGCCTTAAAACTGCAACTCTCACATTTTTTTCCTTCAGTATGGGCAGATCAATTTCATCAACCGTTATTGATTCGGGTAATAAAGGCTGCATAATCGAAATTAACTAAATTCGCTGCTCTTTATAAATCAACGGCATGGAACCTACTTCACCTACTTTGGTAATTCTTGCAGCCGGCATGGCATCACGATATGGGAGCATAAAACAAATCCAGGGTTTTGGGCCCGGCGGTGAAACACTCATGGACTATTCGATTTATGACGCGATCCGTTCAGGTTTTAATAAGATTGTATTCATTATTAGAAAATCATTTGCTGCTGAGTTTAAAGAAATTTTCGAGTCCAAACTGAATGGCCGCATTGAGATGGAATATGTGTACCAGGAAATGGATTCTTTTACTGAAGGAGTGGCTATTCCTGAAGCAAGAAAAAAGCCCTGGGGTACGGCACATGCTGTCCTTTGCGCGATGGAAGTGGTGAAAGAGCCTTTTGCAGTGGTGAATGCTGATGACTTTTATGGCCAGGACGCATTTAAGAAAGCAGGAAATTTTCTGGAGAGCGAGTGCGCGCCCGACCGTTATGCGATCCTAGGGTATGATCTTCTCCAGACTCTTTCAGAATTTGGAACCGTAAATCGTGGTGTGTGCGAAGTGAATGCGGATGGAAACCTGTCTTCTGTTGTGGAAAGAATCAATGTCGGCATGAAAGACGGAAGGGTCATTTGCGATGATGATCTCGAACCGAAGGAACTGCCGTTAAACACCAGTGTCTCCATGAATTTTTGGTGTTTTCATCCGTCCATATTTGATTACACGCAAAAAATATTTCGTGAGTTTTTACGCGACAATATCCTAAATCCAAAGTCGGAATTTTTCATTCCGATTGTTGCCGACCAATTCATTAAGGAGGGCGGTACCATAAAGGTAATTCGCACGCATACGCCATGGTTTGGTGTGACCTACAAAGAAGATGCTCCCGAGGTTGAAAAAAATTTAAGGCAGATAGTTGAAAGAGGAGATTACCCGGAGCGATTGTGGAGTTAAATAAAAAAGCTACCTGTTTTGCACAGATAGCTCGTTTTTTTCTAAGGTAATTGATCAGTCTCCCTTTACCATAAATACAAATTCCTGTATTTTCTTAACCTGCTGTGTTTTATCCAATCCATTCAAAGCAGATTTGGAAGGGATCTTTACGTTTTTATACAACGAACTTTTTTTCAGCTCATCCAGCACCTGGTAAATATATTTTGATTGCACTGCAAACACAGCGCCTTCGGTTTCCGTTTCTTTTGCGCTCAGAATACCGATCACTTCACCCGCGTGATTAAATACCGGCCCGCCGCTATTTCCGGGGTTTGCAGCCACAGCTATCTGGCAGCTCAGTGTGTCTCCGTTATAACCTGTTTTTGCGCTTAAATAACCCTCCCCATACACTATTTCATCACGGGGAAACCAAGCGTAAAAATTGGCTCAGCAATATCAGAACCCGTTCTGCGAATGCCGTATGGTAGCGAGGCGAAAGATTTAAACTGGTCATCATCGATCTTGATAATCGCTACATCGCGTGGGACATCCAGCCTTACCACAAAAGCCCTGAACTGGTCGCCTTTATTATTCTGAACAAAAATGTTTCTCGAATTTTTCACTACATGGGCGTTGGTGATCATCAAACCTTTTGCATCAATTAAGAATCCCGTTCCATTGTAACGAACGGGCGTTGTGATAATAGGTTGGCTATTTTTTCTGTCAACAAAATTGATCTTATCATCCAGGGCTTTTTGATTCTTCTTCAACACATTTACTGTCTGAACCA
>JGI24806J26614_1000651_pt1 | contig 11291 bp, 7 predicted proteins | sample Kansoi200umMDA_FD_26614 | JGI IMG/M metagenome (IMG submission 26614)
TTGTTGCCTATGATGTCACCTGCATATCCCTGGAAGTTGTTGCGCATCCCGGCTCCTGCTTTAGACAAACGGTTTACAATTAGAATGTCACGGTTCATCAGACTGTCGCCAATTTCAAGATACCATTTGTCTTCAATTTTGTGTACAGTTAAAAGACCCTTTGTTGTTACTGCTTTATTGGTGATGACATCCCTGTAGGGTTTAGGACCTGTTCTGTTTAAGCCAAAAGATGGAGTGGCAGGTTGGGAAGGTGGGCCGGTAGGCGTAGGATTTGCAGGGGCTGGCTGCCTCCTGTTCTGCGCTTCTGCAATCGATAGAAAAGTGAAAGTAAAAGCAAGAAAAATTGCCAGTTTCCTGAGTTCAGAATTATACATGTTCACGTATCATTTAAAATGTACCAATTTAAGTAAGAAAAGATGAAGATTAGCGGCCAATACATGAAAGGAAAAAATTATTTGCCCGGGGAAAGTATTTAGTTTGAAAATATTTCTAACTTAACAGGCCCGTCTTTAAACAGGAATCATACTTTCAAATGCTTGCCGGGTCAATGAATTGAAGGTCCATATCTTGTGATACTTACACGAAAATTTTATTTTCTCTTATTCGTATTTATAATTTTTTTTTTCATTAGAATTGTGAGCGCAAAGACACACCTGCACTAGCACTTCTAAATTGTTAAAACACACTAAAAACAACGATCATGGCGGAAACAAAACCAATTGCGACTGTAAAGAGTAGTTCGACATCGGTTCAACCCAAAAAAAGCAGTAATCTCATTTCATGGCTGGGTCCGGTTTTATGCATACTGTTCGGCTTTATCATCTGGAGGTTTGTATTGGGTAACCCTAATAACTTTACTCAACCTGATGCGGCTGGAGGCTTTTGGCCCAAACATCAAGGACCGAAAGGTGGTTTGCCCAGGATGTATGAAGGTGGCATCATCGTTCCTATCCTGATTGGTTGTTTCCTTATCGTACTTACTTTCACCATCGAACGTTTGCTTACCATCAGCAAAGCTACCGGTAAAGGCAATATTGCTGAGTTTATCCGCAAAGTGCAATATCATCTTGCAAATAAAAATGTTGACGCTGCGATCCAGGAATGTGACAGGCAGAAAGGCTCTGTTGGTAATGTAATGAAAGCCGGTCTGCGTAAGTACAAAGAAATGATCACTGTGGCAGATCTGGATGCAGAACAAAAAGTGCTCTCCATTCAGAAGGAGGTGGAAGAAGCCACAGCGCTTGAATTGCCCATGCTTGAAAAAAATCTTGTGTTCCTATCAACGCTTGCTTCGGTCTCCACGCTCCTTGGGCTACTGGGGACGGTAATCGGGATGATTACCTCCTTCTCTGCACTTGGTGAAGAAGGTGGTGGTGATGCGGCGAGAGAGCTGTCAAGAGGTATCTCTGAAGCGTTGTACAATACGGCACTTGGAATTGGTACTTCCGCGGTGGCGATCATCATGTACAACGTGTTTACAACAAGGATCGATGCAATCACTTATGGTATCGACGAAAGTGGCTTTACACTTACGCAGAGCTTTGCTTCTTTGTATAAATAAAGTTCAAAAGAAATTTTCATGAATCCCGGCGACGGGATTTGTGGATTTTGGGACCTCTTGCATCTTAGAACAAATTGAAATTTAATTAGTATGCCAAAAGTTAAAGTTCCCAGGAAAAGTACGAGTGTCGATATGACCGCCATGTGCGATGTGGCTTTTCTTTTGTTATCTTTTTTCATCCTGACGACAAAGTTCAAAGCGCCCGAAGCATTAAAGGTGGTTACACCCAATTCGGTAGCCAATAAAGTGGCTCCGCAGAACGACGTAGTGCAGATTACTATTGACCACGATGGAAAGGTGTTTTATTCTATGTCAGAAGACGCTCCGAGAAGAGAAGTCATTGAAACGATAAATTCATTAAGGAACCTCGGGTTGACCGAAGCCGAAATGAAGAATTTCACAAACGCCCAGTTTGTGGGCGTACCATTCAGCAAACTCAAAGGCTACCTGAATCTCAAACCAGACCAGCAGGAGAAGGTGACAGAAGGCATCCCGGTCAGGGATTCCGCAAATAACGAACTGGTAGACTGGATGAGAGCAGCTTCAACCGCTTTCCAGGGGGCAAAAATGAACTTGTTGCTGAAAGGCGACAATGAGTCAAAGTATCCTTCTTTCCAGGGTGTCATCAATGCGTTCAAAAAGAACGACCTGATGAAATTCCAGATGATCACTAATCCGGAAAACGTACCGGCGGGAACCGACCTCTATCGCATCAATATGGCGAAAGGGGCGGCAGCAGCGCAGGAAACGGAATAACCTATTTTCTAACATTAAAATGATTTGAGCCATGGCAGAAATGGATACCTCGGGTGGTGGAGGTCATAAAAAAGGACCCGGCGTCAAAAAGGGTAAAAAGATGTCCACTCGCGTGGACCTTACCCCAATGGTGGATCTTGGTTTCCTGCTCATCACCTTCTTTATTTTTACAACCACAATGAGCCAGCCTACGGCGATGAGGTTATTCCTTCCAAAGGATACCGAAAAGCCGGAAGAGCAGAATAAAGTCAAAGCTTCAGGTGCATTGTCTCTTCTCCTCGGTAAAAACGACGTAGTCTATTATTACGAAGGGGAACTGGCACCGGATGCTTCCAACTTTAAGACCACTTCCTTTAAGGATATCCGGGAAGTGATCATCAACAAGAAAAAATCTACGGATCCGAAGGACTTTGTTGTGGTAATTAAGCCAAACGCAGAATCTACATACAAAAATGCGATCGACGCGTTGGATGAGATGACTATCAACGATGTAAAGCGCTATGCCCTGGTCGATATCTCCGACGTGGAGAATCAGCTGATCGCGAGGACAGAAGGAGCGCAATAAAATTTATGGAATTTTTAGAGATTTGAATCTCAGTTAAAAGTCATTACTATGGAAGTAAATAAAATCATGAGTGCCGATATCCTCGACATCATCTTCGAGGGTCGGAACAAGGATTACGGTGCGTACGAGTTGAGGAAGACCTATAACCGGAGGATGGTGGCTGCATTGGTCGCCACTGCTGTTTTGATCGCCCTCCTGTTTATTGCCTACGTAGTGGCAAATAAAATAGGTGAGTCTAAGGATCAGGAAATGGTGGTACAGGACGTACAGCTGGAAGAAATCAAGAAAGAAGAGCCTAAAAACGAACCGCCTCCTCCACCGCCTCCGCCAAAACCAGAACCGCCTAAAGTGGAAATGGCAAAGTTCACTCCTCCGAAAATTGTAAAGGATGAAGAAGTAAAAGAAGACGAAAAACCACCGGAAGTAGAAAAGCTGGAAGAAACCAAAATCGGTACCATTAACCAGGAAGGTATCAAAGATGAAGGTATCGTAGCTCCGCCGGTAAGTGATGCAGGTAAAGGGGTGATCGAAGCGCCTAAGAAAGATGAAACTGACTATGAACAGACTTTCACCAAAGTAGAAATTGAATCTGAATACCCGGGTGGACAAGGAGCATGGATGCGCTACCTGAATAAGACGTTCAGGTATCCTGACCAGGCCGTGGAGCAGGAAATACAGGGTACAGTAGTGGTACAGTTCATCGTGGATAAAGAAGGAAATGTGAGTGATGTTGAAGCAATCAGCGGACCTAAGGAAGGTGGACTCAGAGATGAAGCTATCCGTGTAATTAAGAAAAGTGGTAAATGGACACCAGCTGTTCAGAACGGACGCCAGGTGAAGTCCTACAAGAAACAGCCCATCACATTCCGCCTCCAGAGCGAATAATTAAATTGTTAATAGGTATTACTAGGTATTCAAAATCCCCTTCATCTGAAGGGGATTTTTGTTTACGATAAACTTCGCGTCTTAGCGTCTTCGCGGTGAAACGGGTGTTTCACTTACAAGTAATAGCAGTCTTGTTACTTTCTTTGCCTTGATGCAAGGAAAGTAACCAAAGAAAAATCAAGGCTGACGAAAAATGGCTAAAATTTGCTGCGTTCCGCTACAACGAACGATGCTCCGGTCAGCTGTGGTTGATTTTTGGGCAATTGTATATCCAGTCATTTGACTATATCTCAGCCCGTTCGTTGCTTAACGCTGCACTCCGCAAATTTCTTAACGCCATTTTTCTAAGGCCGGTCCGCTCTTTGCGAAACTTTGCGGTCTTTGCGTTCTTTGCGGTTTCAAGGATGCTACCCCCTTCGAGTGCTGGCACTTATAAGTAATAGCAGTCTTGTTACTTTCTTTGCCTTGATGCAAAGAAAGTAACCAAAGAAAATCAAGGCTGACGAAAAATGGCTAAAATTTGCTGCGTTCCGCTACAACGAACGATGCTCCGGTCGGCTGTGGTTGATTTTTGGGCAATTGTATATCCAGGCGTTTGAATATATCTCAGCCCGTTCGTTGCTTAACGCTGCACTCCGCAAATTTCTTAACGCCATTTTTCTAAGGCCGGTCCGCTCTTTGCGAAACTTTGCGGCTCTTTGCGTTCTTTGCGGTTTCAAGGATGCTACACCTTTAGAATGCTAACTTTATAAGTAATAGCAGTCTTCGCGGTTAAACCTTTATACCTCCACGGAGTTATCTACATTTGCCCGAAAGACGCACGCATGGCCAATATATCCGCCTGGGATGATACAATAGTCGCCCTGGCCACTCCGCCGGGCATAGGTGCCCTGGGAGTGATCAGGTTGAGTGGTAACAAAGCATTTGAAATTGCCAACGAATTATTTCCTTCCAAAGATCTCCGTAACCAACGCTCACATACGCTTCATGTCGGCAATTTCGTGTACCGTAATAAGCCGATAGACGAAGTCGTGATATCAGTTTACAAATCGCCACGCTCTTACACGGGTGAAGATATTATAGAGATCTCGGCGCATGGATCGCCGCTCATTCACCAACAGATCATCGAGGCCTGCCTTGCCACCGGTGCCCGTCTTGCCAAGCCGGGGGAATTCACACAGCGCGCGTTTTTAAGTGGCAAGCTCGACCTCACGCAGGCAGAAGCTGTTGCCGATCTCATTGCCAGTCATACCGAAGCAGCCAGGAAGGCGGCTCTGCATAATATCCGCGGTGGCTTTTCGCATATCCTGCGATTACTGCGCGAACAGCTCATCACTTTTTCAGCGCTCATCGAATTGGAACTGGACTTCTCCCAGGAAGACGTGGAATTTGCCGATCGCAGCAGGTTCTTTGCATTGATTAAAGAAGCGAAGCAGGTCACCGAAGGATTGCTGCAATCATTCCGGCTGGGCAATGTGATCAAGAACGGGGTGCAGGTGGCGATCATAGGAAAACCCAATGCCGGGAAGTCAACATTGCTGAATGCATTGCTTAAAGAAAACCGGGCGATCGTCAGCGAGATCGCAGGCACTACGCGTGATACCATAGAAGAAACAATAAATATCGATGGCATACTCTTCAGGCTGGTAGATACCGCCGGTATTCGCGAGCATACCAGTGATGTAATAGAAGGGATGGGGGTAGAGAAGAGCCTGGAAAAAATGCAACAGGCTGATATTGTCATTTACCTTTTTGATGTGAAAGAAACCACTTCAGAAGAATTGGTAGTAGCACGGAACCGGTTGCAGGAAAAGGATAAGAAGTTTCTCTTTGCCGGCAACAAAGCAGAGCCCGGAAATGGCTTCGCATTACCTGACATGCGCAACCGATTTAAGCAGGTAGAAGGCATCATCTTCATCTCCGCAAAAATGGATCTGCACCTGGAAGTGTTAAAAGAGCGCCTCGTAGATATGGTGCTAGAAGGAAAAGTACAAACAGAAGACACCATTATCACCAACGCCAGGCATTTCCATATGCTGCAGCAGATGTACACTTCGCTGGAGGATATTGAAACGGGATTGAAAGAAAATATCCCCGGTGATTTGGTAGCATTGGATATCCGGAGGTGTTTGCATTTCTTAGGAGAGATCACCGGAGAGATTACTACGGAGGATCAGCTGGATTATATATTTAGTAAGTTTTGTATCGGGAAGTAGCGGGTGTGCATCAGTTCATGACGTTTCTTCAATTAATCTTCTATAGTGTCAGCTCATAAAACATCTCACCCATTTTATTGCATGCGTAAACTATACCGCCCTGGGTGAAAATGCTAACCATCATAGTGCACCTTTTATTAGTTTCCATACTCGTACCAATCGAATCCTGTCTCAATCCGGCATTCAGGAAAACTGTTCAGCTAACATGATTTTTAAAAGCTTCTTTCCTTGCTTTTCCCTGAACGAATATGTAGCGGCGCATCACCTGTGACATTTTAGTGTGCAACTTTTTGTCTTTGAGACCTGGCGGCAAATGGTTCATTATCCTGGCCTACTGCCTGATCATTTTCATTCCCGAGGTAATAAAATCTATCAACGGTAATTGATCTGTTGTGCAGCTTTCTTATATTCATCAACCAATTAAAAAATATGAAAAGGTTGATTGTTTTACTGATGCCAATTATTACATCAATGGCTGCTTCTGCCCAGGTGGATGCTGGTCTGTTCAGGTATCCGGATATATCCGCTACAGATATTGTATTTACTTATTCTAATGACCTGTGGATGATTCCAAAAACTGGTGGTAATGCTGTTAAACTCAGTTCCCCTGCCGGTGTCGAGAGCTTTCCAAAATTTTCTCCTGATGGCAAACGCGTGGCCTTTACCGGTAATTACGATGGTAATGCAGATGCTTATGTGATTCCTATCACCGGTGGGGTGCCTGTACGCCTTACCAGCCATGGTTACCCTGACCGGGTGGTAGATTGGACGCTCGATGGCAAAAAGGTATTATTTGCTTCCAACCGTGAAAGCGGAAAAGCAAGATTTAACCAGTTTTATACTGTTCCTATAACAGGGGGGCCTGCTGAAAAAATGCCGCTGGCATATGCTGAATACAGCTCGTTTTCTCCCGATGGAAAAGAAATGGCCGTGGTTATCAGAACGGAACGGCTACGCAACTGGAAGCGCTATCGCGGAGGTAATGTGGCAGATATACATATTTACAATTTCGCTAACAAAACTTCCCGGAATATCTCTGCTGAAGATGATGCGCCTTATGATTTTCCAATGTGGCGCGGCAACAGTATTTATTTTCTTTCCGACAGGGGGCCAGAACAACATGCCAACATCTGGAAATATGAAGTGGCGACCAAAGCATTAACGCAAATAACCAAATACAATGAATTTGATGTGCATTTCCCGTCGCAGGGGCCTGAAGACATTGTATATGAAGCTGGCGGTAAACTATACATACTACCATTTGCTACCTTACAGCCTAAGGTGGTTAATGTGAATCTTGTAACTGATAAAGCATTGCTAAAGCCTCGCCTTGAAACGGCAGAAAGAAATATTCAGTCGATTGCATTAAGCCCTGATGGCAACAGGGTTTTAATTCAAGCCCGTGGCAATATATTTTCCGTGCCAGCAGAAAACGGGTTTGTAAAAGACCTTACACATACATCCGGTGCTGCGGAACGCTACCCGGCCTGGTCGCCGGATGGCAGATCGATTGCTTATTGGAGTGATAAATCGGGCGAGTACGAGTTGTATATTATGCAACCGGATGTAGAAGGTTCAGATAGAAAACTCACAAGCTATGGCGCGGGTTTCAGGTACAATCCATATTGGTCGCCAGACAGCAAAAAGATTGCTTTCATTGATAAAGCCATGAAGATCCAGGTGGTAGATGTTGGTAGCGGACAGACTACACAGATAGATAAAGGTCTTCGGATGATGCATGGAGCAGTAAACAATTTCACTGTGCGATGGTCGCCTGACAGCCGTTTCCTCACCTACAGCAGGGACCTGGATAATTACCAGCAGGCCATTTTTATCTATGATTACAACAATAAAAAGCTGCACCAGGTGACTTCCGGTTTTTATAGTGCCACCAATCCTGTATTCGATCCGGAAGGTAAATACCTGTACCTGTTGACATCCCAGTCGTTTCAACCTATCTACAGCAGCATCGATAATTCATTCATCTATGCAAACTCAAGCCAGGTGGCTGCCATAGCGCTTTTGAAAACTACGCCATCACTGCTTGCACCGAAGAATGATACCGTTGCCCTGAAACTGGATGCACCAGCTAAAAAAGAGGAATTGGTTAATAAGGCAGAGAAGGAACGAAAGGATACTTCATTACCAGTTAAACCCCTGCCATCGTCAAAAAATGTGCTGATCGATTTTGATGACATGGAGGAAAGAATGGTAATACTGCCATTGGTTGCCGGCAATTACGGACAACTGAATGCGGCAAAAGATAAGCTCATATATTTGAAATATCCCAATACCGGCACAACAGGTCAGCAGGGCGCCATCAAATACTACGACACTGATAAGCGCGAAGAAAAGACAATTATTGAGAACGCTAACGGCTACCTGCTTTCGGATAACAAGGGAAAAATATTGGCTGCGAGGCCAGGCAACCAGTTTGCAATCATGCAGCCTGCAGAAAACCAGAAATTTGAAAAGCCATTGCGTGTAGCTGAAATGCAAATGATGGTAGATCCTGCTGCAGAATGGAAGCAAATATACACGGATGCCTGGCGCATTCAAAGGGACTATTTCTACGATCCCAATATGCACGGTGTGAACTGGAACCAGGTTCGGGATCGCTATGGAAAAATGCTGGAAGGTGCCACTACACGTGAGGAAGCTAATTTCGTTATCGGTGAAATGATAGGCGAGTTGAATGCTTCGCACACTTATTTTAGTGGTGGCGATCTTGAGCGTGCTAAAACACAAAACACAGGATACCTGGGAGTAGATTATGAAGCCGATGGCGAATATTATAAGATCAAGAAAATTATTCGTGGCGCGGCTTATGATGCAGAAGCCCGTTCACCGCTTGATATTTCGGGGATTGATGCCAGGGAAGGAATGTATATACTGGCCGTGAATGGTGTACCAGTCACCACCGCCCAGGACCCTTATGCTGCTTTTGAAGGCCTGGCGAATAAAGCAGTGGAGATTACTTATAACAGCAAGCCTTCATTGAGTGGTGCAAAAACAGTAATTGTGCAAACGCTAAGTGATGAGTATCGTCTGCGTCACCTTTCCTGGATAAATGATATGGCTAAGAAAGTTTCGGAAGCTTCCAATGATGAAATAGGTTATATCTATGTGCCCAGCACCGGCGTTGAGGGGCAGAACGAATTGATCCGGCAGTTCAATGCTCAATGGCAGAAAAAAGGATTGATCATTGACGAGCGGTTTAATGATGGCGGTCAAATACCTGATCGATTTATCGAAATACTGAATCGCGATCCGCTGGCTTTCTGGGCCATAAGAGATGGTAGCCCCTGGCCCTGGCCACCCTATGCGCATTTTGGTCCTAAGGTCATGCTGATGAATGGGTGGAGTGGATCCGGTGGTGATGCTTTCCCGGATTATTTTCGTCGGAAAGGCCTGGGCCCCTTGATCGGCACACGTACCTGGGGCGGATTGATCGGAATTTCTGGCACACCGCCACTCATAGATGGAGGTAATGTTACAGCCCCGAGTTTCCGCATGTACAATCCCGATGGCTCGTGGTTTAAAGAAGGTCATGGCGTAGACCCGGATATTTTTGTAGATGAAGATTTAGGCGCTATGGCACGTGGTACAGATCCCCAACTTGAACGGGCCATTGCAGAAATAAAAACATTATTGAAAACGAAAGAATATAAAAGGCCTGAACCACCAAAAATCGAAAAGAGAGGTTTTTAGATTCGTACGTCAATGTAAATACCAGCCCGCTATTGCTTTGCGATGGCGGGCTGTTTGTTTCTGCCATGCATGACGAATCGAGAAGTGAAGTCCATTGCAATCATCAACTACCAGCTTAATTGGTTTGATGAGTCTACCAAAATAAGCCGGCTGTTCATAAGCGCAAAATCATCGAAACGGTACAGCTTTCTGTCAGGGCGTAAAATGCTAAATCGGGTCCCATTTGAAATATCTTCTACCTTTATTAACTCATGAGATTACGGAAAAGCCGATCGTATTTAATTATTTTTTTCTGCTGCTTTTCATTTATTTCAAATGCGCAAAAGCAGATTGATGAGCATTCACTTTTTTGGCTTGGTTCGGTAAATAATATTCGATTTAACGAACATTGGGGACTTAATGCTGACTTTCATTTCCGGACCTTTGATTTTCTGTCTCATCCTTATGGCTTTATCGTAAGGGGACGGGGAGACTATTATTTCAATGAAAATCTTACAGCCGGAATAGGCTATGGTCACATGTGGACAGCTGCATTAACTGTTCCCGGAGCTCCTTTTTCAAATGAAAACAGAATTACGGAACAGGTTCAGCTGAATTCAGAAAAAGGCCGGTTTTCTATTTCAAATCGCTGGAGACTTGAACAACGATGGCAGCAAAAGATCGTCAACAAAGAAAAAACAGGTGATTATCGTTTTACCGTTCGGCCTCGTTACGCTATCAGTTTTATTTATTCTCCTTTTAAAAATCCTATACTGCCTTCGTTTACTAATTATAACGAGTTCATGATACAATTCGGAAAAGAAGTCGTTTATAATACATTTGACCAGCTACGGCTTTCATTTGGTATCCGGCAAACCTTAACAACACAATTGAATATTGATTTGAATTACATGTATGTATATCAACAACAATCTGGCGGCAATCAATATGTAAGGGCCCATGCCTTAAGATTATTTATCAATTACAGTGGTGGCTGGAAAAAGAATAATAATGTCAAGCAGCCGCCTTTTGCTCCAGAAGAAGAATAAGCTTTTGATGCGAGGATTTTAAACTACAAATCTGGCAGCAATCATGTTTTAGTTGAAGCACTGAAAATGCCACTATGATTTCCAACAGAAGATGGAACTGCGCAATGGATGAACCTAATCATCAGAGACTGCCACGCGAGGGCTAAAATGATTCCGGCTTTAAATAATATGATAGGTGCACGCGACTTTGGCCCAGGAAACATAACTTTCAGATAGTCAGTATAAATTACTTTCTGTATTGGGAAGTAGGGGGTGTATTTCAGTTGAATCACTGCACTTTTCCATGGCTGGAAATTCTCGTCATCATTTTGCTTAGTTCCACCTCCAGTCCCAAAGACGAAGCCCCGAATGTTTCTCTCCTGCCTTTGATCAGGCAATAATTTATGGCGCCTCGCAATAAGGGTGAAATCCCTTTTTCAGAAATGTGTAAAATGTATAAGTTTAAGACAGCCAAACTTTTTGAAATGGCTCGAGCAGGATAAGAAAAGTTTGATTGATGTAGGATGCTATGTAAATAAATATTTGCAGAAGCATATCCTCCAGGAGTAAGCTATTCAGCCTCACTCACC
>JGI24806J26614_1000652_pt1 | contig 11288 bp, 9 predicted proteins | sample Kansoi200umMDA_FD_26614 | JGI IMG/M metagenome (IMG submission 26614)
AAAAAATTTTGATCAATGATTTAGAATTTACTTCAAAAATGTAGGTTTAGAGTATCGGCAACAGCTTTAATGAAACGCGTCCGAACATTTAATCCGATTTAAATTGTCGAACCTGTTGGGAGAGTAAATCATTTTCGAAAAAAATCTCTAAACGTCAACACTTATTTTGAGAAATTCAGTTAGGTTATGTTGACATAAGGAATTTTTGACGTTTTTGTCGCTGAAGGCGACTTTTGGCTTATGTCAACACAACCGAGTATAGACTACGGTTAGTTTTACCAAAAACAGCAATCCAAATCCAGTTAAAAGAAAAAGAATTTCTTTAGTTAAAATATTTTCCTGGGGCAAAATTCCACCAGAAATCATTACTGAAAGGCATAAAAATTGCTCATTTCTTTGAAAACAAGAAAAATCGCTTTCAAATCCGATGAATTTGACAGATTTTCTTAAAATTTCTAAAAAGTTTTTTCAATCTAAGTTTTTGTCATGTGTTTTGGAACTTTGCTATTTTCAACGCAGATATGTTCAACTGCAAACATAAACCAAAACAATTTAATAACTAATGTAATTAATATACTTAGCTCGGATATGGGTAAAAAAGCAGCCGATGTGGGCAAAACGGTGTTGTTTGGGGTAATATCTTCAAAGAATATAAAGAATTAAGATATTATCAGGCATTTTTTTGAAGCTGAACTTTATGCAAAGCATTTTCATTCAATATATTTACCTCATCTTAATTATTCTGGCACTGGTTATGCTCGCCAATAAGCTCCGGGTGGCTTACCCGATCGTGCTCGTCCTGGGTGGACTCGCACTGAGCTTTACCGTTGAATTTTCAAAAATCACCATTGACCCCGAACTGGTTTTCTTTATTTTTCTGCCGCCTTTGCTCTATGAATCCGCCTGGCAGGTTTCGTGGAAAGAATTCTGGAAATGGCGGCGTTTGATCACGGGTTTTGCTTTTCCCATTGTCATTATTACTGCCTGCGTGATCGCGTTTGTCTCAAATTGGTTAATTCCCGGTTTTACTCTCGCGCTGGGTTTTCTGCTCGGCGGCATTATCTCGCCGCCCGACGCTGTTTCGGCAACAACTATCCTGCGCCGTGTGGATGTTCCAAAATCGCTCGTGAGCATTGCCGAAGGAGAAAGTCTGCTCAACGACGCGTCGTCCCTCATCGTCTTTCGCTTTGCTTTGGCAGCGATCATCACCGGGCAGTTTCGTTTTCAAGATGCCGCCCTCAACTTTGTGGTCGTGATCTTGATGGGAATTGCCATCGGGCTTTTTGTCGGGGTCATTTTCTACGCCATCCACCGCTGGCTGCCGACGACGACCGGCATCGAAATCGTTTTAACGCTCGTGACTCCCTATTGTATGTATTATTTTGCCGAGCATTTTCATTTTTCGGGCGTACTGGCGGTCGTCAGCGGGGGGCTTTTTTTATCGAGTAAACGCGATAGCATGCTTTCCTACAGAAGCCGAATCGAAGCGGTAAACGTCTGGAACAGTTTAGTTTTTATTCTCAACGGGCTGATTTTTTTGCTCATCGGATTACAAATGCCTTCGATCACCGGCCAGCTCGGAGACATTAGTTTAGGCACAGCGATTTGGTATGGATTAGTTATCTCTTTTGTGCTGATTGTGACACGACTGCTTTGTACCCTCGGAACTTCTGTTTTTACCAGGTTCATGAGCCATTTTATTACGGTCGCGGATTCCAATCCGGGTTGGCGAAATCCGATAATTTTCGGTTGGGCGGGAATGCGCGGAGTCGTCTCGCTGGCAGCTGCGCTTTCCGTCCCGCTGCTGATCAATGAAACGCAGCTTTTTCCTTATCGCAATCTCATTCTTTTTATAACTTTTATCGTCATTCTGGTGACTTTGGTTTTTCAAGGGTTAACGCTTCCGTGGGTGATTCGTAAAGTAAAACCGGAGGACAAATACAACGCGATTCCGGAACAAAAACAGGAAAAAATCATTCAAAAGAAAATCGCGCTCGCTTCGCGTCAGTTCCTCGAAGAAAAATACGGCGAGGAGCGTGTGCGAAATGAACACCTGGATAATTTGTTCGCCCGACTCGAAATCGATCTGAAATACTTCGATCAAGCGCTCGAGGAATCAAACCAATCGGGCGAAAACCCTTTAAAAGTCTTTCAAAACATTTATCTGGAAATGTTGGACGGGCAGCGTCGACGGCTCAACGAAATGAATCGACTTTCTGAATTCGACGAAGATCTGATCAGAAAATATCTTTCGTTGATCGACGTCGAAGAATTTAAGATCCGCGAAAAACAATTACCGGAAACAGACCCGGATTAAAAGAATTTAGTTAAAGTAATGACGGTAATTTGTCCGTCCAAACTATTCTAAATTCAGACTGCTTTTGACACTTTAGCTTCAAAAAGTTAAAATTTCCCTTTTGTTATTCTACCCGAATAAATATTTTTCTCTATATAAGGAGTTTTCAACAATTGAGTAACGCAAAATTTTTATTTACTTCCGAATCCGTTACGGAAGGACACCCCGATAAAATCGCCGACCAGATTTCCGATGCGGTTCTGGACGCGATTTTGGCACAAGACCCGACAGGCAGAGTTGCCTGCGAAACCCTTGTAACAACTGGTCTTGCGGTTATCGCCGGTGAAATTACAACTGACGCAAGAGTCAATTACAAACAAATTGTCCGCGATACAATTCATGAAATTGGCTACAACGATGCGAGCTACGGCTACGACAGCAATACTTTGAGCGTAATGGACGCGGTTGGAACTCAATCGCCCGACATCGCGCAAGGTGTTGACACCGGCGGCGCGGGCGACCAGGGCTTAATGTTCGGGTTTGCTTGTAACGAAACACCGGAATTGATGCCTTTGCCGATCCAGCTTGCACATAATTTAACAAAAAGACTGTCGGACTCGCGCCGCAGCGGCGAACTTCCCTATTTGCGCCCCGACGGTAAATCGCAAGTAACGATCGAATATCGCGACGGTCGACCGTTTCGTGTCGAAGCGGTCGTTATTTCCACGCAGCATGCCGATGATGTGACAACCGAACAGCTCCGTGCGGATATCTTGGAAAAAATCATCAAAACAACCGTTCCGGCTGAACTTTTGGACGAAGAAACCAAATTTCATATCAACCCGACCGGACGTTTCGTCGTCGGCGGTCCGATGGGCGATGCCGGTTTGACCGGACGCAAGATCATCGTTGATACCTACGGCGGTTATGCTCCGCACGGCGGCGGCGCCTTTTCCGGTAAGGATCCGACGAAGGTTGACCGTTCGGCGGCTTACATGGCGCGCTACATTGCCAAAAATATTGTTGCCGCAGGATTGGCTGAAAAATGTACCGTTCAGCTTGCCTACGCGATCGGCGTTGCCGAGCCGGTTTCGGTTTACGTTAATTCGCACGGCACAGGTCGCGTCGAAGACGATAAACTTTCGGAAATCGTCCGCAACAATTTCAAATTAACGCCGAAGGACATTATCGAGACGCTCGATTTGCGCCGTCCGATTTACAAAGAGACCGCGAAATTCGGTCATTTCGGTCGCACCGGCAACGAATTTACATGGGAACAAACCGATAAAGCCGAAGCCTTACGCAATGAGGCTCTCGGAACTGCTTCGGGAATCTAATTCATTTTCGGTTTTTGGTCTTCGGTCTCGGGTCTTTGGGGAAAATTTTCTCCAAAGACCCGAGACCGAAGACCAAAAACCATTTTTATTAAAAAAATTATGGCTAAAGAAGGAATTTCAATGGAATACGATATAACTGACATCAATCTTGCACCGCAAGGCAAACAAAGAATCGAATGGGCAGACCGCGAAATGCCCGTTTTGCGCTTAATCCGTGAGCGTTTCGAAGCAGAGAAGCCGCTTGAAGGCATCAAACTCGTCGCCTGTGCTCATATCACGACCGAAACCGCTAATCTCGCACGCACACTGCAGGCGGGCGGCGCAGAAGCGATTCTGATCGCTTCAAACCCGCTTTCGACGCAGGACGATGTCGCCGCTTCGCTCGTTGCCGATTGGGGCATTCCGGTTTTTGCGATGAAAGGCGAATCAACCGAAACCTATATGCGTCACGTCCGTATGGCTCTCGAATCGAGCCCGAACATCATTATTGACGACGGTTCGGACGTGGTTGCGACCATGCTCAAAGAGAAACCCGAATTAGCCGGACAAATTATCGGCACGACCGAAGAAACGACGACCGGGATCGTGCGGCTTCAGGCAATGGTCAAAGCCGGTGTCCTGAATTTCCCTGCGATGGCGGTCAACGATGCGCAAACCAAACATTTCTTTGATAACCGCTACGGAACCGGACAATCGACGCTCGACGGAATCATTCGCGCGACAAATATTCTGCTCGCCGGAAAAAATATGGTCGTCGTCGGCTACGGCTGGTGCGGAAAAGGCGTGGCGATGCGTGCGCGCGGACTTGGCTCGAACGTCATCATTACCGAAATTGATCCGATCAAGGCGATCGAAGCCGTGATGGACGGTTTCCGCGTGATGCCGATGAGCGAAGCCGCCAAGATCGGCGATTTCTTTGTGACCGTGACGGGCAACCGCCACGTTATCGATAAAGAACATTTCGAAGTTATGAAAGACGGCGCGATCGTCTGCAACAGCGGTCACTTCGATCTGGAATTAAATCTCGAAGCCCTGCGCGAAATGTCTTCGGAAGTTGCCAAACGCCGCCCGTTCGTCGAAGAATATGCAAAAAATGACGGCAAAAGCGTGATCGTTCTCGGCGAAGGTCGCCTGATCAATCTCGCAGCCGCAGAAGGTCACCCCGCTTCGGTGATGGACATGTCATTTGCCAACCAGGCTCTTTCGGCTGAATATCTCGTCAAAAATAAAGGCACTCTAGGTGCCGGCGTTCATGTTCTTCCGGCGGAAGTCGACCAGGAGATCGCTTCTTTGAAACTCCGTTCCCTGGGCGTTTCGATCGATACACTGACACCCGAAATGCTCGAATATATGTCGAGTTGGGAAACCGGAACGGACTAAGTAAAAAGGCAAAAGTAAAAAGTAAAAAGGCAAAAGTAAAAAGTAAAAAGGCAAAAGATAGTTGATTTCAATCTTTTGCCTTTTTACTTTTGCGGGAAAGATACATTTTTTAGGTTTTAACCTTCGAAAATAAATAAACTCCGATCATCGAAAACAGAAAAAGCGGTGTCCAGACGGCGATCTTCGGTAAAATATTGCCGCTCAGACCGGCTTGCTCAAAACCGCTCGAAATTCCCATAAAAACAAGCCACAAAGCGACCGCATAGCCGACCGTCAGGACTTTTCCTTTGCGGCTCAGCGATAAGGCAAACGGCGCGGTAAAAAGCGTGATGATGAAAGGCAAAAACGGTGTGGTGTATTTTTTCTGCAAAGCGATTTCCAGATTCCGCGCCTCGGTTTCCGATTCGGCTTCGAGCATCTGATATTTCGTTTCCGTCGAATTCAGATGACTCGGCTTTTGATTCAGATTATTAAACGGATTTTCACTGTCCGCCAGCTCAAATTCAGGCAGTTTTTGAGTTTCCAAACCCTGATTTTTCAAAACCGTTTTTTCGGTCTGTGTCAGAACGATCTTGTTCGTCTGCCAGATCGCCTCCGGGGTTTTGTAAATTGCCGAAAGCCTCTGATTTTCGTCAGAAAATTCATAAACCGTCAGATTTTCGACCTTCCGGTTCGAGCCTGATTCCTTTTCAGCCTTTTCAAACGAATAGATGCGGTTTTGATTGGCAACCCAATACTTCCCTTCTTTTTGCGTTAAAATCCCTTTGTTTCTGATCTGTGCGCGAATCGTGTCCTGTTTTTGATTTGTGCGCGGCGCGGCGTATTCCTGAATTCCCCAATTGAAAATCCCGATCAGGATCATCATTATAAAACACGGGAAAAGAAGCCGGTAGACGCTCTGTCCGGCAGCGGTCCACGTGACGATCTCATTTTGTCTGGATTTAATGACAAATGTCGCGAGTGTCGCGATCATCACCGCCGAGGGCGCGAGCTGCAGGTAGATAAACGGTATCAAATAAAAAAGATATTTGACCAAAAGCGTCATTCCGTTCGGAGCCGAACCGGCAAACTTCCACATCTCGAAAGTCGTAAAAATGAGATAGATCGAAGTTAAAAAACCAAGTGTCAGAAAAAAATATTTTAAGAGATTAAGGATTATGTCAAAGTCTCTGATTCCGGTTGCTAAGTCTATATAAAAATTACTTTTCGAGACTTTGCCCCGCACCTTTCCGAAATCAATGTAATTTTTTAAGTTTTCAAAAGTATTTCGTCGGAAAAGACGGCTTGAAAGAGAAAACCAGACGATCGCTAAAAGGCTCACGAAAACCGGTAAAAATCCGGCAAACAAAACGCTTACCTTCCCGGTCCGCGCGAGCTGTTCTCCCAAAAGCGTCACAAGATAATAGCCGATCAAACTTATCAGCGCCAAAAGAATTCCGAACCCCCTGCCGCCGCGATTGAATCTGAGGACGAGAACCGTTCCCAAAAGCGCGAAAATCAGCGGCGTCACAGAAAGCAGAAGTCTTCTCTGCCAGAGAATCTGCGCTTCGGTTTTTTCTTTCCCATCCGCCGAATTTGCCAGTTTTGCCAGGTCGCTTAATCCTAACTCTTCAGGCGTTTCCTGGCTTTGCGTCAATTTTTTAACAATGTCGTCGCGTCTTGTTTTGATCGAAAAACGGATTTCACCGATGTTTTCCGAAACTGATTTCCCTTTTATTTCTGATTTTAAATCCAGCGGTAAGGTCGTTGAAACCGCATTTTGCAGAACTAATTCGGCGACTTCCCGATCGGTTTCAATGGTTGAATCAATTTTACCGCTTTTTGCCGTTATCAGACGCATTTCATTGTTTTTCCGATCCTCGCGGTAAATAAAGATATTTTTCCAATCACCTTCAATTTTATCGCCGGTTTTGACATAAATCGTATAGCCGCCGACTTCCGTGTTAAAAACCCCGGGCTCGATCGGCGATTCCAATTTATAGAGAGCGGTTTGCAAGGCGATGCTTCTGACAATATTTGAAGCGAGCGGAACACCTTTCAGATTAATGAAAAACGCAAAAAATGAGAGGAGAAGCCCGAGTATCAAAATCGGCAGCGTGATCTGAAAATTTCCGACACCCGATGCGCGAATCGCAATCAATTCGCTGTCGCCCTGCATTTTTGAGAGACCGATAATAACGCCGATCAAAATCGCCATCGGCGCGGTAAACGCCACAACGTTTGGAATTAAAGCGAATGTCAACTGCCAGACGAGATTTTTGGGAATGTTCACGCTGAAAAAGATATCGGAATAGCGGCTTGCCTGTTGCACAAATAAAATTACGCTGAGCAGAAGCCACGTAAAAATAAAGTACGGCAAAACATTCTGCAATAAATATTTTGAAATTAACCAGCTAAACTTTTTCATTCCGACTAATTACCGGCAATTAGAATCTTCTCGCCGACGGTTTCCCTGCCTAAAATATTTGAAATAATACGTTTAAGAATATTTGAAACCTCGCGGACATCGTCAGATTTAGCTCTTGTCAGTTCCAAAAATTTTATCGGGGAAATTCTCTGCGCGACTAAAAAGATTTCTCTTTCTTCGGGTGAAATCGTCCAATTAGTGCGGGTTTTACGGCAATTTTGACAGGCTAAATGAAAGTTTATTTGAAGATTTGCCTGTTCCGACCGGCTGAACTCCCGACGGCAGATTTCACATTTTTCCCAGGACGGCAAATATCCGCCGAGTTTCAAAAGCCAGAGTTCAAAATACAAGATCATCTGCAAGAGCTCCCCGGGATTTTTATCGGAGGTTTCCAGGCAAACCTTTGCCATTCGATAAAGCCGTTCATTCGGATCGGACGGCGGCGCAAAATCGCTCAACAGATCGACTATGTATGCGAATTTCTGGAAAAAATTCGGATCGGCGGCTTTTTCGAAAAACGATTTGACGATCTCCGATTGCTGGATCGAGACCAATTCCCTGTCTTCTTTTTGAAAATATGTCAGGCGGACGATCGAAAACGGTTCGAGACTTCCGCCAAACTTGCTTTTCAGACGTTTTGCGCCTTTCGCAACCCCGCGCACAAGTCCATGCTCCTGTGTCAGAAACACGACAATTTTATCGGCTTCCGCTAAACTGTAGCTTTTTAAGACAAGCCCTTCCGTTTCAATAAGTCCCATCGTTTTACCAAGGTATGAAGTAAAAAATCCATGCCAGCACTAAGCTTATCACGACAAATTGAGCAAAAATTTTCACGCCGTAAATAACCCGTTCTTTTGATGTTCCGTTTGCAAAAACACCGAACGCGACCGAAACAAGAAAGGCAAAGGCAAATAAATATGCAAAATGAATCATTTCTTTCTCCCTAAATGAATATCTATCGCGTCAATGACAGCCAAATAATTCAAAAGACCGGCGACTTCCAAAAATCTTCCGCCGTATTCAAAGGTTGCCCAAGCCGCGACATTCGGCGGCGGATTCATCGCCGCGAGATAGCCGATAACCGCCCCGAGTCCGCTTCCCAGACGTCCGAAAATATTCAATAAGTACAATAAAGCCCCGTCGGCAAAACTAAATCCGGGATAGTGCGCGCCGCCGCTCAAGATTGCCGTGATAAACATCGCCCAAAATACCAGCAAAATTATAATTCCGCGCTTCCAACGCTTTTGAATAAGATGTCCGGCGCCGGGAAAAACCCACGAAATCAGACCGATAATAAATGTATTGTCCATTTTTTTCCTAAAATTTATTAAACTTTTACGTTACTTGTCTGCAATTCAACAATTAATAATGTAAGGCAAAGTTGTCTTCTTAATTGATGCATGTGTTAATCTTAACATTTTCGAGAAGTTACTTTAACTTCAATATAAAAGATATTTTTCGCGGATTAATAAAAATTCATCAATTCCCGTGCGACAAAACGCTTTCAAATCTTCCCAACTTGCTTTTTGCTCGAACATTTCCCTGATCTTTGTCGTTCCGGCGATAACATCAAACGGATTACGGTCAAAGACGTATTCGTAAGCCGTGTTTTTCCAGGCAAACTCCTCCGGGTATAAATCAAAGATCGTTTTTATCATAGCAATTCCCGTAAAAACCGGCTCAAATATCGATCGGTCTGTGACGTGCAAAAATACTCCGCCGCAGCCATTAGCCGCATGTTTCTGAAATGTCGGTAAAAACTCTATCGGTCGAAAAATAACGCCCGGAAGTTCAAGCGATGCCAGAGCTTCGGCAAATTCTTTCGAGTCAATATAAGGCGCCCCGACAATCTCGAAAGGTCTTGTTGTTCCGCGTCCTTCGGAAACCTGCGTGCCTTCAAAATAGACGGTTGCCGGAAAAACGACCGATGTATCGACGGTCGGCATATTCGGCGAAGGCATCACCCAGGGCGCATCGGTCTCATCATAAAAATCCTCCCGCGCCCAATTATCCATTTTCACAACTTCGAGGTCGCAACCTATTGAAAACTCTTGATTAAACAACTCTGCAAGCTCGCCGGCGGTCAAACCGTGTCGCATCGGGATCGGGTATTGTCCGACAAAGGATTCATGCCCGATTTCCAGAACATTTCCCTCGACCGCAATTCCGCCGATCGGATTCGGTCGGTCCAGGACAATAAACTTTTTACCGAATTCGGCGCAAGCCTTCATCGCATTTGCCATCGTGTATATAAACGTATAGACGCGGCAGCCGACATCTTGTAGATCAAAGATCAGAACATCTATATTACGCAACATCTCTTCGGTAGGTTCACGAGTTTCGCTATAAAGCGAATAAACCGGCAATCCAGTGTATTTATCCGTCATGTGCGTGGTTTCAATCATATTGTCCTGCACGTCGCCGCGAATTCCATGCTGCGGACCAAACAGTGTTGTCAGATTGATTTTCGGATCTTCAAAAAACAAATCCGCCGCGTGTCGGAATTGATGATCGACCGTTGCCTGATTACAGATCAAACCGACCCGTAGATTTTCCAAAAGACCTGCCTGTTCGTCTAAAATCTTTTCTAAGCCTAATTTAATTGGTTTTCGTTGAAGTTTTGCCACAATATTTTCTAAATTTCTTTTTCTTTATTTTTACATGCCGAGATAAAACTCTCGAAAATGTTTTTTGATAAACTATCCGTTCTCCAGGATAATTCGGGGTGCCATTGAACACCGAAAACAAATCTGTCTGTGCGCGTATCTTCGATGCATTCAATGACACCGTCCTTTGCCCAAGCCGTCGATTTTAAATTCTTTCCGACTTTGCCGACCGCTTGGTGATGATGAGAATTTACCCGTACATCATCTTTTTTCGTTATCAGACGCGATATTAAACTTTCCTTTTCAAAATCGATACTATGTGAATTTCTGGCGAGCGGCTTTCCCTGTTCATGTTTGACGCAATTTTCAATTTCGGTTTCAATGTCCTGAACCAATGTTCCGCCTCTCGAGACGTTTAAAACCTGCATTCCGAAACAAATTCCCAGAACGCTTTTCTGTAANGCCTCGGCTTCCGCCAAAATCATCAAATCCGTATTCTCTTTTTCCGGTATGATTTTTTTGAGATGCGGTCGCGGTTCTTCGCCGAAAATTAATGGATCGACATCGGTATCGCTGCCCGGCAGCAAGATTCCGTCAATATTCTTGACAACCTCGGAAATATAATCTTTGTTCGGAATCAGACTGATATGATAAGGTATCGCGCCCAAAGCCTCCAATGCCTCGCTGTAATCGCGCCCGAGATAAAAGCGGTCGGTTTCCAGCTCCAGACGCATTGTCAGACCAATTATCGGTTTTCTTTTCATAAACTTTACAATGTTCAGATAAATCAATAGCCGCTGTCAATTTGAGCATTTCAATTTTAAGATTTATCATTGAGTTTTATGCAAATTGATAGAAAGTCCCCAAAAATTCGCTCGACTACGGTTTTGCTGGTTAAACGAAACGGACAAATCGCAATGGCTGGCGACGGGCAGGTTACTCTCGGCGAAACAGTGATAAAAGGCAATGCCCGGAAGGTGCGCCGCATCAAAAACGGCGAGGTGCTGGTCGGATTCGCCGGCGCAACTGCCGATGCTTTTACGCTTTTGACGAAATTTGAAGCCAAATTGGAACAGTTTCAGGGACAGCTTGAACGAGCGGCGATCGAATTGAGTAAAGATTGGCGCACGGACAAATATTTACGGCATCTCGAAGCCCTGCTGATTGTCGCCGATAAAAAGGATGCTTTTTTGATTTCCGGCAAAGGCGATGTGATTGCTTCGGACGATGGTTTATTATCGGTCGGCTCAGGCAGTATGTAT
>JGI24806J26614_1000653_pt1 | contig 11284 bp, 12 predicted proteins | sample Kansoi200umMDA_FD_26614 | JGI IMG/M metagenome (IMG submission 26614)
CTTCAATATTTTTGATCTGTTTGTTGTATGATAACAACATAAGGTTACACGATTATTGCAACATCACATCTACATTTACGATTTGTTACTGAGATTTAGCCATAGTGAATAATCTACTGGTAAGGGCAAATATGCACTACGGTCACGAGCCTTTTCTGTCAAGAAAATTTCAATCCACTTGGACTTGTATAGCTAATCCATGCCCGCCCATTGTAAAATTATTTTAATTTACAAAATTATTCAGATACTAAGGACTTTCTATGTTTTGGCTTCATTATCGTGTACTCATCTGACGACCATAGGCCGTCCTCCTTATATTCCAGATAGCAACCGGATTCTGATACCAAGGGGAGGATACTATAGTTAGAATGGTTTGGTCTCTAAGGAAGAACTTCAAATTAGATTAGTTTCAAAGAAGTGCGTGAGAATCATTAATTACTTTTTTGATTTTACCCTAATCCAATAGGAGGTNTTGCTTCTTCGCTATTCTCGAATAGATTATGATAAACTGTATACGTACGAACTATCAAATACTTTTCCACAAATTTCCCACTCCCACTTGTCAAGTTGCTCGACACTAGTAGATGATGGTTTTTGCGCTGACATAAAATACTATTATTATACAAGTCCATAAAAGATAAGGTTTTCATGTTCAACAAATGTTTATGAAGAATTTAATGAGTTTACAACATAGCTGTAATTATTAAGGTTAAGATAGATTATAGATTATACAAATATACTAGGAAAATCATATATCGTTCATGCCGTTATACCGTACCATCATTCTGCTGAGCCTCTAACCAATCTGCAATTTCTCCAAATGATTTTCCACGATCATTTAGGATTTGGATCTGGTTCCGTATAGGAAGACCTATACCGAGCTCCTTTTCAAGATCATACATATATGAAACTACTGATCCATGACGTCCGTNCCATCCAAATTCATGAGCTAAAGCACCTATGGCACAAAATNTTTTGCTTGTTGCATAATCAGAATAATTACCTCTTATCTGCTGAATTCCTGTATGTCTGAGTAGTTGTGCGGCTTTCCAGAGTGTAGGGTTTGGTTTTTCTACTAAAGCACATTCCTGTTGCATTACTGCTGATGAAAACATATCTATCTTATTAATCATTCCAATTGCTATTGAATACACTTGTCTGTTACCGATCTATAATGGCTTCTATAGTGATATTAAGCACTTTTAGAAATAGTTAATCAAGTATCTACAGTTAGAATCAGCAATATATTCCTAATTACATGGATGACATATTTCATTTTTTAATCTACAATCTTTAGCGATCTATATTTTATCTTAAGTTGCTTTACGCCGTTAAGGGCATGATCCGGATGTTCATATCATACTTCCGACAAGTTGCACGACAATCACAATCAAGTCAGCCATTAATGATTATATATTGTATTTAGCAATGACATAAGTTATCGTACATATTCAAACATTGTTCACAGTAATATTTTTCACGTGAAGTGCGGATAATCTTAACTTGTTTGTTAGTTCTCCAGCAGCTATTGCACCTTAATATGAAATCATTAGTGGCTGGATCCCATTCGTCCATTGTAAATCTTCTCTTCAATGCTATTTAAGGGTAAAGCAATGCATAATCTAAAAGAGTCTCTTATCTCAAATCAAACAGGCATTATAGAACATCATAAAAATAGAAAGAGGACAAAAAAGAGAATTAAAGACTCGAAGGAAAGTTACTGCTACTAAAGATCGATCAGATGATAAATGACATCGACACTCGGATTTCAATGAAAGGAAGCTCGTATAGTGCAGCGGGACTCGATTTTTAGCGTTAATAACTTAACGGAAAAACTCTGATCTAATTCTATAGTCAGTGCACGAGACCCTTTTCAACGAGAGAATTAATGGGACTTTAATACACTAGAAGTACGTTGAATATTGATGCTGATAATGTCTGTGAGATTTAGAAATTGTTACATGTGTTCCGATTAAATATTCAGTCATATCCCTAAAAGCCCGCATCGATATTGGTGCTTTTATGTGGGTTTCACGAATAATATCGTAAAATAAAGGAAATTGGATAACTCAAAATAATTGAGGAATCGGAACTGGACCCCTTGGTCATTGTTCATTAATGCTATAAGAGCACCTATGAAAAAATAAAATCCTTTGAGGATATCTCTGAGTATCATTTAGTACTAAATAGTAAACCTTAGAAATTCCATAATAGTGAAGACCTGCGAGACTGCGGCTGGGGCTGATAGCAATGATGTATTACTTTCAAAACCGCCAATCAATTGTTTCGTCTGGTAGAATAGTCGTGTAATTAAAAGATGGGAAAGAACAACTTTACAATTTTGTTCCCAACTCTATGCTGATTTGATTTAGTATTCTTATTCATAACAAAATCTTATCCTTAACGAAGACCAAGATAGTTAGAGTTGGACTATTAACCGTTATGACAGTACTAATAGGTTAAATCAATTCATCATAACTATAATCAAACAAGTTCGTTCAATTTACCACAGTTTTCTGTCTTAGGCGTATCCCAGTACTTGCAAAAGATAGACTCTATATCCCCTGTCTAGCCATGCGTGCCGTTCAATAGCTAATAAATCAAGTCCTTTGTTCAACTGCTTGGGGTAATGTTAATATCAAAAAAAATAATACTTTATGATACAAAGTAAAGGTTAAGTATAAACTGTCTCAAATGTTGTTAATGGAGATATTTGATACTAGTATAGTTGAGCAAATTGAGATCAAGATGATCCGCGCTTCCCAATTTGCTGTAAGAGACAAGTTCCAGGAGAACCTTGACACCGAATCTCTAATGTGTAGTATTAAAGAGCACGGCCTATTACAACCTATACTCGTAAGGCCAATGTTTCACGGTTTTGAGATCGTAGCTGGACACAGAAGGTTCCAAGCATGCAAATCACTTCGCTATCGTTTCATTTCCTGTAAAATTAGAGAGATGTCGGACAAACAAGCGTTTGAAATTATGTTGACAGAAAATATACAACGAAAATCGATGGATGCCCTTGAGGAAGCTGATGCATTCAGGAAATATGTACTTGATTTTGGATGGGGCGGGGTAAGTGAGTTGGCAAGGAAAATTGGAAAAAGTGAGGAGTACGTATCACACAGAATACAACTTCTAAAACTGCCGGAGGATGTGAGAGATCAAATAGTGGTAAATAAAATAAATGTAAGTCAAGCCCTTGAACTCACTAATGTCCCCCAAAGCAGACTAATCGAATTCACAAACAAAATTATGGAGAAAAATCTGACCGTCAAACAGATTAGGGAAATTAAAACTTCTATAAAAGAGCAAATGTTGTATGAATCTGAATTATTAGGTTCATATCATGATAATAATAGTATAGTACCTGCAGTCAAGAAGATAAAGTTTGCAAAGAAAACGGCCTTAGCGCTAAGAGTTACTTTAGTAAGATTAGACAGTATTATCGAAGAAGTTGAAATGACTATAGATCCTCAGCAAAGAATAGAGATAATGACTTTCCTAATGAATATAAGATTGAGAATTCATTCAATGATTGATGAAATAATACGATTCAAGAATTCCAATCTTAAGTTGAAAGATAGGTAGATACATAGACAGAACAATAAATTTACTTTCCTATAAATGACGGAATCCATTCGTCTAGGAATCTTTTATATTCTTTATTTGTATATGTGAGAGCATGAATTGATGGTTCTTTTAATGGCGAAAAGTCATATATTTCACAGGTTTGAATTATATCTCCAAATAGATTCCTGTATACATCATTTTCTCGATCTGCCATATCTTCTGAAGGGAATGCCTGAACGCAGATCCAATCATAACCACCTCTAGTTTTTCCAGAATAAAGAACAAAAGGTGCATCTACTAGATACTTTTTAAGTCCCTCTAGCCGACTAGGAAGATGCTGCGAATTCCTGAAGGTAACAAGTGCAACTCTGATTATTCTAGGCCTTATTTTCTTTGAATTAACAGCTATGGTATAATTTCTTATAACGCCCTCATCTTCTAGTCTCTTTATTCTACATTCAATTTCGCCAACTGTTAACTCATATCCACATTCTCTAAGATAATGCCAAATCTCATTAATATCTTGTTTCGCGTCTCTACTAAGCGCTGAAAGTATTGCGTCATCGATGGTATCAGTCATCTATAGTTCTTTGCACTTTTTGTGGAGGTATCTATATTTAAAGATAATTGAGAATACTGCTCTATTATAGATTCGTATGTCGCATTATTGATTATAATATTGGCCATTTCAAATGTGTTAGATTCCTTACTCATATAGGAGTATGTATAAAAGTCAATGATAATAGAGATTCAATATAACCGCTATACTTTATTATGGCTGCATATCGACAGACTTATTCTTAAATAGATAAGTCGATTCAATATGGCAATGAATACAATACTGTCTGAGGATGTTGGTTATTTTGTACTCCTTGGAGTTGAATTGTTCATGGCTCAAGTAGTCACTTTCATAGTAAAAGCAGAAAGTAAATTGTTAGGAACCAGGGAAACATCCGAATGGTTCTACGGAGCAGGCAGAAATATAAGGACAGGATTAATTGCATCGTCAGATAGGATTAATTGCAACGTCAGTTGTATCGGCTTGGACTTGGGTGGCTACCTTGTTAGATTCATCCACCATTGCATATCAATTTGGAATAAGTGGTCCATTTTGGTACGCTGCAAGAGCAAGTATTCAAGTTCATCTAATTGCAATATTAGCTATAGAATTAAAATGAAAGACACCGTCTTCTAACACATTCTTGGAATTCATAAAACTCAGATATGGTCATAATGCGCACAAAGTTCTCCTTTTCTTTGCCCTTATGACAAATACTATCGTAACGGCCATGCTAGTTCTAGGGGCGCGGCTGTAGTAAATGCTTTAACCAGCGTACACACATTGGTTGCCGCATTTTTGATACTGATTGGGGTAATAATCTGCACTTTTTCTGGCGGACTTAAAGCTACATTCTTTGCTGATTATCTTAATTCAGCATTCCTGTTTGTGGTAATACTTATTTTCGTCACAATAATATACTTTAACAATTCGGAAATTGGAGGTATCTCAGGATTATTTGAAAAACTGGTATCTTTGGCCAGAACTAATCCTGTACAGGGAAAAGCTGGAGGTGCCTATCTTATGATCGCTTCCATTGGAGCATTAGTCTTCGGAATAATAAATATAGTTGGAAATTTTGAACAGTGCTTATTGGTAAAACATTTTGGCAACGTGCCATAGCAACGCGACCCAAATCTGTAATTTGTGGCTTTTTGATCGGTGGGTTGGCATGCCCTTGCGATCCCATGTACACTATCAACAACCCTTGGTTTGGCAGGATTGGTACCTGACCTTCAACTCTCACCTCAACAGGTAGGTAGCGGCTTAGTTGCTCCCTTTGCAGCATCAGATATTTTGCGAGATATTGGAGCTATACGATGCTCTTTACTGCAGTAACATCTGCAGGATCGGTGGAATTAGTTGCCTAGAATGGAGCACGAAGGTAGGAGAATACTTGCAAGCTTACTTCAATGAAGGAAACTTGTCTTCGAAAGGATCGTGAAGATTGGTGATCCGGCTACAAAGATAGCTGAAATTGAAAGGAAATTAGAAATTGATATTATATTTGTTGGAATAAAAGGACTTGGTAATACCGCTTCTGACAATGGACACGTTACTAAGAAATTGATTGGATCAAGCTCGCGGCCAGTAGTCCTCGTAAATTAATAATATTATATGGCTTTATGCTTTAGTCCTCTTTTTGGTTTATTGTAATCGTTACGAATTTCTAAATATATTAATAAAGTATATTACCTTACAAACTGTTAAACGATACTCTGTCAAGAATCCAGTAGATGGTAGGGCCAGCTATATATTCAACTGGGAATCCCGGATTAGACTTTTTCTACACACTTTTTAACGGAATCGCAGAAGTACCTCTTTTTAGTTCTCCTATAACAGGAATCCTCATTCTTGCAGGAGTTTTTGTGGCATCGAGAACAGCAGGAGCTATGATGGCACTAGCGGGTATGATCGGAGCTGGGATAGCTATACTATTGGGAGCAGACTACGGATTAGTAACATTTGGCTTGTTTGGCTATAACTCCATTCTCACTGGAATGGCGTTCTGGTCAGGACCCTTCGTAAAAGCGAATAAGGCTACATTCTTTATTTCTGTATTTGGAGCAGCAATCACTGCTGTGACATGGATGGCATTTGCTCACTGGATGGGTGACTTGTTTGTTGAAGGTGGACTTGGAAAATCACTGGCCATCCCAGGATTTACCTCGTCGTTCTGCTTCACAACATGGGCTATGATGTTTGCCTCAAAGAGATATGGACATGCCATATGGCCAGAAGTTCCACCACCTGTCAGCGAAATATTAATACCAGGAAGTAGCAATCCTGTACAGGTCACCGTAGAGAATTTCAAGTGGACTGCAAAGGAATTCATGATAGCTACATTGAAGGGAGTTTCGCAGGTTACATTTGTTGAGAACTGGAAAACTGGCATCTTTTGGGTTGTCGGGTTAACTTTAGCTTTCGAATTGGCTCCTATGATAACTGTAGGAGGAGTGGCACAAGACAGGCCTTGGTGGACAAATGGTTATACAGCACAGTGGAATCCATTTTCATACCTATATCTAGGAGGATTGATGGCCCTCTTGGGATCTGGAATAGGAGGGTTATTGTCTATATTGATTAAATTGCCTACTACGGAAACTAGGATTGGACTACATGGATTTAACCAAGTACTCGTAATGATAGCTCTCACAAGCTTTGTGCCCCTAACTTGGCAAACATTTCTTATGGCTATACTTGCAACAGTAGTCTGTTCAGTAGTAGTTATGCCGACCTTGCAGAGATTCTTTGGGGCGTGGGGGCTTCCAGCACTAACAGGACCATTCGTCTTTACAGCATGGGTATGGCTTCTAGCAATCCACGGATTTGGTCATATTCCTGCTGGAATTGGATGGTCCAAGCCTTAAGCTAGTGTGATCTAGAAACCAAGCCTGAAAAAGCGATAAATCGTAACTCCTCACTTTTTTCAAACAAAATTGTATATAAAATACCTTCTTCTTATTTTGGTTACAAAGAAGGTGGTAATAGGATAATGCTTCAATCAGACTTTGATGAATTTATCCAAACTAATAGATCGAAATTAAAAGGGAGATCAGACCCCGAAAGAATTAAGCTATTCATAGATTGGTGCAACAAGTACGGGATAGAAGAGCTAATCATTAGACTCAGTGGTGAAAGCAAAAGCTTCTTTGATAAGAGCTATTTTTTGGACTTTACAACAAAAGGGATCCTACTGCGAAAAAAGAGTTGGTCTAGAAAACTTGTAGACACAGGCTACGTCGCTGGTATGGCTCCATCACCGTATATGCTGGTATCAGATAAATTGAAGTTGAATGATATACCAAAGAGGACTCTGGCTCAAACAAGGGACATAAATACACAAAAGAAGAATCCCTCAAACCACTATATACCTTATACAGATATAATCTACTTTGATATGACACGTGGAATACAGACTTTGGTGACCAATATGTTCGGAAGTACTCTAAGACATAATTTCTTGAGTTTTATGACAGAAGAGAATTCCTACTCATTCATGCTGCCAGTTGGCAAGAATGGCCAGTTTGAAAAAATACATTTTTGGTTATCTGCAATTGTCCCGTTTGATGTAACGTGTCTTTGAAACCAGCTAGTCGACGTCGACTGATGATCAAGGATGGATCATCAGAGAATAATTTATCTTCAAACGAAACTCCATTTATATAATATAGTATTTTTAATTTTAAAATAATTCAGCCTTACTTTACATTCTGAGGTATATAGTAAAATTGATGTTAGCACCTCGAGAAATCGATAAAATGATGATCTGGACAGCTGCCCAGATCGCAGAAGGACGAAAAAATAAAGGAATAAAACTAAACTATCCTGAAACTGTCGCATACATTGCAAACTACGTGGTTGAAGAGGCCCGAGGGGGCAAAAGTGTCGCAGAACTAATGAAAACAGCAAGAAATATTCTGAAGAGAAGTGATGTCATGCCAGGAGTCCCAGAGTTGATCCATACGGTACAAGTTGAAGTTACGTTTCCCGATGGCACCAAATTGGTAACGGTGCATGATCCTGTACAATAGGAGGAGATAGGTGAATAGAAAAATGGTAAAAAAGAAAGTTGAAAGTAAGACTAAAAAAAAATTAGATCAAAACCAAAGTCAAAACGAAAACCGAGAAGGGAGGTTGTTACAAAATATATGATACCAGGAGAATATATTTTGGCTGCAGAACCTGTTGAATGTAATACAAACAGAAAGACAATAAAAATTACTGTCAGCAACACTGGTGATAGGCCTTGTCAGATTGGATCACATACGCACTTTTTCGAAATCAACAAGGCACTAGATTTTCCAAGAGAAAAAGCATATGGATATAGACTCAATATACCTGCCGGAACATCTACAAGATTCGAACCAGGAGATTCAAAAGACGTTGAGCTATGTGAACTTGGTGGCTCACGTGTTTGCTTTGGTTTTAATGCTTTGACAATGGGAAGCCTGAATTCGACCACAGTAAAAAAGACAGCATTTGAAAAAGCCAAGATGTATGGCTATAAGGGAGCATAGTTATAGGAGAGTGAAAGAGAGAAATGGTACTTAAATTAACAAGAAAACAATATACAGACCTCTTTGGAGCCACAAAAGGCGACAAGATAAGATTAGGAGATACCGATTTAATGGCTGAAGTAGAGAAAGATTTCATCACATACGGTGACGAATGTGTCTTCGGTGGCGGAAAAACGCTAAGAGACGGTCTTGCGCAGACCTCAGGTATCACTAATGCAAATGGCGCTCTAGACTTTGTAATCACTAATGCAGTTGTCTTAGATCCTGTGATTGGTATCGTCAAAGGAGATATAGGAATCAAGGATGGTAAGATAGCAGGTATTGGAAAGGCAGGAAACCCTCTGACCATGGACAACGTGGATAGAAACATGGTTGTTTCAGCATGTACAGAAGCTACCGCGGGTGAGCACACGATATGTACACCTGGACACTTCGATACACACATCCATATGATTTCTCCACAACAGTACATAGATGGGATTAGCGGGGGTATTTGCAATATGATAGGCGGCGGGACAGGGCCGGCTGACGGTACTAATGCAACAACCTGTACTCCTGGAGTATTTAACATAAGCAGGATGATGGAATCTGTGGAGGATACGCCAATGAATTGGGGTTTCTTGGGAAAGGGAAACGATTCGCATCCCTCACTTGCTACACAGATGGAGCAAATAGAGGCAGGTGCCTGTGGCTTGAAAGATCACGAAGATTGGGGAACAACTGCCGCAGTGTTGGATGCATCACTCAGAGCCGCCGACCTGACTGATACTCAAGTTGCAATTCACACAGACTCGATCAACGAATGCGCTTACCTGGAAGACACAATTAACGCCATTGATGGAAGGGTTGTGCATAGTTACCACACAGAAGGCGCAGGTGGTGGTCATGCTCCAGATATCATGGCAATTGCAGCACATCCAAACGTACTTCCATCATCCACAAATCCAACAAGACCATATACAGTGAATACAGTGGACGAACACTTGGACATGTTAATGTTCTGTCACCATCTTAACCCGGCGGTGCCAGAAGATGTTGCATTTGCCGATTCAAGAATTAGAGCTGAAACAATTGCGGCCGAAGATGTCCTCCATGATGAGGGAATCCTCAGTATGTATTCCTCCGATAGTCAAGCGATGGGCAGGATAGGAGAAGTGGTCATTCGTGCGTGGCAAACTGCAGACAAGATGAAAAAGATGAAGGGAAAATTGAAGGAAGAGACAGAAGATAATGACAATCTTAGGGCAAGAAGGTACATTGCCAAAACCACTATAAATCCAGCAATAACTCACGGAGTGGCAGATTATCTTGGCTCTCTGGAAGTAGGCAAATATGCAGATATTGTCATGTATAATACGGCCTTCTTCCCAGCAAAACCAAAGATGGTCTTCAAAGGTGGATTCATAGCATGGTCAATCATGGGAGATCCAAACGCATCTTTACCGACTCCCGAACCAGTATTCTATAGACCGATGTTTGGAGCGATGGGCAAGGCTGTAAAGAAGACGTGTTTTACATTTACTTCAAGGGCGGCTGTTTCACTAGCCGTACCGCAGAAGCTGGGATTGGAGAAAGTTATGCTGCCAGTGCGCAATTGCAGGACAATCGGAAAGAAAGATATGATGTGGAATGACAAGACGCCCAATCTTACGGTTGATCCNGAGACATATGAAGTAAAGATAGATGACCAACTGGCAACGGTAGATCCGGCCAAGGAACTCTCTTTGGCCCAAAGGTACTTTATGGCATAGGAACAAAGACGCAAGCAAAGATAAAGATCTAGTGTAGCGTTATCCGTTACACTGNGATTCCTNTTTTTTCTGCATTGTGGATANCTTTATTTCTTCTTTTAAGGTAGTTTAGGTTAATGTCGAATCCAAATTATGGTGTATGGAGACCCATGGCTGAGAATGTTGAATTCAATGCCCTGGAATCAAACTCAAATGCGGTTATGGCTGTGGCTGACACAGTCAGGACAACCCTAGGCCCCAAGGGACTGGATAAACTTCTCATTGACCAAGCGATGAATAGGCATATTTCCAATGACGGCGTTACCATATTGCTATCTCTACGAGCTATCCATCCAGTTGCGCGCTTGATAGTTGAGATTGCAGAGAGACAGGAACAGATGGTCGGTGATGGGACTACTACAGCGGTTGTGATGGCAGCAGAGATGATAAAGGAAGGAAGGAGATTGATAAAAGAACTGGGTGTTCATGCTACGAAAGTAGTAGAAGGAATTGACAACGGTGTAAGACACGCCTGCTCACTTTTAGAGCGGGATGCAAGGAAAATCAAGCTTGATGATCCACAACTAGAACATATTATCAAGACAAGTCTCTCCTCAAAGCTGGATGGACAGAATCTATCACATCTGGTCATTTCAGCGATCCGATCTGTTGGTGAGCAGGCCATCTATAATGGAGAGTATGATTTTGATAAGGCTACCAAAGTGATAAGGAGAACCAACATGGAAGATAAGACCGTTAACGGTATAGTTTTAGAAAGAAAACGGTTGGACTCAGAAATGCCTTCAGAAATCAATGATGCAAAGATTATGATATCGAAATTGGATCTCAAGCCTATTAAAGAATCATGGTTGAAGGACAACAGCAAATATCAAGAGATT
>JGI24806J26614_1000654_pt1 | contig 11278 bp, 10 predicted proteins | sample Kansoi200umMDA_FD_26614 | JGI IMG/M metagenome (IMG submission 26614)
ACTACGGTAGGTTTCAATTGTCCGCTACCGGTTTTCAGATCCGCATCAATACTTTGCAATAAGGAACGTATGCCTTTACCTAAGGCTTCTTTATTTTGATTGGGCTTGGGCTGGGTCATTTTGTATAAGCTTCGAGTTTTGAGCTACGAGCAACTTACTAAGATTGCAATTTAGTCATAAAGCTCATTATCATTTTTTGTTCTTCATCGATTTCTTTTAATAAATCGTCTCTTTTCACTTTTTCTCCAAAATTAACAGCTTCGGCAATCATCAGTTGCGTTTCCATTTCGAATGATGAACCTAGAGAAATTTCAAGAAATCTGTTATAATCTTTGCTACTCGTTCTACTACTACCTTCAGCAATATTCGAGGGTATTGAAACAGCAGCTCTTGTTAATTGAGTTGATAATCCAAATTTTTCTTCTTTTGGAAATGAAGCAGTCAGTTGAAATGATTTTACAGCAATTTGAAATCCTTTTTGCCATATAAGGAGTTGTTTGAAATTTCTCATTTTAGCAAAATTAAAATTTAGAAAGGTGATGGTTTTAGGAATTATCTCGCAACTCGTCGCTCATAGCTCGTAGCTCAACAATTTACAATTCAAGAATTCTCTCTTCCTGTTTGATCTTCGTCATATTATTTTTCTGCAAAATTTCTTTGGCAAGGTTAAGATAATTCACCGAACCTTTACTGTTGGCATCGTATAAAACGACCGGCTTACCTACACTGGGGGCCTCACTTAATTTTGAATTACGATGAATGATGGTATTGAAGACAATATCTTCAAAATGTTTTCTTACTTCACTTACTACCTGGTTACAAAGACGAAGACGGCCATCATACATTGTCATAAGAATTCCTTCGATCTCCAAACTAGTATTCAGCCTGCTTTGTACAATTTTAATCGTATTCAATAATTTTCCTAAACCTTCCAATGCAAAAAATTCGCATTGTACCGGGATAATAACCGAATCTGAAGCTGTCAATGCATTTACTGTTATTAAACCAAGTGACGGTGAGCAATCAACAACTATAAAATCATAGTCATCTTTGATCGGATCAAGAATGTTTTTCAAAACCAGTTCCCGGTTGGGATAATTGATCATTTCAATTTCGGCACCCACCAAATCAATATGAGAAGGAATAAGATCAAGATTCGGGATCTCGGTTTTTAATAAAACATCTTTGGCAGTGGCTTCATTTACCATGCAATCATATAAACTCTGGGTAACATTGTGCAGGTCAAAACCAACACCAGTTGTACTGTTTGCCTGCGGGTCTGCATCAACTAACAATGTTTTGAACTCAAGTACGGCAAGACTGGCCGCCAGGTTAATGGCCGACGTCGTTTTTCCTACTCCACCTTTTTGATTTGCTACACCAATAATTCTACCCATGCTTAATTAATTGTAATTGTTTCACCGATTTTGATCAATAAAAGCTCAGCTCCTTTATCTGCGAAAGTTTTTTTAGCTTTTTCGTGATCGATTTTGATAAAACCAAAAGTGTCATAATGCACACCTACAATGGTTTTGCAATCGATCATGCCGGCACATTCCGCAGCATCGGTAGCGTCCATGGTAAAATTGTCGCCGATCGGTAAAACGGCAAAATTTAGTTTTGCCCATTTTGCAATCAATGTCATATCAGTGCNTAGCGCTGTATCACCGCTATAATAAAAACTTCCTTCACTGCTGGTTACGATAAAGCCCATTGGGTTACCACCATAGCTGCCATCAGGCAAGCCACTNGAATGCTGGGCCGCTGTACATTTCACTGTAAACTCGCCAAAATTCCATTTACCNCCCGTATTCATGGGATGGGTGTGGTGAATGCCCCGATGATTCAGCCACTCATGAATTTCCCAATTGCAAANAACCTTAGCACCGGAATTTTCAGCAATGGAAATACAATCTGCAATATGATCACTATGGCCATGTGATAAAAGGATAAAATCCGGCTTGATCGAACCGATATCAATATCTTTTGCCAGGTCATTATAAGTAATAAATGGATCAAACAAGATCTTTTTCCCCGATGTTTCTACCAGGAAGCAGGAATGGCCGTAGTACGTAAGTTTCATTTTTATTATTTGAAGGTCTAAGTTTGAAGTTTGATGTTAAGTGGAATGGTTAGCCGTTTAAAGCAACCAAAAACATCAAGCCTCAAACTTCAAACGAGTTGGGCAAATGTAAGTTTTGTGAGTGAACAACGGATTGCAGCGACTTATGTAATTATACTAATTTTGAGGACTATGAGAAACTCAGTTTTTTGGTGGGTCCTTATCGGGTTTATGGTTCTGCTTGATCTTTATTTTTTCCAGGCTTTGAAAACTATCACTCAAACTGCAAGTTCAAAAGCAAGACTTATCATTTTTATTTGTTATTGGTTTATTTCTATCAGCGCTGTTGTGCTGTTAGTGTTATTGCCTTATTTAAATTTTGAGAATAAATTTTTCAGAAATACTTTATTTGCCATCATTGCCGGGTTATTTTTTGCAAAGATCGTAGCATCCTCAATTTTTTTAGTTGATGATATTCGTCGCGGGATACAATGGCTTGCGGGTAAAGTATTTTTTTCAAACACGGAAGGAGAGGGGTACCAGGCGGGTGAAAAAATTTCACGTTCTCTTTTTCTCAGCTGGACAGGGATGTTGATCGGGGGCGGATTGTTCGGGTCACTTATTTATGGATTCGGGAATAAATATCGTTACCAGCTCCGGAGAATACAAATGGCTTTTGAAAAGTTACCTCCATCATTCAAAGGATTAAAAGTTGTTCATATTTCCGACATTCATTCGGGAAGTTTTACTGATAAACATGCAGTGAAAAAAGGAATAGAGAAGATACTAAAAGAAAAGCCTGATCTTATTTTGTTTACCGGCGACCTCGTCAATAATCGCAGCGATGAAATGAATGATTTCATGGAAATTTTTAAAGAAGTAAAAGCGCCTATGGGTGTTTATTCAATTCTGGGAAATCACGATTATGGAGATTACACACAATGGGAATCACCCGGCGAAAAGGTGGCAAATTTTGAAAGGCTAAAACAGATCCATAAAGAACTAGGCTGGCAGTTGATGCTTGATGAAAATACCCAGCTTGAAAAAAATGGAGAAAAGATTTCGCTGATAGGAGTTCAGAATATTAGCGGTAAAAGAGGTTTTCATAGTTATGGAAACCTGGCAAAAGCCTACCAGGGAGTTGACGAGTCTCATTTCAAAATACTAATGAGTCATGATCCTTCNCATTGGGATGCCGAAGTGAGGCGGAAATACGCTGATATCGACCTGATGCTTTCTGGCCATACACATGGTTTTCAGTTTGGAATAGAAATACCCGGGTTTAAATGGAGTCCTGTACAGTATGTGTATAAACAGTGGGCAGGTCATTACAAGGAAGGAGACCAGCAACTGTATATAAACAGGGGGTTTGGGTTTTTGGCTTATCCCGGTCGGGTTGGAATTTTACCCGAAATCACCATAATTGAGCTGGTTTGATGGATAAATTTTGGAAAAAAACTAAATAAAGCAGCCGGCGCCAGCGTTTTCAGGTCTGATATTATAGATTTTAAACTATCTAAGTATTTATAAGTCACAGCCTTTGAATTTATTTGGCCAAATAATAATTACAGACACCACTGCCGTATGTTGACGAAGAGCCTCATCATACTTCCCTTATTCTTGTTGGGTATGGAATCGTATGCCCAGGTTTCTTCTTCTGACACTACAAAGAAGAAAGAAAAAGTTGAGGATTGGGCCCTTGACTCNACTATTGACTATGATCTGTTGTTGCAGGATATGGAAAGCTTTCTTGATTCCATTTCATCGCCGCATAGTTATCTGTTGGGAAGTTTTGCAATGGGCACGGGCTATTTTAATTACACCAGCAAATCAACAACATTGCTTGAGACAAGGAAAAATTTTACTTACGTACCCACTCTTGGGTACTATCATAAATCCGGATTGAGCTTAACCAGCACAGGCAATATAATTACCGATAATAGCAAACCGAATCTTTATCAAATAGCTGTTAGCCCCGGGTATGATTATCTTGAAAACAGAAATTTTGCCACCGGTATTACCTATACAAGATTTTTTACAAAAGATACCTTGTCGTTTTATACTACGCCATTGCAAAATGAATTGTTTGGCTATTTTACTTATCGCAAATGGTGGATCCGGCCAACTATTGCGCTGAGTTATGGATGGGGTAATCGTACAGATTATATGGAGAGAGAAGAGCTCATCCAGGATCTGCGATTGCGCCGTAGTGGTGTTACCAGGATCAATTCAAAAGAATCGGTTACCGATTTTTCAATAATTGCTTCTGTGAGACATGACTTTTATTGGCTTGGCATTTTTTCTTATAAAGATCATATCCGGATCACACCCCAAATTGCTTTTATCAGTGGTACGCAAAAATTTGGTTTCAATCAAACAGCAAATACATACGCTACAATTGTCCGTACAGGTGCAAATGTTTTATATAGTTCCGAAAATGTTTATCTCGATGACCAATTGGATTTTCAACCACTTTCCCTTACTATGTTTGTAAGAGGAGAATATTCTTTTGGCAAATTCTTTATTCAACCACAGCTTGTATTCGATTATTATTTTCCAACCGATAAAGGTAATTTCAACACATTGTTTTCATTAAATATGGGAATTATATTCTGAGACTTTTGCATTTTGTTATCAATTGGCTTGCAATAAACTTTCAGAGAAACAGTTAAAGCATTGTATTTTAAAGATTTTAACAGCATTAAACTCCCGGTGGCATTATAGTTGAAGTTTTACACACCAAACAAAAAATTTCTTGACATGAAAACAAAACTCGCTATCATGGCCATTGCATTGCTTACAATGCAGGCCGCATCGGCCCAATTCCGCCTTGGCGCCAAAGCCGGCGCCAATCTTGTAAAAGTTGATGGAAAATCTTTTAAAGATGAATTCAGGTACAATTATCACGTTGGTGGCTTTGCAGAGATCGGTCTTACAAGAGACAAAAAGCTTACACTTCAACCTGAAGTTTTATTTAACCAGTATTCCACCACTCTCGACAGTAGTTTCAAAGCCGTTTATGAAAATGTTTTCAGCTCGGAACAAACTCATGTAAAGCTCAATTATCTTTCTATTCCCATCTTACTTAACTATAGGTTGCTCGGCCCGATTTATCTGCAAGCTGGTCCTGCCTTCAGCATCTTAATGGATCAGAGTAAAAACTTTTTGCAAAATGGTGGTGAAGCATTTAAGAAAGGAGATTTTTCAATGATCGGGGGTGCACAGGTAAGAATAGCAAAAATTTATTTATCGGGGCGTTATGTTGTTGGTCTTGCTAATATCAACGACATCGATGACAAAGAAAAATGGAAAAGCCAGGCAGTACAATTATCCGTAGGATTGTCTCTCTAAGTTCATATATCTTTTGAAGCTATCCTCTCGGCTCAGGCGGGAGGATTTTTTTATCCGGAGCTTCCAGCATCAAAAGTTAGATTTCCATTCATGTTTTTCATGGAATCGGTATAAATCCTTACAAACCGCGATTAGCGGGCATAAAACTTGACAACTATAGATTCACAATGTATTTTTAACCCCTTGACCAATAAAGTGTCAGGTTGTCAAATGAAGATCAACTAATGAAAGATTCTAACTTTTTTCTGCGTCCCGAAGATGAAATGGATTTTATCCCGATAATTCCTTTAAATGAAAGTGATGGTGAAACCGGCGATGGGACTGATATTCCGGATGAACTGCCGATCATTCCGCTTCGGAATACAGTGCTTTTTCCGGGTGTTGTGCTTCCCATTACCGTTGGCCGGGATAAGAGTATAAAGGCAGTAAATGATGCTTATAAGGCTGACAAATTGATCGGTGTAGTGGCACAAAAAGACAGTAACGTAGAAGATCCGGGAATTCCTGATATAGAAAATATTGGAACAGTTGCCAGGATAGTAAAGCTGATAAAAATGCCTGATGGTGGCACTACTGTCATAATACAGGGAAGAAATCGATTCAAAATAAAAAGCATTCTTTCTGATAATCCTTATTTTAAAGCAAGTATTGAAATTATAAAGGACGAAGAGTCGCCAAAAGATGAGGACTTTGCTGCTTATGTTTCAAACATAAAAGAAACGGCTTCTGATATTATCCAGCTTTCGCCAAATATTCCTGCAGAAGCTTCTATTATTTTACGCAACATTGAAAATCCATCTTTTCTTATTCATTTCGTTTCAAGTAATCTCAGCGCTGAACTAAAAGAAAAGCAACAACTTCTTGAAACAAGCAATATTCGGGACAGAGCCGATATGCTCATGAAGATGCTGCAACGTGAATTGCAATTTGCCGAATTAAAAAATAAAGTAACTACTAAAACAAAAACGGAACTCGAGAAACAGCAACGGGATTATTTTCTGCAGCAGCAAATGAAGAGTATTAAAGAAGAGTTGGGCGGTGATACAAATGATCGGGAAATAAAAGAGATGCTGAAAAAAGCTGATGCAAAAAAATGGACGGCAGCAGCAAAAGAGCTGTTTCAGAAAGGGATTGAGAAGTTAGAAAGAATGCATCCCACTACGCCTGATTATTCTGTTGTATACAATCATCTTGATCTGATGCTTGATCTTCCATGGGAAGAATATACTGCCGACAAGTATGACTTAAGAAAAGCAAAGAAAGTGCTTGATAATGATCATTACGGCATGGAGAAAATTAAGGAAAGAATTCTTGAATATTTGGCCGTGTTGAAATTAAAAGGAGACATGAAGAGCCCGATACTTTGTTTTGTGGGTCCTCCCGGTATTGGCAAAACTTCACTAGGAAAAAGTATTGCCAATGCAATTGGCAGAAAATATGTAAGACAAAGTCTTGGCGGGTTACATGATGAAAGTGAGATCAGAGGTCATCGTAAAACATATATTGGTGCAATGCCGGGGCGAATCCTCCAATCTATCCGCAAAGCAAAAACATCAAACCCCGTGATGATCCTTGATGAAATAGATAAAGTGGGAAATGATTTTCGCGGCGATCCTTCTTCTGCATTATTGGAAGTACTCGATCCTGAACAGAACAATACTTTTTATGATAACTATCTCGAATTGGAATATGATCTAAGTAAAGTTCTTTTTATTGCAACAGCTAATAATCTGCAAAATATTCAACCTGCATTGCGTGACAGGCTTGAGATCATTGATCTTGGTGGCTATGCTGTTGAGGAGAAATTAGAAATCGCGAAGCGTCATTTAATTCCAAAGCAAAAAGAAGCACATGGGTTAAAGACCACCAATTTTACTATCAATGATAAGATCATAGAAAAGATAATTCAGGAATATACAAGAGAAAGTGGTGTTCGTGAATTGGACAGACATATCGCATCTATTATGCGGAACCAGGCGAAGGAATTGGCATTGAATGAAAAAGTAAGAGCAAATATTTCAGGGCATGATGTTGAAAGAATACTTGGTAAGCCAAAATATAGTAATGATCTGTATAAATCGGTAAATATTCCCGGCGTAGCAATTGGTCTTGCCTGGACGTATGTGGGGGGTGATATTTTATTTATGGAAACAAGTCTAAGCGAAGGTAAAGGCGAGCTAAAGATCACGGGTAATCTTGGCAATGTAATGAAAGAAAGTGCCAGTACAGCGCTGAGTTATTTACAGGCTAACGCGAAAAAATACGGCATCGATCAAAAACTTTTCGATAAGAGAAACATACATATCCATGTGCCTGAAGGCGCCGTACCAAAAGATGGTCCCAGCGCCGGCATTACAATGATGACCTCAATTGCATCGGCTTTTACAAGTAAAAAAGTAAAACCATTTCTTGCAATGACCGGCGAGATCACGCTGCGCGGGCAGGTGCTACCGGTTGGGGGCATAAAAGAAAAAGTTTTGGCTGCCAAACGTGCCGGTATTAAGGAGGTAATCATCTGTTCACAAAACGAAAAAGATGTAGACGAGATAGATCCCGAGTTTATAAAAGGCCTTAAATTCCGTTATGTAAAAAACATGAGCCAGGTGCTGGATCTTGCTTTGGAATAAAAATATTTTTTGTTACAGGCAACCTGAACAGGTGTTATTGGTATTAGAATATATACAAATTTCTCCATGTTGGTTGTTTTAAGGGTTTAAAACAGAATTCCTTCCCGTTTATACGGGAAGGAATTTATTTTATACATGGGTTTAAACTCTGCCTAAGTTTTCTCAACTTAGCTGTTTGCGTATTATCCTTGTAATATTATCCGTTCTGCTTTCCTCGTCCCTGTTTGCACAAACTATAGGGGGCAGTTCAGTATTTAATTTTTTAAAACTTCCAAACACAACCCAGCTTACTGCTTTGGGCGGCGTAAATGTATCCGTAACATCAAATGATGTTGGTTTGGCGTTTAACAATCCTTCGCTATTAAAAAAAGAAATGCATACCCAGATGAATGCCGTGTTCAATAATTTTTATGCTGGTATAAATGCCTATCACTTATCATTTGCTTACAGACATGAAAAATTGAAGACGAATTTTGGTTGGGGGCTTACTTATTTTGATTATGGAAGAATTTCAGAAACAGATGCTTCGGGTAATGTTCTTGGTGCTATGAAACCGAATGATTGGGTAATGCAGGTATTCGCATCACGTAGCTATTTGCAAAAATGGACCTATGGCGCCAGTTTCAAATTCATTTCTTCTAATTATGGCATTTACAGGTCAAACGGTATCGCAATGGATGTTGGCGTTTTATATACAGATACAGCAAATCTTTTTTCTGTTTCAGTTGTTGCAAAAAATATGGGTTATCAGTTAAAAACATATGCAGGCACCGAAGCTGATGAGCTGCCATTTGATCTGCAGGCTGGTATTACAAAGAAATTAAAAAAGGCGCCCCTGGCATTTTCATTTACTGCACATCACCTGCACCAGTTTGATATTCGTTATAACGACACGGTGTTTAACAATGAGAATAATTTTGGTGCAAATAACGATAGTAAATTTACTTTTGATAAAATCTTCAGGCATCTTGTTTTTGCAGCACAAGTTTTCCCGGTACCACAACTCGAAGTAACAGTTGGCTATAACCACCTTAGGCGCCAGGAATTAAATATCAACAATACAACAAATGGCTTAAATGGCTTTTCAGTAGGTGTAGGTTTGCTCGTAAAGAAACTACAAGTACGCTATGCAAGGACTCATTACCAGAATAATACGGCCTACAACCAGTTGGGGCTAAACCTTCAATTAAATGAACATTTTGGGTTGGGGAAATTTGGCGAAAGAATTGGATGGTGATTCAATAAAGAATAGATAAATTTACGTTTCCTTCCTTTGAAACCCTCCCCGTACTTTTTAATAATTTATAATGCGTGCACTATTTGTCATACTGGTACCCTTTTTTATTTTTCAAACTGCTGCTATTGGCCAGAAATCGAAGAATAAAAAATCGAAGGTGGAGGAAAAAGGCCCCAGAATTTTTGAAACAGTTGGAGACTCCCTTCGAACTGATTCCATCGTTTATTATAAAACCGAGATCGGGTTCATTCAACCTGATCTTAGCCCGAAGTTCAAAGGCAAGTGGATGATAAATGTGATGCGCAGGCAGGCAAGGGCTGTTCCTGATTCTTTAACGCAAGCATATCTTGAATTTTATGAGGATACTCTTTTCTCAGCTTATGTTGGTTGTAACAAACTTTCCGGTAAATACATCATAAAAGGGCCGACCATAAAATTTACAATCCTTGATACTTCAATAACTGCGTGTCCTCAAAGTGATATTGAAAGCTGGTTCATTAAACTGATGGAGAGCAGGGTTAGTTATTTCGGTATCGATGAAAATATACTTTACCTGAAAGATGTCGCCTACAATATTGTTTTCGATTGCTCCAAACGCAAAGAAGAAGAAACAAAAAGTACTACTTCTCAAAAATAGCTGAGATTCGTTTTTGGTGTTAATGCCAATAAAGTTTCATACATCAGTTTTATTGTGTTCTCTATGTCGTCCTTATGGATCATTTCTACTGTAGTATGCATGTATCGCAGAGGAATTGATATCAGTACCGAAGGGCAACCATCATTTGAGTAAGCAAACGAATCTGTATCTGTTCCTGTACTGCGGCTTAATGCTCTCCACTGTACAGGAATTCTTTTCTTTGCCGAAATGTCTTCCACAAAGGTCAACAATTTATTATGAATCGCTGGAGCATAAGCAAGCGATGGTCCCTTGCCACAAGCAATTTCACCTTCTACAAGTTTGCTGATCATTGGTGTTGTGGTATCATGCGTTACATCTGTAACGATCGCTATGTCGGGTTTTATTCTTCTTGCGATCATTTCTGCGCCACGTAACCCAATTTCTTCCTGCACTGCATTTACAACATATAAGCTATAAGGCAATTTTTTATTGGCTTGTCTCAAAAGTCTTGCGACCTCGGCGATCATATAACCACCAACACGGTTATCAAATGCACGGCCGATATAATAATCATTGGCGAGTTCATCAAAACCATCCTGGTACGTAACAACGGCGCCAATATGAATACCAAGCTTTTCTACATCCTTTCTGTTCCTGGCACCACAATCCAGGAAAACATTATCAAGTTTCGGCTGCGGCTCTTTATGATCCGGGTTATTCAATCTTGTATGAATTGCTGGCCAACCAAAAACGGCTTTTACTGGTCCTTTTTTTCCATGAATGAAGACTCGCTGTGCCGGGGCAATTTGCACATCCACACCTCCATTTCTTTTTAAATATAAAAGCCCTTCAGGATTGATATAGTTTACAAACCAACTGATCTCATCGGCATGTGCTTCGATCACAACTTTAAAAGGAGCGTTGGGATTTACAACTCCAACCGCAGTGCCATAAGGATCAGTGAAGCTTGTATCAACATAAGGCTTTATATATTCAAGCCAGAGTTTTTGACCGNTGCTTTCAAAACCAACCGGAGAAGCATTATTGATATAATTTTTAAAAAATGAAAAAGAGTTATCAGTAAGAATTGACTTTGATCTTTTTGAAGAAGCTTTTGCCATAGAATAATTTTATCAAGTTCAAAAGTAATTAAAACCGGCTCACCAGCCACAATAATAAGCCAGAAAGCATCATCAATCCGTCAAGCACAAAATAATACAAGTAATCAGAGGAATTTCTTTTTGCATATTTATANGAACCTATAACCAGNAATGCAGGAACAAGCAGTAGAATGATATTGATCCACTGTATGCCTGTGTGATTTAGCAATATGCTTAAAACAAAAAAGACGATGATTGAAATTGCAAAGAGAATATCGATGC
>JGI24806J26614_1000655_pt1 | contig 11278 bp, 9 predicted proteins | sample Kansoi200umMDA_FD_26614 | JGI IMG/M metagenome (IMG submission 26614)
TTATAAAAAATTTGGTAGACACATCCCTCGTTATCCCGGTCGTCAGCAAGTAGTCGACTACTTAGAGGATTACCAAAGAGAATTTAATATAAATCCCTGGGCACAATATTCACCCCTGATCGAACCGACATAGAAGGTTCGGCTCCCTGTTCAAACAAATCAATAGCAATTTCGCAGGCTGAATTGCCAAAGCCAACGACTAACACTTTCTTTCTTTTAAAATCCTTGCCGGTTTTGTACCCATAACTGTGAAGTATGTTACCGGGGAATGTTTCCATCCCTTTGAAGTGAATAGGTTTTTGTTTGCTGTAAGGGCCCGTCGCTATGACCAGGTATTTTGATTTGAACACACCATTGCTGGTTTCCGTAGTCCAACGATTGCCTTGTTTCGTTATGGATGTGGCCTCTGTGTTGAAGATGGGATTTATATTAAATTCTCTTTGGTAATCCTCTAAGTAGTCGACTACTTGCTGACGACCGGGATAACGAGGGATGTGTCTACCAAATTTTTTATAAGGGAGATTCGACAAATTCTTATTGGTATGTAAATGCAAACGGTGATAATGATTGCGCCAGGGTGTTCCGACCTGCCTCTCCTTTTCAATGATTAGATGTTCGATTCCATTTTTTTTCAAGGTCGCGGCCGAAGCCAGGCCTGAAAAGCTTGCGCCAATAATGAGTGTATGAGTCTCTTGCACCATCACGAGGTCTCACTATTAGGTCAATGTTTAAATCTTAGAAAGATAAACTCAATAATCACAGACGTTGTAAAATTCTGCAGAAACTTCCTCGCCAAACGTGACGATTACCGGAACATGATCGCTATATTTTTTCCAAAAGCCATATTTCCCAATTTCTACTGATTTTAATCTTTCTGCAAAATCTTCTGAGGCAAAGCAATAGTCAATATGGTAGCCTTTGTCTTTATGCCTATACATATACAATGTAGAATGTTTTTCTTTTCCTTGCTTTTGTTTAAAATACCTATGGTAGAGGCTATGAATTCCTTTTTTCTCCAGGTTTTCTACAACTGTTGAATGATTTCCTTCACGCCGGGGCTTATCCCAAATGGTATTACTATTAAAATCTCCGATCAAAATTGTTTGGCGGTTTTCAAGTAAATTATCATAATGATGAATAGCTTTCCAAACTTGGGTGATATAGTGACCGTCGGGATCGTTTGGGTTATTAGCCCAAATAGCGAAAAGATTAAAATCAAACCGTCCATTTGTAACTGCCAATGGAATAATCGTTTTTAAATTTTCATTATGGACAGTCAAAACCTTAAACCTAAAATTGCTATAAGAAAATATGGCAAGCCCTTTATTTTGATTATGTCCAAACCACAAAGTGTCCATGGGTTTTGAAGTACCCGTATTGAAAATTAACTTCTCCGGATGTTCACATTCAGGAACGATTAAAATGTCTGGCTTGTATGAGAGTATGGTGCCCGCCTTTTTGCGGAAAGACATGTTACAATTCCATGTTATTATTCGCATGAAGCAATAATATGAATGTGTAAAAAATCAACCCTTCAAATGATATCCTTTTGGTTTTACAAAGGCTCTCAAGCCTATGTGTGAAAGAGTAGCACCAATGCCCGAATGTTTTCTCCCGCTCCAGGGCAAGGCAGCGCTCACGCGGTCACAACAATTCCAATATCCTGTTCCAACATTTATTTGCTTTAATACATTTTCTGCTCTTGCCTTTTCGGAACTGTAAACAGAAGCTGTGAGACCATACTCTGTATCTTTCATCAAGCGAATGGCCTCGCTGTCATCTTTCACCTTCATGATGCCAATAATTGGTCCGAACGACTCATCTTTCATTACGTTCATGTTGTGATTCACGTTGACCAAAACTGTAGGTTCGAAGAAATACCCTTTGCCAGCTATTTTATTGCCGCCCGTTAAAACAGTTGCGCCTTTATTCACGGCATCAGTTACCTGGTTCTGCAAGACTTCGGGCTGCTCCCTCCTGCTCAACGGACCAATGTAAGTTGTTTCGTCTGTCGGCGAACCGATTTTCCAGGACTTCACTTCTTTGATAAATTCGTTGATGTACTCGTCGTAAACTTTTTCATTCACATAAATTCGTTCAACGGCACAACAACTTTGGCCATTATTATAAAACGCTCCGTCGGCCGTAGCAGCTGCCGTCGCTTTTATATCTTTTACATCATCTGCTACATACAGCGGGTCTTTGCCACCTAATTCACATTGGCAGGGGACCATTTTGCGAGCTACCTTTTCATAGATGTATTGCCCTGTTTTATAGGAGCCGGTGAAGAAATACCCATCAAAAGCAAGATCCAATAATGATTCACCAACCTCCCTTCCTCCCACTGCAACATGAAAAATGTTTTCCGGTACACCAGCCTGTTTCAACAGTTTTTCTATTTGCAATCCCGTCAATGTTGAATGTTCAGAAGGTTTATACATTACTGCGTTTCCTGCTAACAATGCAGGTACAAAAACATTTACTCCTACCAGGTAAGGATAGTTCCAGGCCGATATATTGCAGACAACGCCAAGTGGTTCATAAGAAATTCTCTCTTCCATCCGATAGCCATCGGATCCATTTGTGTTGCTCATGATCTCATCGGATAAGTATTTTTCGGCGTTATCTGTCAACCATTTTATCCTTGCTTTGGCGCCGTTCATTTCATTTCGCGATTGCTTCAAAGGCTTTCCAACCTCCGAAGTGAGAACAAAGGCAAGCTGTTCGATATCTTGGTCCAGGAGATCAGTAAATTTTTTAAGCACGTTCACCCTTTCTGCCAGGGGTAACTTATACCAAATTGGCTGCTCTTTGTTCAATGAATCAAATTTCTTTTGAAGACTTTCTTTGTTGTCCTCGTTCAACTCATCAATTATTTCTTCCGTGGCGGGGTTGGTGACAGCAAGTTTTTTCATGGTAGTTCCTCTTATGGCAGAGAGAAATTGATTTTTCAAATTTTGGGAAAAGGGATTTTCTTCCTTGCCTTTTATTCTTTCCGGATGCCATTGTACGCAAAGCATGAAGGCTTTATCAGTTTTATCCCTGAATTCAAGTCCCTCAATGATTTTTTCGTCATCGTCATCATAAGCATTTACAACAAGGTTCTCACCAATGGCATTGGGATCAATGGCCTGGTGATGGGCACTATTTACATGGCCTGAAAAAGAACCCGCTATATTATGGAGTAAAGTGTTGTCCTCTGCAACAATGGTGTGTTCTTTGTCTGACTCTTCTTTTTTATGTCTTTCATTGCCATTGTCCAGGTCCTGGATGAGCTTGCCTCCTTGCAGCACATTTATTAACTGCATTCCGCGACAAATTCCGAGGACTGGTAACTTGTTCAATTGAGAATAACGATAAATCTTCTGTTCAAACAGATCCCGGTCCAATTGCAGTGAGACAGGAATGTTATTATAGATTTCTTTTCCATTATAAAGTGAAGGATGTACATCTACTCCTCCGGTTAAGACAAAACCATCACACGTATAAATATCTTCGACATTATTTTTTTCGAAATTGAGCTCGACCAGCTCTATGTCATTCTGCGCGGCAACGGTGAACCAATTCCAGTAATTCTGAAATCCAGTTTTAGTAAAACTGATGCCAATTCTTTTTTTCATGACCTATAATGCTTTGCTGTACAAATTTCTGAAATCTTCCCGGCTCACGGGTTTAGGATTATTAGGATGGGCAAAATCGGCAATAGCGAGATCAGCGAGGGGCTCGACGTGTTCTTTCGTTACTCCAATATCACGAAGTTTGTGTGGTATATTGATCTTAGAGTTCAGATCAAACAGATATTTTACTACCGCATCGCCGGTTTCTTCCTTTAGTTCGAGCGTTCTTGCGATCCGTTTGAATTTTTTTTCAAATCCTTCAATATTAAATTCCATTCCATAAGGAATATTCACCGCGTTGGCCAGGCCATGATGTGTGTCCAGTAAAGATGATAATGGATGGGCCAGCGAATGTACCACCCCCAACCCCTTTTGGAAAGCTACTGCCCCCATCAAAGAAGCGATGAGCATGGTAGTTCTTGCCTTAAGATCGGGCTTGTTCACTGCTTTTTCAAGGGATCCACTGATCAATGAAATTCCTTCCAGTGCAATTCCCTCACATAAAGGGTGGGGCATCTTTGCCAGGTAGGCTTCCATATTATGTGTAAGGGCATCCATACCAGTGGCAGCCGTAATGAACGGAGGAAGTTCCATCGTCAGTAGCGGATCGGCAAAAACTATTTTGGCCAAAAGCTTGGGGGAAAAGAGAATTTTTTTCTGGTGCGTTTCGTCATCAGAAATAATGGCACTTCGACCTACTTCGCTCCCTGTACCAGCAGTGGTGGGTATAGTAATAAAATGGGGAACATCATTCGTTACATACACGTCGCCGCCGATAAGATCATCGTACTTAAAAAGATCTTCTCTGTGGTGCACTCTCAGGGAAATGGCTCTTGCAACATCCAGCGCCGCTCCGCCACCAATGCCTATGATGGAATCTCGCCGGGTGTTGTCAAATAAATCAGTGCCTTTATATACATCAGATTTGACCGGATTTTTATGAATATCAGAAAATACTTCTACTGAGATGTTCTTTTTTTTCAGGCTGTCGGTGATGTATTTAAAAAAACCAAGTTGTGCAACGGTAGCATCTGTAACTATCAAAGGATTTGACAGGTTATTTTTTAGCACGTAGTCTCCAAGCTCATTGCTGGCCCCAGCCCCGAAACGAATTGTTGTCGGAAAGTTATATTGATAGATTTTGTCGAAAATCATTATAACTAAAATTCAAAATCGCAAATAACAAGAACCAAATAAATCAGATTTAAAGATTATTTGGAATTTGGCTCTTGAGTTTTGTTTTTTGGCTCATATTATTTCAAAATACCTCTTGTATTCCCAATCGGTCACTGATTTCAAATGTTGCTTCCATTCCCATTCTCTTGTTTGTGTAAAATGTTCAACAAAAGTTTCGCCAAATAGTTCTTTTGCAATTTTAGAAGCCTTCATTTGTCGGGTCGCCTCAATCAGTGTTGAAGGAAGAACACCGTTGGAAAAATCTTCGTAGCCATTTCCAATAGTAGCCGGCTGTTTTAGCTTGAGTTTATTTTTTATTCCGTATAAACCTGAAGCCAAACAACCCGCCATAGCCAAATAGGGATTTACATCAGAGCCAATCACTCTTGTTTCAAGGCGGCATGATTTCGAGCTGTTAGCCAATACGCGCAACGCAACTGTTCTGTTGTCCATTCCCCAGGTAAGCGTGGTGGGTGCCCATGTGCCCTCTACCAATCTTTTATAACTATTAATGGTGGGAGCAAACAAAGGCAGTATATGTGGCAAACAGTATAATTGGCCGGCGAGATAACTCCTCGCCACCTCACTGATTTTCATTTTATCTTTTTCATTATAGAAAAGATTTTTCTTTCCCCCCTTATCCCACAAGCTTTGATGAACATGTCCACCACAACCCGGAAGATTTTCATTGATCTTCGCCATGAACGTGGCTATAAGGCCATGCCTGTATGCAATTTCTTTTACAGCGGTCTTGAAAAGAACAGCTCTATCGGCAGCTTCCAAAGCATCCGAAAAAGTGATTGCGGCTTCGTACGTACCCGGCCCTGTCTCTGTATGTATTCCTTCCAACGGCACATTGAATTTCTTCAACCAATCAAAAAGATCATTGAAGAAAGGATTCTCGTATGAACTGCGAAGAATGGAGTAACCAAACATGCCCGGTGTAAGCGGCGTTAGATTTTTGAAATGCTTGTCGTTTGCCGTTTGTGGCGTTTCAGCAAAATTGTACCACTCAAACTCCTGGGAGAAAACAGCACTGTAGCCGTTCCTGGTTACTTCGTTCAATATTTTTTTCAGCAATTGCCTTGGACAGACCGGTGATGGCTTTCCTTTTTCATCGGTTAACTCACCGAGAAAGAACGGCACATCATTTTCCCACGGAATTTTTCTGAAAGTGTTTATGTCCAACATCCCGGGACAATCAGGATAACCAGTATGCCAGCCAGTGTATTTTACATTGTCATACACCACATCGCCCGCATCCCATCCAAAGATGACGTTACAAAATCCCAAACCATTGTCTATGGCCGAAGAAAATTTTTCCGCTGAGATATATTTACCCCTCAATATGCCATCGATATCGCTAAACGCGACTTTCACCCTGCCTGAAGGATGATCGCTTACATACTGCAGAATTTCTTTTGGGGTCATGTTAGCCTTTATCAACAAAAAATACTAATTATTTATGTTCTTTCTTGTAAAATAATTTAAACGCGATATAACAAACGGCAAGAATCAAAAAATAGATCAGCGCCAGTCTAAAATTATAAATCGTCATTGCAACAAAAGAAAAAGCAGCTATGAATAATGCCGTGGCCGGAAACAAAGGGTACATCGGTACCTTAAAAGGACGTTCTAACCGGGGTTCTTTTTTTCTAAGACGCAGCAATGCCACCATCGATACAATATATAGTGTCAGGGCGCCGAATACCGAAATGGTAATGATCTCAGGCGTTTTGCCGGTGAGTAAGGCGACGATACCAATCACCATATTTACCAATAACGCGTTGGCCGGCGTTTGAAACCTCGGGTGGATTTTTTCCAAAAATGCAGGGGCAAATCTTACCCTTCCAAACTCAAGACTTGATCGTCCCGCGGCCAGTATGATGCCATGAAAGGATGCGATCAGTCCAAACAAGCCAATCGTGATCAGTAAATGGTACATCATGTTGCTATCACCAACTACATGGCTCAATGCCAACGGCAACGGCGAGTCGGAAGTGGTACGATCGCTTTTGTAAACGATCGCTTCCCATCCCGCGACACCAATTGAGCTGGTAAAAACAAGTATGCACAAAATCACAAGCGTGGCAATGGCAGAACCAAAACCAAGCAGCATGGTGCGCTGTGGATGGATAGCCTCTTCGGCCACGTTAGCAACACCTTCAATCGCCAGGAAAAACCAGATGGCAAAAGGAGTGGCAGCAAAAGCTCCGGCCCAGCCTTGCGGAAATGAATTGTGCTGTAAGTTTTTTAATTCGAAGTGAGGTAGGGTGATGCCGCTGAACAATAACAGTTCGCCGACAGCAAGAATGGTTATGACCAGTTCAAACACCGCCGCGGCCTTTACACCATAAATGTTTAATGCAGTAAAGGCGACATAACTAAAGATCGCGATCGCAAGTATCGGTATCTGGGGAAAAAATAAGTTGAAATAGGCGCCAATGGCAAAAGCAATCGCGGAAGGCGCAAAAATGAATTCGATGTTTTGCGCCATTCCCGCAATAAATCCCCAGTCCTTTCCCAGCGCTCGGGTAGCATAATCAAAACCTCCACCTGCTTTGGGTATGGCGCACGCCAGCTCGGTATAGCTGAAAGTGAAAGTGACGTACAGGATGATGATAAAAAATGTGGCAATGGCCAGCCCCAATGTTCCGCCTTTTTCCAGGCCAAGATTCCAGCCGAAATACATACCCGAGATCACATAACCGACACCGAGCCCCCAAAGCATCAGTGGCGTGAGTGTTCTTTTTAATTGGCTTTTTGGAAGAGAGGGTTTAATTGTTTAATTGTTTAATTGGGATGATTGTTACCGGTAGGCATCCTGCCATATCAATGTTGAGTCGCATAGGAATTTGCGTAACTTAATATAGTAAATATGCGACGGTTATCTGTTATTTGTTGCAATAGCTTTGTTTTTTTTATTTCGGTAGTTTATTGCCATGCGCAACAAACGGATACCGCAATGTTGTTTTACAAAAATATCAATGGACTTTCAGTCGCGTACAGGCAAATAGGCCACGGGCCCGCATTGGTGCTTTTGCATGGCTTCGGTATAGATTCGCGTGTATGGAAGCCTCAGATAAAAAGTTTGTCAAGCAGGTTCACAATTATTGCATGGGATGCTCCCGGTGCCGGTCATTCCTCTGATCCGCCACCATCGTTTGGGTTGAATGATTGGGCAACTTGTCTTGCAACTTTGCTGGATTCGGTTGGAATTAAAAAGGCGCATATTCTAGGGCTTTCATGGGGAGGAATCCTGGCGCAGGAATTTTATCGACAGTATTCGCCTCGTGTACTATCGCTCATTTTAGCAGACACCTATGCCGGTTGGAAAGGCTCACTTCCACCGTTGGCCGTTGAGGACCGGCTAGCAACCTGTTTGCAAGATGCATCACTTTCTTCCGGCGAGTTCGTGGCAAAATATCTACCATCCATGTTCAGTGATTCTGCAACGCAGTCTGTGAAAGAGGAATTGGCAAAAGTTATGGCGGACTTTCATCCAATGGGGTTTCGGTTAATGGCAATATCATCAGCCAGGGCAGATACTAGGGAAATACTTTCGACCATCAAAGTAGCAACTCTACTGATTTGGGGTGGTGCGGACAAGCGATCACCGCTAACCATAGCAAATCAGTTTCAAGAGAAAATTCGAGGAGCTAATCTTGTTGTTATTCCCAAAGCGGGACACGTGAGTAATATGGAGGATCCCTCTCAATTTAATAGAATAGTAATCGATTTTTGTTCAGCAGTTCGGAATTGAGACTAACGGTTTCTTCAGCGTAAACATCAGCTAAATATTACAACCCGTTGTTGACTTTGCACAAAGATGTACATCCACGTCACTCCTTCTTTCTCTCCAATGTAAATCCAATCGTCGTCCCTACATGCTCTGTGCTGCGCACATGAATGGATTGCCCATGCGCTTCAATAATATGCTTGCAGATGGCAAGACCTAGGCCTGAGCCCGTGATATCGAGACTGCGGCCTTCTTCAGTGCGATAAAACCTTTCGAAGATCCTTGCCAAATGTCTTTCCTCCATTCCGATGCCATCATCACTGACTTCAACAAGCACATGTTTTTCATCGGTAATGTACATGCTCGCCGTTATGTAGCCGCTAAACTTTCCGTACTTGATCGAATTTTCAACAAGATTTAATATTACCTGCCTGATCTTTTCTTTATCGGCAAAGACCGTTAATGGCGATTCACAACCCTTTTTAATGCCGTACCGAATATTTTTCTGTTCAGCTTTAATGGACAAACTCTCGAAAACTTCTTTAATCAAATCCTGGATGACAAAATTTTCTTTGTAAATCACTTGCTCGCCACGCTCCAGTTTCGAAATTTCGTCCAGGTCATTAATGAGGTTTACAAGCCTGTCTATGTTCCGCGACGTTTTTTCCAGGAAAGGGCGATTCACCTCAGGATTTTCCAACGCTCCCTGCAATAGTGTATCTACATAGCCCTGTATAGCAAACACCGGGGTTTTAACCTCGTGAGCCAGGTTTTGCAGGAACTCTTTTCTGAATTGTTCATTTCTTTTTAATAATTCAATTTCCTCCACTTGTTTCTCAGCCCACTCCTCTACATCCTCCCTCACTTCGTCAATGCTTTTTTGCGGCAGGATATATTGATAATAGGTTTCTTCTTTCTTGCTTGCCTTGGTTTGGTAGATAAATTTATAAATGAGTTTGATCTTCCGGTAAATAAAACGCTCGAGCGTGAACGCAATCAATGCATAACTACCAAAAAAAATGATGAGGAAAGAACCAACGAATATTTCCCAGTCCTGGTGTAAAATATAAATCCCCAGGCTGATCGGCACGGAAAGCAATAACGCAGTAAATGCTGAAAGCTGCCGGGGAGAAATGTTTTTGGTGTTAAGCATATCTCAAACCCTACCGCCATCCCCTAAAGGAGTACTTGCGAACACGCCAATAAGGACAAGGGGTTTTTATGAAATTAAGTTTGCTTAGTATAATTCCGAAAGTTGAAGTGTGCGACGCAACGGAAGCTCAAATGGGGAACTGAAGTTGGTAACACAATTATCAACTTAACAATAAAAAGTGGCAATTTAAAAAGTTTATTTCACTAAAGTCTCCCCTTCCTTCGACTTCGCTGCGTCACCGCTATAGCTTCAGCGCTGTGCCTTCGCGTAGCCGCTTCGGCGAAGCAAGGCACGCGGTCAGGACAGGGGTTTATAACTCAAATTTATATCCAACCCCTTTTACTGTCGTAATGCAATCAACCCCCAGCTTCTGCCGGATCTTGCGTATGTGCACATCGATCGTGCGATCGCCCACAATGACGTCATTACCCCAGACCTGGCTAAGGATTTCATTGCGCAAAAAAACCCGGCCCGGTCGGGAGGCGAGTAAATGAAGCAGCTCAAATTCTTTTTTGGCGAGTAAGATCTCTTTTCCTTCCAACTGCACAATAAATTTTTCGGGATCGATAATGAGGCCGTCCACTTCAACCACCTTGCTTTCTTTTTTCGGCACTCTTCTGAAAAGCGCATTCACGCGGCTTATAAAAACTTTAGGACTGATGGGCTTGCTTACGTAATCATCCGCACCGGTCTCGAGCCCCCTGATCTGGGTAGTTTCATCATTCAACGCAGTTAGAAAAATGATCAACGTATTTCTGAAAGCAGACTGAGATCTCAATATTTCACAGACCTGTACCCCACTTTTCTTTGGCATCATGATGTCCAGGACTACGAGGTCGGGCAGAAAAATTTTTGACTTTTCGATGGCCTCGTCACCGTCTTTTGCGGTGATCACCTGGTATCCCTCGTTTAAAAGATTATATTTCAGTATTTCAAGAATATCAGGTTCATCGTCGGCAATTAGAACTTTCCTTGCCTTATCCATGTTAGGTTTTTGTTTGCGCAAACCTACAGAAGATTATTTCTAAAGAAAATTGGCCAATATTCCATAACAGAGACTTAATAAAAACTTAACCTGGATAGCCGAAACGGCAAAGAAGCAACAATTTTTGAAATCATCTCAGCACTATTGCATCGCTTCGATGTATTAAGGCGTCAAAAGATGATAAATGATAATATAAGCCATCGGAAGGATGAACCGTCGCAATTGGTCAATCGATAGTAAATTTGCTGATCCTTATGATTTCGAAATCAAAATACTTTGTTCTCCTCACTTGCTTGTTGGCTTTTCAGCCGCTGCTTGCCCAGGCTGAGGACCCTGACCCCGTCAAAGACCTGAAACCTCCTAAAAACCGTGAGCTATTCCATGACTACGTAGACAAACAGCAAAAGGACATACTTAAATCGGATGGCAAAGCCGATGGCGAATTCCGCCCATCCTCAGACGAGGAGGTGAACTTTTTGGTAACTAATGCGGCAGTTACCAAAACCGACTGGGTTCAATACCGAATAGAAAAAGACACGATGCTGAACTCCCAGGCCAAGATCAAGTACTTAAGAGGGCTTGAAAACCTCTTAAAGTATTTTAATGGC
>JGI24806J26614_1000657_pt1 | contig 11271 bp, 6 predicted proteins | sample Kansoi200umMDA_FD_26614 | JGI IMG/M metagenome (IMG submission 26614)
AAAAAAAAGGGAAGCGCGGTTTATCGCATCCATAGTCCATTTGTTACTATAGCCGGACAGTGTGATGCCTGCTGTGGTTTTTTTGGTAAGCTTAAAATCGAGGCCCATTCTGCCGGTGAAATTCACAGTGCGTGCATCCCTGTTACTGGTTGCGTAAGTTTCTTCTATTTTGCCTCCATAATCAAATTTGCGATAGTTGGAGAAAACCTGTGGGAGATCATTAATGGTGAAAGAATAATCACCATATAAATTGATCTTGCTTTTACGATGATTAAAATTCAAAGCAGCTGACGACATTTTATTTTTTTTCCCACCGCCGAGGGTAAGGGTAAAAGCACCATTTGTTCCGAAATTATTGTTATCAATCAGTACAATATTAATGATTCCCGCATTTCCTTCGGCATTAAAATTCGCAGGTGGAGTTGTGATCAATTCAATCCTTTCTATATTGGCCGAGTTCATACCAGCCAGCATTTGCACAACTGCGGAAATGGGCATATGGCTTTCTTTGCTGTTGATCATCACCACTACCCCATCTTTTCCACCCATTGATAAGGCATTATTTTGCCGGTCCACTACCACGCCCGGCGACCGTTCTAACACATCCAAAGCTGTTGCTCCCGCTGCCGTAATACTGTTGCGGACATTCACAACAAGCCGGTCTGTCCTTTGTTCGAAAAGCTGTTTTTTACCGGTAACTGTTACTTTATTCAATTGCTTATTTTCTTCGATCATCTGAATCTCATCTATAATGATATTATCCTGGCTACTGACAATTGAATGAGGCGAAGTATAGATTTGTTTGTAGCCGACAAAAGTAAAACTGAGAAGGTATTTTCCACGGGAGACATCCTTAAATAAATAAGTTCCGGCCCTGTCTGAAACGATTCCTTTTACCAGTGCAGAATCGGTTGAGCGTAATAGCAACACATTCACATCCGGCAGTGATTGTCCGTTTCCGTTCACCACTTTTCCGTGTATTATTGATTGACCCTGCAACAGTGTCATGAACCCTGCAAGCAATACAATTATCGCAATGATTTTTATACCCGGTTTCATACATTCTGATTATTAATAAATATAGATATACCAGGATCCGAAGTAAAATGCTCATTATTAAACGGGGGCACTTGTTGAGTGAACGGGGCTAAAATACATAATCCTTGAGCAGGCAAGACTGAAGAAAAAAGGAAGTAAAATGATAATTATTTTGCATGTCCATCCCACGTCGGACATCCCACATCGTACATCTCAAGGCTTTTCAGAATTGAAAATAGATAAATGAATCACCGCTTTTCTGGCTGACGAGTAAAGCAATAACCATTATCGCCCATATTCCTGCCAATGCCCACCATTTCATTTTTTGTGCTACCTGCAATGCGTTTGTATTGCGCATAAACCAGTGCGTTAGTACCATCAGTATAACGACCACTGAAACTTTTATGATATCGAGTGTGGGTAACAGGGCTATCCCTTGCTTCGTTTGCCCGAACATGGATGTAAGCATCCGCCATGCTGTAGAAAAATCAGTGGCACGGAAAAATACCCAGGTTACATTTACCAGGAAGAAGGTGAATAGGGCAAGTAAGAAATTATGAAGGGTATTATTTTTTAAGAACGCAGGGGCAAAGGATGCCTGGTTGACAGCCAATTCCACCGGTACTTTGCCGGGGTTATTCACAAGTATTCCTTTTATCAGTTTTTCCGCACAGAGATAAATTCCATGTAATGCTCCCCAAACTACAAAGGTCCATGAGGCACCATGCCAAAGACCTCCAAGGAGCATGGTGATCATCAAATTAATGTATGTTCTCACTTCACCTTTCCGGTTCCCCCCTAATGGAATATATAAATAATCCCGGAGCCAGGCTGATAATGTAATATGCCATCTTCGCCAGAAATCAGTGAAACCAATGGCGGCATACGGGTAGCGAAAGTTTTGGGGCAAAACAAAACCCAGGCACGCGGCCACTGCTATCGCGCAGGTGGAGTAGCCCGCAAAGTCAAAGAATATTTGCCCCGAAAAGGCTAATACACCCATCCATGTGTCGAGCGCCGGTAAAGCCCGTGAAAAATCAAAAACCGCATTGGCGGTGGTTGCAAGGAAGGTATCCGCAATGACCACCTTCATAAACAATCCCATTGAAAGCAAAAATAATCCCTGCATCATCTGTTGGCGGGTTGCTTTTCGTGGCGTTTCAAACTGGGGAACAAGTTGAAGGGGCCGGACCATAGGTCCGGCTACAAGGTGGGGGAAGAAGGTTACAAACAAAGAAAAGTCGAGTAGTGACTTTACAGGCTCACTTCTTCGGTTATACATATCTATAGTGTAGCACAAAGTGGTAAAAGTATAAAAAGAAATACCTGCAGGCAAGATGATATTGGGTTTTGCTGGATGAAAATCAACTCCCAGCGCATTCATCACAGTTAGAAAATTCTCTAATAAAAAAGTTCCGTATTTAAAAAAGCAAAGCATTCCAAGGTTGCCGATTAGGCTTATTACCAGCAGCAGTCTTTTTTTGTGTTTATTCTCCTGGGTATACAATGCACGGCCCACAAAAAAATCTACGATCGTTGAAAGCCAGAGAAGCAAAATGAATGGTGGGTTCCAGGCTGTGTAAAAAATATAGCTTGCCAGTAAGAGATTTATCTTTTTCACCTTCCACGGAAAAGGAAGGTTATGCAAAAGCAGCATGAGGATAAAGAAAACAATGAAAGTATAGGAGTTGAAGACCATGGGATCTTTGTTTAAAATTTAAAGTTGTAAGAAATGGAATGGCCCGCTTTGGGGAAAGTCCAACCTTTTTCTTCCTGAAGAATCTTAACCAATTGGGTGGTATAAGTCACACCATCCCGGGGTGCCAAATGCGACCATTCAGGGCATACAAAATTTGCAGTTTCAGGGTAATCGGAATAATAGATGCCGGGCGAGTTGGTGTAGTCCAGTAACCGATCCCAATACTGTGGCCTTGGAAATTGCCGATTTTCTGTTTCTGTATAATGTCCGCCAGACGGGGGGCGAACAAATGCAACCAGGCCGCCACGTGACCTGATTTTATCAATACATGTTTTTACTCCGTCAAGCAAAGCGTTAAGCGTATCCCCCTTAATAGCGGGAATTTTGGCCGATGCAGCAATTCCCTTTGACCAGGCATCTGTTTGTCTTTTTCTTAATTTCGGATCTGCCAAAAACATCGGGGTCATCGAATTTTGCCGGTCAAAACTTGTTTTACTGAACTCTTTTGGAAAAACGTTCGGACCTACGACGCCCGGACGGTTTGGTATCTGCAGGTCATTTAATAAAGAATTTAGTCCAAATTTCCCTTCCTCCAGGAATACAAGTTTTGACTCGAGTTGATAGTTAATCAAAGCGCTCACTTTCTGTGCAGGAGTTTCTTTGTAGTAATATTCAAGTGCTTCGCGAGCCAACTTATCTCTTCGTATTGTATCAGTTGAGAAAAACTGGAATTCAGCGACATCAATAATTAATTTCCCTTTAAATTTTTCATCATTGGCAAGATTACGCAGGATAAGACGTGCGGGAGTGCCAACGATTGCGAGTTGTATGGCCTTCTCTCCCGTTAATTTTTCCCATGTGGGAATATCAAGATCAAATTTTATCCGGGATCCGCCTATAAAAACAGTTGATTGGTCTGCCGGCCTGTATATTTCCTTTCGTTTGCCAGCCCATAATACCTTGTCGTCATTATACGAGGTGCCAAAACCCCTGCTGCGCCAGTAATATTCCCAGCACAAAACAAAACTCATCACAATAACCAGTGTTAAAATGAATGCTTTGAAAAAATGTGATTGTTGCATAAATTTCCAGTTAAATACAGGTGTCAATACAGTCCAGGACCGATTTTAGATAGCCTTGATATTCCGGCAGGCGGGTGAAACCCGGGGTAATCGCCTCCATCATCCATTTGTTGCTATACCCGGATAGCGCGATGCCTGCCGCCGCCTTTTAGTATGTTTAAAATGAAGGCCCATCTGCCAATGATTGTTATGAAAGGTCAGTTGAGCTTTTTTAATTCGATGAGTACCATCACTAGGTAGTTTATTAATAAAAGTACATTGCGGCGTTGCTGTATAAAATACCCATCTATTAAATGGAAGGAATTGTCGATTACTCGGGATGTTTAGCCAATATTCGCGCAAAGAATAATCTCGTGATTATTGGTATTTATCTCCTTTACGTAACGAAAAAACACCTTCATTTAAGGTTAACCGAAGCCTGAATGCGAAACTCGTGGCTCACATCATCCGCCTGCTGGCGGATTCGGGAACAAGTGTAATATCTTGCGTGGTATCAGGACTTTAAAAGATAGTGAGGAAAAAAATGGAGCTCTGAAAACACATAGAAAAATAAAGGCGGCCGTCCCCAGGACGAGTGTAAAATAAGACCAGTTCCTGGCCTTAAAATGTTCGCTGTTTGCCCGCAAAGTGATTGAGGCAAAAGCCAAATGGCAAACCTTACTGTTTCGGAATACTCATGTGAAATGGGTTAAAGTGGAAAAATTGACATACGGGAAAAGGTATTTCCCAAGGAAATTTTACAGCTTACCGGAACACTGAATCACCTGGCTGCAAGTCTCAATCAAATCGCAAAAAAAGAAACGGAATTGAGCAGTTGGACGCTTTTGAAAGAGCTGGTTTAGAACTACAATCACGGGAGCTAAAAAGGCTCGTGGAAGAAATAAAAAACTACCTGAAATGATTGGCAAAATTACCATAGGAAAATCAATAAACGAAACCTTGTGATTTTGAAAGAAAAACGTTTGAAATAATTTTTGCGTCCCATTTCCTGAACTCAGTTGGTGGCTGGCGTCCAGGGAAAAATGAATACCGGAGTATTTTATGTTTCTGAATCTATTAGTTTTGATATAGTAAAATAAAAAGTACTTCCTTTTCCTTCAACAGAATCTAACCAGATACTGCCACCATGCTTTTCTGCAATTTTTTTACATGTCGCAAGGCCTATTCCTGTTCCGGAATGAGTTGATTTGCCATGCAGGCGCTGAAATAAAATAAATATTTTATCAAAATATTTGGGGCTAATACCAATTCCGTTATCTTTTATAGAGAACTGCCAGAAATTAACATTTTCAGTATATCCCACTTCAATTAAAGGCTTTTCTTCAGCTCTGTATTTGATGCTATTGGTAATTAGATTTTGAAAAATCTGTTTAATCAGAATTTCATTTGCCAGGATCGCAGGTAAAGAATCAGGAGATATTATTACCGCATCATTTTCTTCAAGCAATGACCTTAAAATCAATTTTGTGTTCTCCAGTACACTTGCAGTATTTACCCATGTCAATTCCTGTCGGGTCGTACCGATCCTGGAAAAATCAAGTAAGTCATTTATTAGTACTTTCATCCTGTCAATTCCATCAACCACGAAATGGAAGTATTTAGCGGCGATTTCATCGAGGTATGGTTTGTATTTATTTTCCAGTAATTCCACAAAACTTCTCACTGTGCGCAGCGGTTCCTGTAAATCATGACTTGCTACGTAAGCAAATTGTTCAAGTTCTTCATTGGAAGCAACCAGTTTCTTGTTTAACCTTTTCAGGGTCTCTCTGGCAATCACTTTATCCGTCATTACTTCTGTAAACATGATAATACCACCAATAGTCCCATCATACTTTTTCCAAGGATGGATTTCCCAATGCAGCCAACCAGTTTTTCCATCGGGCCTTGAAAAAGGAGATTCATTATTTATCTCAATAGCTCCCTTTAAGCAACGTTGGTGTATCTCAAGCCACTCAGGTATATTCTTAATATCCGGGAAAATATCATAATGAGACTGACCAATGATATCGCGGCCTTCAATTTTATAATCGCTATACCACCTGTCGCTTGCAATGATATACTTCATTTCATTGTCAAACATCGCTACAGCTGCAGGGGTGAGTTTTACAAATAGCCGAATTTTTACTTCCTGCTCACGAAGCCGTTCCTCATTAAGGCGAATAGCGTCCTCTGCTTTTTTAAGTTCGGTAAGATCGCTGGTTAATTTTGTAAACCCGATAATCTTTCCATCCTGGCCATATAAACTATTAATTACCACATTTGCCCAGAATAAGCGACCATCTTTAGTAACCCGCCATCCTCTATCCGAAACCCTCCCATTGCTCCTGGCCCGGTCTAAGAGCTCTGATGGTAAATGCCTGTTACGATCTTCATCAGTATAAAAAATACTGGAATTATTACCAAGTATTTCTTCTTCTTTATATCCTTTGATTTTTTCAGCACCTTTGTTCCAGGTTTTAATATCCCCATTCTTATCAAGTAATAAAATTGCATAGTCCTGCACACCAGTAACCATATTGTGATACTGGTCCTTACTTTGCCTTACCTTTTCCAGCTGTTCCATTTGTGCGGTAATATCCCAGTTGGTACCTATCATCCGGGTGGCTTTCCCGATTTCATCCCTGTCGATAAATGCGTTTCCTTTTATATAATGAACTGATTTATCGGGCCATATTACCCTGAATTCAAGATCAAGATCTTTTTTACCCTCAATAGCTTTTTGGATTTCAGTATTTGATTTCTCAAGGTCTTCGGGATGAACGCCCTTTTCCCAGGCTTCAAAAACGCCTTCAAAAGAGGCTGGCTCTATACCGTATAACCTATACATTTGTTCATCCCATACAAGTTCATTATTGTTTATGTTCCAATCCCATATTCCAATATTCGAGGCTTTTGTAGCCAATGATAACCGGTTTGTGATTTCACGTATATCCTGCATTCTTTGTTCAATAATATATTCCAGGTTTTTATTAAATCCTTTAAGCGATTCCTCTGCTTCCTTTCTTTTCTTATCAATATTATTTAATTGTAAAGCAGTGATCCCAATAATTAAAAGGCATACCAGCAGAAAAGAAATAGTATAAAGAGCTATTCCAAATTCCACTGAAACGAGAGCGAGCCTGTGTGATTGAAGCCTGAGGAAGCCAAGTATAAGTAATATGATAAATATAGGTGGGAAAATCTTCCTTGCAATTATGCTTCCCATTCCTTTTCCGGTAAATAATACTGTCACGCCAAGGTTATGGTTAAAAAAGGAAGCTGCGATGGAAATTAAAAAGAAAAGTGCTGCAGTATGCATTGCCATAGAGGTGAGAAATGACAATTTATAAAAAATAGGTATATCATACAGATAACCCACGATGGCAATAAATGCTATAAGCGTAACAATATGCAGGACAAATTGGGCTATTATTTTTACAGATTTGTTCATTGCGCTTAGCAGAAGGAATGAAACTACCAGAAACATGAAACAAGCAGCAGTTAGTACAGCCATACGGCCGGGATAATTTGAAGATACTGCAAAGCTATCGTTATCTGTAACGAACAATTGGTCAAGGGCTGTAGTGAAATGAAACAAATTCTCAGAAAAAGAGACGAGGGCAACCAGGAACACGATTGCGGAAAATATATTCTTATAAATAACAGATTTTCTACTTTTATAAAGGCTCATCCATAAAACAATCCCACATAAGGCGATACACAAGGCTGTATTGAATTTCATGGTAGGGAAACCAGGGATTACCCGTTTGAAGGATTCGATGTTAAACAACCATCCGGCAATCACGACCAATCCTGTACATAAGCTAAGTATTGCTGATACCAGAATAAAGGATTTATATTTGGACTTATGGTTCATCGGTAATATTGTTTTAGAAGGATAGAGGATAAAAATACTGTGCGCCTGTTTTTAATAGGCCATAAATGCCTGCATCATCTTCTAATTAACCAAATTTAGCATAAGTACTCAGTAATAATCTTTCATAGTCCTTCTTTTCATTTGGCAATTCATACTTTTTGAAATCAAGCTAAAAAATGGCGATGCACTATAGTAGAGCTTTAATCAAAGTATGCATGCTTGTGATGCCTGCCCCGCAATATAATTCATTTTAACTTATTTATACTCTAAAACGTTTTCAAGTGTGTATACCAATACGACGCCCGCTGGGGACATCATTTATGCACTTTAAATCCTATTGGCTCTCTTGGTGGATTGAGGGTTCAATAATTTTTTTAACACAGCAAATCTCATTTCTATATGTCCTTCATTCTTTGCTGTTTTGATTTGCAATAAATTGTTGACAGGAAGCGCCTCTAAAGGGCGCACTAAACATTATTCCTATTATCATTGTTCTGATGGTTGTACGTTCCGTTTTAGGGCAGATCATATAAACGAACAATTTGCCGACGAACTCAAAAAATATATTCCAGGGAATGAAATGGCCGACCTTTTTAAAATAATGCTTAGGGACGCATGGCATGAACAGACCAGCCATTTAAATGATGCCTTTAAGGAACTAAAAAAGCAAATAAAAGAAATAGAAAAAAAATTATCTTATTCAAGAAAATTGCTATCATCTAAACAAATAGAGCCCATAGATTACCGTGAAATAAAATCAGCATATACCGGCACACTGGAGAACTTACAGGCTAAATTAAGTGCCAGTAATGCCGCGGAAATCAACCTGGAAGACTTTTTAAATAAGGGAATAAACAACATGCTAAAGCCTGACTATTTATATGAAACGTTGGACACTGAAAAAAAAGGGAAATAATTGGTTCGATGTACCCCGAAAAATTAACATTTGACGGATTTGCACTTCGAACCACCCGGATCAATGAAGTGATGCAGCTGATATACATCCTGGACAAGGGTTGCAGCGGAAATAAAAACAGGACAAAAGCGAAAAAATCCACCTTGTCCTGTGATGTTGGGTTACTAGGATTCGAACCTAGACGGACAGAATCAAAATCTGTAGTGCTACCATTACACTATAACCCAATCCTGGCCCAAAATTGCTTTTGAGAGTGCAAATTTAGGGCTTGCATTCAGAACAGCCAAAAGCATTTTAAAAGCAACAGATTAGCTGGTTTAGAAATGTCGAAGTATTTCTTTAAACGCAACAAACTGCGGCCCAACTCGTAAATCTTACCATTTATCCTCCTCTTCCTTCAGCCCCTTAATCATATCCAATGCTTCTGATACCACATCAGCCAGGATGGTGATCAATGTACCCGGTTTTGCGGTTTTGTAGGCATGCATGATGGCCTCTTTTTCATTGTAAATAATGGTGACTGGAATATCTTTTGTTTTGGCGGCATTAATTCCCTCCACCAGCAGGCTCACAATATCTTCTGCTGTCCTTCCTCTCAAATGCTTATCCTGGCGGATAATGATCTCGTCAAAATATTGAGTGGAAATTTTTCCCAGGTCCCTGATATCATCATCACGCCGGTCGCCGGTACCACTGATGATACCCACCTTTGGAGAACCATCCATCTTACTTACAAAATCTCCTAATAACTGTAATCCTGCCTGGTTATGGGCATAGTCTACCAGGAACTCAAAATTCTTAAATTTAAAGAGGTTCAGCCTGCCGGGCGTAAGTGTAGAAGAAGGCACGAATGTTTGCAGGGCAACTTTAATATCGCCTATCCTGATATTCCTGTATAAATATGTGGCCAGGATGGCCGGCAATGCGTTCATGATATTATGCGTAGCTCGTCCACCGTAGGTAATAGGTATTTCTGCAACATTCATCACCCTCATTTTCCAGGTACCTTTCATGATGCTCACATACCCGTTTTCATACACCGAAGCGAGACCCCCATTTTTGCAATGCTTTTTTATCCGCGGATTGTTTTCGTCCATGCTGAACAGGCCAATATTACATTTCAGGTCATCCTTCATCCTGTACACGAGATCATCATCTGCATTTAAAACGGCATAACCATGCTTGAAAACGGTTTCCGCCACCACCGCTTTTACCTTCGCCATTTGTTCAATGCTGTCAATACCTCCCAATCCAATATGATCGGTGCTTACATTGGTAATGATGGCAATATCGCAGTTTTGAAAAGCAAGCCCGCTTTTCAGGATGCCACCGCGGGCGCATTCCAATACCGCGAAGTCTACTGTAGGATCCCTTAAAACAAAAGTAGAGCTGACGGGCCCGGTGCAGTCTCCCTTCATCATCATTTGGTTTTGAATATCTACCCCATCGCTGGTAGTGTAGCCAACTTTATACCCTGCGCTCCTGGCAATATGTGCGGTGAGCCGGGTAGTGGTGGTTTTTCCATTGGTGCCGGTGATTGCAATTATGGGGATGCGTCCCGCAGTACCTTTTGGAAAAAGCATTTCGATGACGGGTTCTGCCACATTTCGAGGCAATCCAGCTGTGGGGTCGATATGCATGCGAAAGCCCGGGGCGGCATTCACTTCAAGGACAGCACCACCATTTTCACTGATGGGTAGCCGTAAGTCGGGGGCCATTATATCAATACCGCAAATATCCAGGCCAATAATTTGGGCAATGCGTTCGCACATAAAAATATTCGCAGGATGCACTTCGTCGGTAACATCCGTGGAAGTGCCCCCGGTAGAAAGATTGGCAGTTGGTTTTAATAATACCAGCTCACCTTTTGGAGGAATTGTTTCTAAAGTATAGCCTTTTTCTTCCAGCATCTTGTTGCTAAAATCATCCAGTTTTATTGAGGTCAATACTTTTTCATGTCCAAAGCCCCTACGGGGATCCTTGTTTGTCTCATCAACCAGCCACTGAATGGTATGCGCTCCGTCGCCTGTAACGGAAGCGGGTGTACGCAAAGCGGCGCAAATGAATTTATAATCGATCACCAGTACCCTGAAATCAAAACCTGTAATAAAGCGTTCACAAATTACATTGCGCCCATATACCTGGGCCGCAGCTAACGCCTTTACCGCTTGTTCCCAATTATTAATATCCGTTGTAGCGCCTTTGCCATGATTGCCATCTACAGGTTTTAATACCATCGGGTAACCGACGCTGCTGACCGCATCCTTTAAGCCTTCTTCGTTTCTAATGATTACGCCCCTGGGTACCGGGATTTCCGAGGCGGCCAACAGGTTCTTGGTCTCTTCTTTATCACAGGCTATATCTACGGCTATATTGGAAGTAGTGGATGCAATGGTGGCCCTAATTCTTTTTTGATGAATACCATAGCCGAGTTGTACCAGGCTGTGTTTATTGAGGCGGATAAAAGGAATATCCCTTTTTGCAGCCTCATCCACAATACACCCGGTGCTTGGCCCCAGGCGGGTATCTTCCCTGATCTCCCTTAACCGCATGATATCTTCATCCAGGTTGTAATCTAATCCATCGGCAATTGCCTGGGTAATTCTTGTTGCAGCTTTAGCGGCATATACTCCCGCATCTTCTTCCATATAACTAAATACTACGTAATATTCCCCCGCCT
>JGI24806J26614_1000658_pt1 | contig 11270 bp, 13 predicted proteins | sample Kansoi200umMDA_FD_26614 | JGI IMG/M metagenome (IMG submission 26614)
AGGCTTTTAGTGCAGATACAGCTGCAAAAAATAAAGCGAAGGCGGCTGAAAAAACAACTGTATCCAACCGCAAAAGAGGCACGTCTACTTCGCATCCCCTCCCGGATTATACCGGTTTGTATACTTCCGCAGGCAAGGAAAGTTTTGAGGTGTCGCTGCAAAAAGATTCCTTATTTATGCAGGTTCCTAATGAAAAATTATACCTGCGCCATTATCATTATGATGTATTTAATCTTTGGGATAAAGACGAGCTGGCAGAAAATGATACATCCAATACAGAAGGATTAAAGATCAGCTTCCGGATGGACGAAAGTGGCAACATTGTAACAGCGTCGATGCCATTGGAAGGACCCGCAAAACCCATCGTCTTTACAAAAGGCGTTAAGGCAAACCCGCTGCCTAAGGACAGCCTCCAAAAGTACACCGGCGATTATACCCTTGGTGGCGTTACTGTCAAAGTGTATATAAAAGGAGAAAACACTTTGTATGTCTTTGTGCCCGGGCAACCTGAATACGAGCTGGCAGCTGCGGAGAAAGACAAGTTTGTTTTAAAAGCATTAACAGGTTATAGTGTTCAGTTTAGCGGAAATTCAAAAGGAGAAATCACAGAGTTAATGTTCATCCAGCCGAATGGAAGTTTTAAGGCAACAAAGGTTGTAAAACTGTAGCGGTACATCAAATTACAAATAGGAATATGGAGAGGCGGCGTTAGTGAAACCATTGCCGGGAAAAAGCAGGCGGTATGGGACTATTTATGTTCTTCCACCTCAAAATGGTATTGAACCAACTGTTGGCAATCTAAGATATTATGTATTTTTTCTGTAACAGGCATGCTATCCCTGTTAATCAATTCAAGTTTGTACTGGTCAAACTCTACCTCAATGATCTTATATACAAGGAAAGAATGGTCAACTTTTTCTCTTACTGTTGAAAGAGTTGTAAGCTGTTTTCCACAATCAGTGATTAAATTCCACATACTTAGGATTTTTAGAGATGACACAAAATACAAACACTATGGTCTATTCAGGTACAGAATAAATAATTGTGCCAATTATTCTATAAAGGCACGAAGTAAATTGCATGAAGAGGCGCACAAAATTTAATGGAACAGTTTTAGATGTACAACTGCTGCTATTAAAAGTAATGCCGATAACAAAAGAAACGGGTAATTATTAAATTCTAACATTCATGCCGGAAGGTCCATCTATACTGCATCTTAGGAACCAGCTCCTGCCCTTTAAGGGAAAGGTTGTAAAGAAGGCGGGCGGTTATGGTAAGATGCCTACAGCATGGATACAACAAAAAAAATTAATCGATATCCTTACCTGGGGCAAACATGTGTTATTTGTGTTTTCAAATGGAACTGTAAGGGTGCACCTCGGGCTATTTGGGGAAATACTCATCAACGAAACGAAAAAAGTTAACCCTTCGTTTTATCTCCATTTTGACAATGGTCAAATAAACGGGTATGTCGTAAGGGCGCAAAAGTTGGATAAGCCCTTAAATGAAACATACGACTGGGAGGTGGATATTCTCAGCCCTAAGTTTAAATCTGCTCACGTGAAGCAACTATTAAAACAGCAGGCAACTAAAACAATAGATGACGTGCTGATGAACCAGGATATTTTTTCTGGCGTTGGAAATAAGATCCGGAACGAGGCTTTGTACAGGGCCGGTATTCATCCGCAGAGTATAACAGGTAAAATTCCTGCCGCTAAAATTACAACGTTGATAAATGAAGTGGTAAAATATGCAAAACTGTTTTACCGAAACCTTGAGAAAACCGGTACCAATGAGGCTTTCGGGGTATACCAGCAAGAGTACGCTGCTGATGGGAGCGAGGTTACCATGAAAGTGTTGCCAAAAACAAAACGAAAAATTTATTTTAGCGAACACAGGCAAAAATTATATGCATAGATCAAATTGCCCCGCTTAAGTCCGTGGCTCCCTCTTTTATTGTACTTTGGAGTTATACAATAATTCGCTTACCCTTTTTTGCCGGCATGAACAATTGGCTGGTAAAATTTTCACTTCGTTGTGCTCCGCGGTCATAATATCTTTTTTATTTTTTTTACAATGAGATTTGTGGCAGGGTTTTCTTCCTGTATTGTTATCTTATGACGGTCATGAATATCTTCTCCCTTAAAAACAGCCCAGGTTTTAGTAAATGCTGCACCATAATACAATATCATCGATGAATAAAATAAGAACAACAGGAGCAGGACAACTGAAGCCGAAGCGCCGTATATGCTGTTAAGATTATTATAGGAAAGCAGGAAATGCAGGACGATCTTTCCAAAAGAAAAAAGTATCCCGGTAAACAAAGCGCCCACCCAGGCGACATGCCATGAGGGACGGCCATGACTCAGGTAGCGAAAAATAACCAGGAACCATGAGGCAATGATAAGAGTGGCTACACTAAATGCCTGGAACCGGTTAAAAAAAGGAGAAATGGAAGGGAAGATCTTAAAAAAATAATTTCCGACTATTACCTGCAGTGTTTCTATAAATACCGCGACGGTAAATATTAAACCTGTGCCAAGTATGACCACCAGGGACTGGAACCTTGATCGTAATGTTGATAAAACTTTTTTGCGCCCGGTAGCCGGAAGTTCCCATAGTTGGTTTATAGAATCTTTTATTACTTTAAATAATGTTGTGGCTACAAAAGTTAAAAAGAGGAAACCAAAAATGGCGGCCGCCCAATGATAGGTCAATTTTCTAAAGGCCCTGATAACGCTCACGATCTGGCGCACAGCTTCCTCGCCCAAAGTTCCCGAAAGCGAAACAAATAGTTCATGCCGTATCGTTTTGGGATCAATAAACCAACTGAACACCTGTACCAACAGGATAAGAATAGGAGGAAGGGCAAACATCGTAAAAAAAGCAGTAGCCCCGGCCATTCGTAAAGGGTCATTTTTTACAAACAATTTTGCGGCATCGCCCAATAATTTCCCAACCTGTTTTGCCTTATGCTGCATATACTGGTACCTGCAATAACCTTTTGTTTGGCTACCGTAGGATGTACTTAAAGATACAGAAGATCGATCATCTATGCTGGCTGGGCCTGGTAACAGTATATATCATAGGGGAAACAATAGCTGCGTAACCGAGTTCATTGTTGCGAATGCCAGGGTTGATTATGGGTTTTCCAGCTATGCTCTAATCCTTTCAAATATATAGCTACGCTTTTCGTATTGCGGATCTTTCCAACGGCGGAAATGGAACAGATCCGCGGCTAAACTTAATACTTCATTTCGTTTTTTTTGCCCTGGCATATTTTTATTTTATGATAGCCCTTTCTTTCATTGAATGTAGCCATTAGATTTATTAAAGGATTTCCCTCTGCACCTTTTTTTCGGATACCCGGATAACCACAGGAAGAACAGGAATGTAATAATTATATTTTCCCTCCTACCTTTATTACCCAAACTTCTTCTGTCTATGCCTGCTCATATTGTTAAGATCCTTGAATCGAGTTATGTTACCCACGATGTAAAACGATTTATAGTGGAAAAACCGGAAGGGTATCGCTTTATTCCCGGGCAGGGAACAGACATAGCCATAAACTTACCTGAATGGAAAGATAATGTGCGGCCATTCACTTTTACATCTATCAACAAATGGCCTTACCTTGAATTCCTTATAAAGATCTATAACGAGCGGGATGGAGTAACCAAACAACTGGGAAAAACAAACGAGGGGGCAGAACTGATTGTGCACGAGCCATTCGGCACCATCCGGTATAAAGGACCGGGAACATTCATTGCGGCAGGTACGGGCCTTACGCCCTTCCTGGCTATTTTCCGGGACCTGGAAAGCAAAAGAAAACTGAACGGTAATACCCTGATACTCTCCAACAAAACTTCGAAGGATATTATTTTACCAGACGAACTGGTAAAATTACTGGGGTATAATTTCATCAACATTTTTACCCGCGAGGGCGTGATAGGATTTATAGACCGTCGCATAGACCGTAATTATCTTGTAGAAACCATTCACGATTTTAGCGGCCATTTTTATCTCTGTGGCCCCGACCTGTTTGTAAAAGAGATCAGCGCCCACCTGTTAAGTTTGAGTGCCACTGCAGAAACAATGGTCTTTGAACAATAATTTGAATGTAGCAACTGGTTTTTTACCCGTTGCTGTTCGGTTTGGCAGGTATTTTTAAATTTTTTTATGTGTGGATATATAAAAAGGGCATTAGTCCGTCTTCACCTGCCAGCCGCTAAATGGTTTCACAGTGGCGCAGTTCGGGCTTCCGTCTTTGCGGGTTCCCGGAACCTGCGTTTCCATAAATGAATCAGTACTTACAGCCAGTTGATCAATATTTTCCCAGGTTATGGTTAGCGGAATTTTTAATCTCCTTGACCAGGGGGATTCCTGTTGACCTGCATACGTTCCGATATCAAGATAAATAAATTTATTGCCGGCAGGTCCCTGCACAAATTCTCCTGAGAATTTGGGAAATTCATCTTGGTTTCTATCACCTTTAATTCTTATTGAGAAATGGAAACTCAGGTCCTCGGAATACGCCTGCTGTTTCTGAATAGTTTCATAGTCATTACCGGACCCTTTTTGCAAGCCGAAGATCACTGCAGGTGTTGGTTGCAGCAGAAGAACTTTAAAGGTTATTATTTGTTCCATCATCTTCATTAAAAATGAAACCAGTTCCAGCTCAATTTTCCATTACTTAGTTCCAAAGATGGAGTGGGGAATTTTATTATATTGATGAGTCGCAGGGCAACTTTAAGACTTTTATTATTGGTCCTGATTTTTGTGAGGTCGATGTCGGGGGCAAGGAACCATTGGCGATGCCGGGTGATGTCCGGGCGGGTAAATATTATGTTGCCTTCTTTGTCGCTGCCGATATTTTCATAACCTCCAAACATGCCTTCCGCCCCTGTGCCAATTGACACTTGCAGCCATGCCGGAATCCGGCTGTTCGGGAACAAAGGCTTAAGGGTGGTGCTCAGCCAATAAGTTTGGCCATTGTAATCTTTTAAAAAACGTTCCGCACTGCTTTTCCCAAAGAGATCATCACTACGATGGTTCAACATTGGATCGTTATAATATTTACGGTGAAACGACCATTTCAATTGTATTCGCTGTTCGTCCCAGGCCAATTCCTGGGCAACCAGCATGCCGCCGCCTGCGATGTTGGCCGCGAAGTCGCCCCAGCTCCATCCCCATTCTGTGCTGAAGCCATCTAAAATTTCAATGGCAGTCTGGTAAATAGCACCACTCATGCCCCCCAGCCATATACGTTTTTTGCGGGAGATGCCCGACCAGCGCCACAGTTCCATACTGACCTTGCTTTCTGCATAGGCACTGTATAAATGGCCTAATTTATCCATCTGCTGCCATTCTTTTATATCGTTGAATACATGAAAATTGCCCTGCGGGTAATCTTTGTACCAGGCTTCGTTGAGGCCGACCATTACTGCACTATAGCCTATAATGTTTGCTGCCGTAACAAGTGCAATTCGCTTTTTCTTTTCTTGGGGGGAGAGCGTTCCTGATGACCCCGGTATGGAAGAATGGAAATCCTGGAGCTTTCCTGTAGTATCCTGCAATGTTGCCGGCGCCAGGTTACCGGCCGTGCCTGTGCTGTCCTGGCTAAAGGTGGAAAGGCTAATAAGACATGTGAAGAAAAAAGTACAGAGCATTTTGGTCGTTCCCTCAGCCAGCGATTGAATATTTTGTCTGTTCGTTAAAATATGCACTGTACCACAAGGGTGCCATCCAACCGCAGCGCGGCAGGCAGCCAATGAAGATGTATGATCTACTGCTTGGGTCATAAATTATTACAGGGTAAGCTTTATTAACTGCATTAAAAAGTCGGTTTTACAGCTGGAATTTTTTTCCTGTTGAAAATGGTTTGGAGTACTTCGTTCGCAATTTGCCTCCCTATTTGTTCTTCCCTTTTTTGTTCCTCAGCTTTTACCCTTCTTTGGTCCTCGGTAAGGGGGTAAGATAAATTCCATAAAAGCAGGGGATTTGCCCCAGGTTTATAACGTTCGTTTATAGCAGCGGTATCCGGGCTAAACCGGGTAGTTTTTGCAAAAAGGTAAGGACCTTTTTTTGCGAATGGCTGGCCATTTGTTTTTTTTGCGGCCGCAAAAACCAGCGGCAGACAGTAAATAGTGCTGTGTCTAAAGCTGTGCAGTTGCAGGCTGTCTTGTGAAGATGCTGTAAAAGGAAATATGAAATACAGCAGGGACCCGTGCAGGAGCGACTTAATAAAAGAAAAATGATAATAAGCAGCAGGGCTATGTCCGGAAATAACCTTCATAAAACAAATTTACATTATCTGCATTAATGAAACGGGAAACATTTATTTTTGATACCCTTAACCTTTTATATTATGGATGCAACAATTCAGGCCAAAGTAGACCGCTGGGTTTCGGGCAATTATGACGAGGCAACAAAAGAAGCCATCAAAAAACAACAAAAAGAGAACCCGGATGAGCTGGCCGATGCATTTTATAAGAATCTTGAGTTTGGGACCGGTGGCCTGCGGGGAATTATGGGTATTGGTACCAACCGGATCAATAAATATACGGTGGGAATGGCAACGCAGGGGTATGCCAATTACCTGAAGCAATGTTTCAGTGATGAGATCAGTGTTGCAATAGCGCATGACTCCCGGAACAACAGCCGGGAATTCGCAGAAATAACGGCCAATGTTTTTGGCGCCAACGGCATTAAGGTATACTTGTTTGAAAGCCTGCGACCCACGCCCGAACTTAGTTTTGCCATACGGCATTTTAAGTGCAAAGGTGGCGTGGTTTGCACCGCCAGTCATAATCCTAAAGAGTACAATGGATACAAGGCATATTGGGATGATGGTGCACAGATGGTGCCTCCGCATGATAAAAATGTGATTGTGGAAGTGGAAAAAATTGCATCTGTTGATGACGTAAAATGGAGCGGGGGAGAAAATAATATCACGCTTATTGGTAAAGAAGTAGATGATGCTTACCTGGAAATGATAAAAGGCCTGAGTGTTTATCCGGAGGTCTGCCAGGCTCAGCATGACCTGGGAATTGTATATACGCCCATACATGGTTCGGGGATTATGCTGGTGCCTTATGCATTAAGTAAAATGGGCTTCACCAATGTACATATAGTAAAAGAACAAAGTACGCCTGACGGAAATTTTCCTACGGTGGCTTATCCCAATCCCGAAGAGAAAGAAACGATGAGCTTTGGCCTGCAGCAGGCTGCTGCCCTGGATGCAGATATCCTCCTGGGAACGGACCCGGATGCAGATCGTGTAGGCGTGGGCGTTAAAAACAATAAAGGGGAGTGGATATTGCTAAATGGCAACCAGACCGCTTTGCTGGCATTTAACTATATGATCGAGGCACGCAAGGCAAAGGGCATAGCACAGCCCAACGATATGGTGATCAAAACCATTGTTACCACCGACCTGATTGATGTAATAGCCAAAGCAAGCGGTGTAGCGTGCTACAATGTGCTTACAGGGTTTAAATGGATATCTTCCATGATAAAAGACAAGGAAGGAAAAGAAAAATACATCATTGGTGGAGAAGAAAGTTTTGGCCTGATGATAGGGGATGAGATAAGAGATAAGGATGCAGTAAGTGCTGTTGCTATTATATGTGAGATGGCAGCTTATGAGAAAAACAAGGGACGCAGCCTGTTTGATAAGTTGGTAGACCTGTATGTACAATTTGGTTTTTATAAAGAAAACCTGATCAGCATAACTAAAAAAGGAATGAATGGTGCCGCAGAAATTGCCGCCATGATGGAAACCTACCGAAAGAATCCCCCTAAAACGATTGATGGGGTAGCTGTAGATAAATTGCTGGATTACGAGCTGCAGGTAGGTACTAATCTTGGAGATGGGTCCACGTTTAAAATTGACCTGCCAAAAAGCAACGTACTGCAATTTTTATTGGCCGACGGTACCAAAATTTCTGCAAGGCCAAGTGGCACCGAACCAAAAATAAAATTTTACTTCAGCGTAAATGCACCCCTGGCAAATGCCGCCGATTTTGAAGCAACAGAAAGGATGCTGGATGAAAAGATTGAGCGGATAGTAGGGGATATGAGGCTTAAATAGGTCTATAACCCAAGACCGTCCATAGCAAAGTTCAGAGTTCAGAGTTCAAAGTTCAGAGTTCAAAGTGTTTGTTCCTGAATTAGGTTGACATATTGTAAAATTAAAAATAAACAATATGGCGACAAATCAGCAGAAAACAACCATCCGGTACAGCATTAGCTTTAAGCAAATGGTGATTAAAGAGCTGGAGCAAGGAATTAATATGAGGACTTTACGCAGAAAGTATGACATTCGAGGAGGAGCGACAATCCAACAATGGATAAAGCTTTATGGGAGACAACATTTACTAAATAAGATTATTAAAGTAGAAACAATGGACGAAAGGGATCGATTAAAGCAATTGGAAGCAGACAACAAGAAGTTAAAGATGGCTCTGGCTGATGCTTATATGGCCAAAGATTGTCTTGAAGGGGTAATCAGAATGGCTAACGAAGAATATAAAACGGATTTAAAAAAAAATTTTGGCGACCAATTACCGGAGAGCTTAAAAAAGAATATAAAATAAGTTCCTTGTGCAACTACTGGCAGGTAAGCCGCCAGGCCTATTATAAAATGCACCGGGATTTTATCGAGAGGGAAGAGCAAGCAAGAGGATTATTAGATCGGGTAAAAGGTATTCGTAAGAGGCACTCTAAGCTTGGCACAATTAAGCTAAGATCTGAGTTAAGTATGGAGTTAAGAAAATGTGGAAGAGGTTTTGGACGAGACAAGTTCTTTGATTTATTACGCTATCATGATTTGCTGGTAAAGCGGCGCCGTAAATATGCGATAACAACTAATAGCGACCATCCGTTTTATAAGCATAAAAACCGCTTGGCCGGTCTTACCATTACCCGGCCTGATGAAGCCTGGGTATCGGATATTACGTACTTACGAACCCGTAGTGGGTTCGTGTATTTGTCGCTTGTTACGGATGTGTATTCACGCAAAATTGTGGGTTGGGATGTGAATGTTTCTTTAGCGGTAGAAGGCTCACTAAAAGCGGTAAAAAAGGCTATCAGTAGCTGTTCTGTTACAGAAAACTTAATTCACCATTCTGACAGGGGGATTCAATACTGCTGCTATGCTTATACAGGTTTGCTGAAAAAGAATGGAATAAAAATCTCTATGGGCGAAGCCGGGAACTGTTATGACAATGCAATTGCTGAGCGTGTTAACGGAATATTGAAAGATGAATATTTATTAGACAATGAATTTGCAAACTATGATCAGGCGGTCCGGGCCACGAGAGAGGCAATTTATTTATACAATTATGAAAGACCGCATTGGTCCCTGGGTTTAAAAAAGCCGGCAGATGTTTATCAGATGTCCGATACAAAATATCGAAGAGATCAAAAAAAGGTAGTTTAAAAGATGCGGCAACGCTCCATTCAAAGAGAACGGCAGCCGCATCTTTTAAACGGCAAAGATGAAAGAATCTTTAAAATAAACACGAATAAAAGCGAAATAAATCAAATCAAAAACTGTCAACTTTTTTCAGGACAAGACAAAGTTCAGAGTTCAAAGTTTTTAAGAAGTCTATGGACTATGGTCTATGGTCCATGGTTCATCTGACATATTCCACTAAACTAAATGTGTCAGACAGTATTATTTGCCCCTTTTTCTCGGGGCATTTTTTTATCTTGCACTTCTAATTAACTGCTTACCAGGAACGCACTTTAAAAAGGTGCGGGACATTTTTATGAGAAAGTACGAAGACACATATCGCCACAAAGGCCTGCGTAAAAAGCTGGTAGATAAACTGAAAGAAAAAGGCATTACTGATGAAAATGTTTTATCAGCCATCAACAATATTCCCCGCCATTATTTTTTAGATACGGCGCTCGATAACATCGCATACGAAGACAGGGCATTTCCGATCAGTGATGGGCAAACGATATCGCAACCCTATACGGTCGCCTACCAGACGCAGCTTCTCCAGGTAAAGCCCGGTGACAAAATCCTGGAAATAGGAACAGGTAGCATCTACCAGGCTACAGTACTGGGAGAAATGGGCGCAAAGGTGTTTACAATTGAACGTCAAAAAAACCTGTTTGATAAAACAAAGAACTACGTTTTTAAATCAAAGTACCCCAACATCAAATTCTTTTATGGCGATGGCTTTGAAGGCTTGCCTACTTATGCGCCGTTCAACAAAATAATCATTACTGCCGCGGCTCCTTTCATTCCACCGAAATTAATAGAGCAATTAAAAACGGGAGGTTTTATGGTGATCCCTGTTGATGAAGGGGAACACCAACGCATGCTCAGGATCACCAAGCATATTGACGGAAGTTATGCTGAAGAAGCCTTCCATAACTTTTCGTTTGTGCCTATGCTGACGGGAAAGAACGGATGAGAGGTTCAATAGATTTAAGAGGTTCAACGACCGTTTGACGTTTAACAGTTTAACGTTTAACGTTCCCCAGCGCAGAAGTCCATTTATGTTTGTTAAGTCTTGATATTAGTTGTTTTGGGTTCAGGTGTTTTAATTTGGGCATTACAACTAAGTCTACTGTTTTCACTATTCACTATTCACTATTGACCACCCACCACTCACCACTCACATTTCTATCCCGATTTTCTTCATCAATATAGAAGCGTTAAGGCTGGTGCATACGCCTGGTTTAAGCTTATAATCAAAATAAAGTTCCTCGTTATTAACCTGCACATCAAAATGATAATTGAGGATGTTGGCGGGGTAATCTTTCTGCAGGTCTGCCAGGGCAACATCATGCGTGGCGATGATGGCCGCGGCCTCCTTTTTTATGAGCTGTTTTATCAGTGCTTCAGATCCTGTATGGCGGTCAAGCGAATTGGTGCCGCGCAAGATCTCGTCCAGCAGAATAAAAACTTTTTCATGGTTGTTTACCTTATCTATCACTGTTTTTAATTTTTTTAATTCTGCATAAAATGTGCTGGTGCTTTCTTCCAGGTTATCTGCGATGCGCATGCTGCTGAGCAGTTGCACAGGTGACAGTGTAAATGTAGCCGCACATACAGGGGCTCCTGCCATGGCTAGTACTACGTTGATGCCAACACTCCGGAGATATGTACTCTTGCCGGCCATATTACTACCGGTTACGAGCATCATTTTTGATTTGTGGTCGATCTGTATGAAATTATTTACCCTTTTTGATTCATTGATCAAAGGATGCCCGAGATTAGTGGCTTCGATATAAAAATGTTCTGTATGCAG
>JGI24806J26614_1000659_pt1 | contig 11263 bp, 11 predicted proteins | sample Kansoi200umMDA_FD_26614 | JGI IMG/M metagenome (IMG submission 26614)
TTGAGAATATTTGCTGTCTTTAAATTTAGAGTTAAGAAGAGTCTTATAATAATTAGCTTTCGCCTGGTTTCCGAGTTTTTGATAACAGTAATACATGTTCATATACAACTCACCGCCAAATAAACTATCAGGGAACCGTTGCAGCGATTTCTCGTAAGTTTCCACTGCCAGGCCATAATCTTCAAAATCATTCTGGTACAATTTTCCAAGTTCAAATAAAGAAGTTGAGATGAGTGAATTGCTGATCTTTAATTTTTCACTTGTAAGAGGAACATTGGCAAGCAGTGTTTCATAGGTAACTTCACCAGTGGGAGGTGTTAAACCAGGTATTGTAACCTTATTATTAAGGCTCGACTGGCCTGTATTTAGCTGGGCATCGATAGCTGCTCTCCTGCGCCAGTTGTCAACATTGATGCGCTTCCCCCACTTGGTTTGAAATTCAGTAAATCCACGCGACTTGATAGATGCATTATAAAAATACCAGTCGCCCTTTGTATCATTTCCTGCAAAAATGTCTGAGGGTAAACTTTTATTATCGAACGGATTGGATAAAGGAACGCCATTATCATCCGGAGAACCGTCCCTGCGTTCTTTCCTCACAACTTTCCTTATAAAAGCTTCCCGGTCGGCTGGTGACATCATCGCGATTTTTTGAAGGCTGTCTTCTCTCTCTATGATGTTTATTTTTTCAACGATCTTACCCAAAGCATTTCTTCTCTCCTGGATCTTTGCAAGATCACCCAGCGTTGTATCTCCTGATTTCAGGCTGTCGTAATATGCAAATGCATTGCGATAATCTTTTCTTTTAAAACTGATCTCTGCAAGATTTAAAAAAGCTTTGTTCTTAAACGATACATTATTCTCATTGTAAGAAAGGCTCTTTTTGAAAAGTAACTCTGCCTGCGCAGTGTCAGGCTTTTGCAAAGCGAGTTCCCCCGCAGAATAATAAACTATGTCGCGGTAACTTTCAAACTTATCACGTTTCGCCATTTTCAAAAGGTTGGCAATACTGTTATCAACAGCTTTCTCATCATTACCTTTAAACATTTTTGCCCTGCTAAGGTTTGCATAAATGTCGAGAAGGGGATCGGTTGTGTGCTTCATTGCCTTGGCATAATATTCCGAAGCTTTGGCCGGCTGTTTTGAAAGTTCAAACATTTGCGCGAGCAAATATTCCCAGCGGGCTTTATCCTGTTTATCCTCTGCATTTGCAAGAGCTTTTTCAAGGTGTGCGGCAGAACTATCATAAATCCCCTGGCGATAGAACCAGTATGAATATACCTCTTCAAGATCAGGCTTTAATCGCGATGGGAAATTCGGATCGTTCTGTAAAGTATTTATCAGTCCTGCAGCATCGGGATATTCCTCGGTTTCGATCAATGTTCTTACCTGCCAAACCAGTGCATCATTACGGCTTGGCGGACGTGAAAAGGTTTTGGATAAAATGTCTTTCTTTTCTTTATTGGCGATGCTAACAGCGCTGTTGCCGGCTTCTGTGTTTGTTCCAACAATCCGTGTATCATCCTCATTCTTTTTCCTGGGAAAGAGATTATAGTTGATGTATTGGAAGGTCATGCCGGCAGAATCCATGTCGTTCCTTAAAAAGTATGCCTTGCCGATAAGAAGGTACATGTTGTCGACCCAGTCGCTTCTCAGGTCGTGCAATAAGATACCTGCAGTCGCTTTATAAATAACAGAATCGAGTTCGGTTTTTTGTGCAGAAGTATTTGTTAACGAATAACTGTAAAAAGGAAGGAGTTTGCTGTAGTCATCTTTACTGGAAGCTCTCGCCTTTTCAAGTACTTCGTTCAGCTTATTGTTGGCGTTAAAATAGTAATTGTAATGTGTTGTAGTATTTTGAATAAATCTCCTCGGCTTTGTGAATCTTTTCTCACCAGTCTTTTCCGACCGTAAAGTTTTGGTTTTGAATTTATCAGGCTTATCTTTTTCGTCGATACTAACGTTTCCTGGCTGGGAAAATGCAGCGGGGGAAATAAACAGTATAAATAAAATAAAGATCACAGGCTTTAAGATCCGGTAGCTCATGTAGCGAAGGGGTTTTGTATATGTGATTTTGGTACGGAAGAATATGTTTTTTTCCCTTGTTATTAAACTGAATTTCTGCAAAAATATTTTAAAAATACGGTTATTTTAAAGTATTATGGGCTATTAATGAACAGGGTTCGTATTTTTAACAACCTAAAAAAGAAATATGGCGTTAACCGATGCCAACAGTACTTTAAAACGTTTGCGTAACCGCTACCGGCTGGTTGTAATGAATGAAGACACCTATGAAGAAGTGGTAACTTTCAAACTAAGCCGGCTGAGCGTTTACATTGCTTTAAGTACCCTGTTTGTTCTGCTTGTGGGTCTTACAGTTGCGCTGATAGCCTTTACTCCTCTTAAATTATATATTCCCGGGTTTGGCGACGCAAAACAGGCCCAGGAATACCAGGGCTTAAAAGTAAAAGCAGACTCAATAGAGCGGACGCTGATATTTAAGCAGCAATACATCGACAACATAGAAAAGGTTTTGAAAGGTGAGATCGTAAAAAAAGATACTATCCAGCTAAAAATCACCCCGGTAGAAAAAAGCAATGACTGATACAAAACCAAACCCGCCGGATGAAAATAGAAAATTTCCATGGATGCAGTATGCCAGCCTTGCATCGCAATTTCTCGTTAGCATTGGAATTGGCGTTTTCCTCGGATTGAAGGCCGATCAATGGCTAAAATTCAAATTCCCCGTCCTTGTATGGCTATTACCTTTGCTTATCATGGCAAGTATAATTTTTAGGTTAATTAAAGACACGTCAAAAAAAAGATGAATACCAGGAAAGCGTTTCTTCCGATAGTGCTGGTTTTTATTATCGTAAACGGCATTATTCTTACAGGAAAATCATTTTTAGACAGGATGGGATTTGACAGGGATATGCTGATAATGGCAAACCTCTTATTTTTTGTTATTACCATAGGCAGTTTTTTAATACAGGAAAAAGGTGTTCGTGCTGCAAATCCGAATGCTTTTGTAAGGAGTGTGTATGGATCGTTGATCCTGAAAGTTTTCATATGTATGATAGCCGCATTCATCTATGGTTTTTTAAATAAAGGACAGATAAATAAGCCGGCTTTGTTCACGTCGCTGGGTTTGTATATCCTGTATACAGTTGTAGAGGTAATTGTATTAATGAAATCATCGAGGAAGAAAAAGAATGCCTAAAAGAGAATCTCCACTTACACATTTGAGTGAATTTTTACCGGAAGGAAGTGTTGATGAAGTGATCAATTATCTTCAGCAATACAAAGTTCACCTTACCATAACCCGTGATCGTAAAAGTATTTTAGGCAATTTTCGGAGCAGGGCGCTGAATAAAAATCACCAGGTAACTGTTAATGGTAGTCTTAATAGATATTCTTTTTTGATCACCTTGTTGCATGAGCTTGCACATTTGCTTGCGTATGAAAAATATGGCCATCGCATACAGCCTCATGGTGTGGAGTGGAAGAAAGAATTTGGAGAGATATTAAAGCAATTCATTCCGCGAAAAGTTTTTCCTTCCGATGTAGAGCATAGCTTATACAGAAATCTTAATAACCAGGGAGCAAGCAGTTGTGCTGATGTTCATCTTGCAAGAGTGCTGAGAAAATATGATGAAATAAAACAGGATATTTTATTTGTTGAGCAGCTGGCCGAAGGTTCTTTGTTTAAAATAAAAGGCGGCAGGATATTTAAGAAAGGAGAGAGGATAAGAAAAAGATTTCGTTGCGAAGAAGTGGCCACAGGTAAGGTTTACCTGTTTAGCCCGGTATATGAAGTAAAGCCGGTGCAAACGGTGACGTGAGTAAGGTATACACTAAACTTAAAAAATATAGCTTTATTTTGAGTGGTATTTGATAAGTAAACAAGTAAATAGGGTAAATAAGTAAAAACACCGGGAGATAAGAAGTCTCTAATTTGTAATTTGTAATCTGAAATTTGTAATCACCAGTTGGCAGTTGTAAAAAAATATAGCGAAGATGTTTTAGTTTCCCTGCTGCAGCGGCAGGACCAGCAGGCATTTTCATACCTGTACGATAATTATTCCGCGGCGCTGTATGGTGTGATATTTAAAATGGTGGAAGCTAAAGAGCTGGCAGAAGATATTTTGCAGGAAGTTTTTGTGAAGGTTTGGAATAATTTTAGCAGCTATGACAACAGCAAAGGAAGGTTGTTTACATGGATGCTGAATATCACGCGGAACCTTGCGATCGACACACTCAGAAGCAAGGGTTATAAGCAGCAAATTAAAATCCGCGGCGACGAAAATTCCGTAAATACGTTAAGTGACCGATCAGGTGAATCAAAGTTTGATGCACTTGGTATAAGAAAACACCTTTCTCTTCTAAAAACCGACCAACGACAGATCATTGATCTTGCATACTTCGGAGGATTAACGCAGGAGGAAATTGCCGGTCATTTATCCATACCGCTGGGCACTGTGAAAACGAGAATGCGTGCGGCAATTATTGAACTCAGAAAAATTCTACAACACACCTAATTTGGGAATAAACGATATCATATCATCAGGGCTGCTTGAGCTTTATGTTACAGGTGCTGCTTCACCGGGTGAGGTGCTGCAGGTAGAAAAATGGGCATCAATTCATCCTGAAATAAAGGAAGAAATAGCAGGTATTCAATCTGCTCTCGAAATATATGCATTTGAAAATGCCGTTCAGCCTGATCCATCTGTTAAACAAAAAATATTGTCCCGCATAAATGGAAATGGAAAGGATGAAACACCCGTGATTCGTTTGCAACACGCCACAATTGATACTGAAAGAAACGATATTGAAAAAACTGAAAGAAACGATATTGAAAAAAGAAAGGATATTAAAACTGAAACTTATTCAGAACCTGCGAGAGTTTACAGGATTCCTTCGCCTTTGAGATGGGCTGTGGCTGCATGCATAATTTTATTAGCTGGCAGTGTTGTTATGAACGTGATGTATTTTAACAAATACAAGTCTGCCTCCTCAAACTTGCAGGTTGCACAAAATGAATTACAGCATCAGAAAGATGTTGCCAGTGCTATGAATAAAGCAATGGATATAATGGGCAATAAAAATGCGCTGCCAGTTGCATTGAACGGTACACCCAAAGCTCCCGATGCTGCAGCCAGGATCTATTGGATGAAGAACAATGGCGATGTATATGTTGACCCCAGCAATTTACCGCAAACGCCTTCCGGGATGCAATACCAGCTGTGGGCAATAGTGGATGGTAAACCCGTTGATGCAGGAATGATAACTACTCCGAAAGGAACATACCACATACAAAAAATGAAATCATTCGGTAAAGCGGAAGCCTTTGCTATTACTCTTGAAAAAGCCGGTGGCAGTCCTACTCCTACAATGGACCGCATGTATGTGATGGCCAAGATCTAAGTTTTTTCGTACCACATAGTATCATAGGAAACATAGATTTTCACATAGGCTATGTGCTAAACTATGTTTTCTATGTGCCTATGTGGTTAAGAGTTTTCCTTCACCGCAGAGAACGAGAGAAGCAGAGTTTTTCGCAGAGGTCTTATTCCAAATCATAATACCAACGATTCCCGCAGGATTTTTTCTGCGGTATTTTTAGTACGAATTTATTTGCCTATAAAAGTTTTCTCTGCGAAAACCTCTGCTTCTCTCGTTCTCTGCGGTGGAAGAATTTTTTTTTCAAAAAAATCAATCCAATCTTTTTCAACTCACGTAGATGAATGAAACAAAAAATAAAACATTCAACCTAAAAATTTTTAAAATGAAAAAGATCAGAAACTTCGGATTGATTATTCTTACCACAATTTTTGCAAACGCATCATTCAGCCAGAAAATGTCAAGCGTAATGGTTGGTGGCGCCGCTATGTATCCAACTAAAAACATTATCGAGAACGCTGTTAATTCAAAAGATCATACCACTTTGGTTGCTGCTGTAAAAGCTGCAGGTCTTGTTGAAACATTATCCGGTGCAGGCCCGTTCACTGTGTTTGCTCCAACCAATGCTGCCTTTGATGCCTTACCAAAAGGCACTGTAGAAACTCTTTTGAAACCTGAGAACAAAGCGATGCTTACAGGCATTTTAACCTACCACGTTGTATCCGGAAGATTAAATTCAATGGATCTTATGCAACAAATTAAAGATGGCAATGGAACCGCAACACTCACTACAGTTGCCGGGGGAAAATTGTGGGTGATGAAAAAAGGTGGCAAGCTTTGGGTGAAAGATGAGAAAGGAAACGTAGCCCAGATAACTATTAAAGATGTCAACCAAAGTAATGGTGTAATACATGTGATCAATAAAGTATTGATGCCTCAATAATTTCTCTCATTAGTTTTTAAGAAAGAAAAGCGATCCAAAATCAACGAAGGCTGCAAGCTCTAATGCTTGCAGTTTTTTTTATAGTCATTGGTTATTGAGTCATTCGTCATTGAGTCATTAAGTAAGAAATAGATTTCCGAAATTACGGATGTCCTCAATGACCAATGACTTAATGACCCAATGATCAAAAGCTTCGATAAAAATAGATTTCATACTTTTATTTTTTTGAAGCGATAATGTACAGAAATAAAAAAGTTGTAATTGTATTACCGGCATATAATGCTGCTCTTACTCTTAAGCAAACGATCGATGAAATTCCAATGGATATTGTTGACGAAATTGTACTGGTAGATGATAACAGTACAGACAATACTTTGGAAGTGGCAAAAGAGATAGGGATAAAACACATCATCGGCCATGAAAAAAATAAAGGATATGGCGGAAACCAGAAAAGCTGCTACCATAAAGCGCTTGAGCTGAATGGTGATATTGTTGTGATGCTTCATCCTGATTACCAATACACACCCTTACTTCTTACCCCGATGATATCAGTGATTGGGAACGGCCTATACAAAGTTGTTTTCGGTTCACGCATTCTTGGGAAAGGCGCTTTGAAAGGCGGTATGCCTATGTATAAGTACATCGCCAACAGGTTCCTTACTTTTTTTCAGAACCTGCTCATGAACCAAAAGCTTTCAGAATATCATACCGGCTATCGTGCATACGACAAAGAAGTTTTGCAGAAGATAAACTTCGATGATAACTCTGATGACTTTATTTTCGATAATGAATTAATTGCCCAGATATTTTATAATAAGTTCGAGATAGCTGAAATAACCTGCCCCACAAAATATTTCGAAGAGGCTTCTTCTATCAACCTTAAACGGAGCATCACTTATGGCCTTGGTGTTTTAAAAGTTTCGTTCCTTTATTTTTTTACAAAGCTGGGAATCTATAAATGGAAATTACTAACGCGATAGGCAGGGGCGGGGTATATCGTCCAGGCGCGGTTACTCCCCGCGCCAGCAGGATATATCTCTTCATAATTTTTATCTCTGCAGTTGTATTTTTTATTCCTAACCTTGGCAAGGTACACCTGTTCGATTGGGATGAAATTAATTTCGCGGAGTCTGCACGAGAGATGATCGTTACAGGGAATTATCACCAGGTACAAATAAATTTTCAACCCTTTTGGGAAAAGCCCCCGCTCTTTTTCTGGCTCCAGGTTTTAAGCATGAAAGCTTTTGGTATCAACGAATTTGCTGCAAGACTTCCGAACGCAATTTTTGGTATCATCACCTTGCTTACTTTATTTTTTATCGGCAGGAAACATAGGGATGAAAGATTTGGTTTCATTTGGGCGATGTGCTACCTCGGCAGTTTTTTACCTCATTTATATTTTAAGTCAGGTATCATCGACCCGGTTTTCAATTACTTTATTTTCCTGGGTGTGTATTGTATGTACATCGCAATTACAAATCCGAAGCGAAAAGCTTTTGCGAATGTGGCCTTATCGGGAATTTTTATAGGCTTATCTGATCTTACAAAAGGCCCGGTAGGATTACTTGTCTTCCTCCTTACTTTTCTTGTTTATTTTATTTTCACACGTTTCAAAAACTTCCCAAATTTTAAGAAGATACTCCTTTTCATTTTTTGCTTTACTGCCGTTTCACTTTTGTGGTTTGGACAGGAAGTAATAACAAACGGGTTCTCGTTCCTGAAGGAATTTCTTACCTACCAGGCTAATCTTTTTTTGAAGCCCGTAGCAAGCCATGGCGAACCTTTCTATTATCATTTCGTGGTGGTGTTCCTGGGATGCTTTCCAATTTCTGTTATCGCATTGCCTGCATTGTTCAGCAGTTTGGAGAGGTCAGACTACAAAAGGCTGATGAAAATTTTATTCTGGACAGTGATGATATTATTCAGCATCACTACCACCAAGATCGTTCACTACTCTTCATTAACCTATTTCCCTTTATCCTTTATTGCCGCTACCTACATTTCATATCTTATTGAAAGAAATAAAAAGATCGCGGGCTATGTATTTTGGATACTTGCAATAACGGGGTTGGTATTTTCATTGCTTCTTATCGGGCTGCCAATTGTTGCATCCAATAAAGAACTTTTGATGCCCTATTTAAAAGATCCCTTTGCGGCAGCAAGCCTCGATGTTGCTGTGCACTGGAACGGGTATGAATTCATTATCGGTGTTGTATACTTTGCTGCGGTTATGTTTTCGCTGGTAATTTTAAAGCGACGAAAGATTTTTAACGGTTTTATGCTATTGTTTTTTTCAACAGCCTTTTGCCTGTTCTTTTATATGCTTGCTGTTGTTCCAAAAATCGAAGCCTACTCACAGGGAACGGCAATTAAATTTTATGAAAGCCTTGAAGGACAGGATGTGTATGTTTCACCCGTGGGGTTTAAAAGTTATGCCCAGTATTTTTATTTTAAAAAACCTGGCTCAGTAAAACCGGGTGAAGAGGAAGAAATGAGTTATCTCCTGCAGGGGCCAATAAACAAGCCTGCTTATTTTTTAGTAAAGATCACCAATAAACAATTTGATACTCTCTGTCGCAATTGTACCTTAATAAAAAAAGAGGGTGGCTATTTTTTTTATAGAAGAGAAGCCATCGTGAAATGAAAAGCTTCAAGCTACAAGCTTCAAGCTCCAAGTGAAGTGCTCATACTATGTGGCTCCTCTTGAAGCTTGTAGCTTGAAGCTTGAGGCTTGAAGCAGCTTTCTATTGCTTTATCAGCTGTCCTCTTATTTCTCCCGCAGGAAATGCCGCTGTATGAATATTATCATAATATAAATTTGCATTCAGATCAGCTTCCATTGTAGCATCAAGTGGTGCAGCCGAAACGAAATTTATTGGAGAAGTAAAAGTCAAGAAAGGCAAAACCACAGGGCCTGATACTCCTACAGCTCCTTTGTGAAAATGCCCATTGGTTGGGGCCGGTACGTTATGAATGGTAACAGCTGTAAGTACTTTGGTAGTGGTATTGAAAGTGGCTGTGCAGGTGCCGGTAAAAGTTGAGGCATTGGCAGGCACTTCATTTGCGCCGCTTAATGTTGCCTTGAAAGTAACATCATATGTCAAAGTAAATGAACATGAGCTGTTACCGAAAGTAACTGTATAAACTTGTGCACCGGAGTTCGTAGGTGTACCTGTTCCCTGGATGGTAACATTTTGCAAACCTGTAGACAAAGCCCCGGTTCCCGAAAAGGTCACACCGTTAACCGTATTGGTACTTACTGTGTAAGTTCCCGCAGTCGCAACATTGATCTGCACGGTAAGAGTATTTGCAGCCGTAAGAGCAATTCCCTTTGCATAGGTGCCGGCAAATGTTGCGGTGGTGCAGTTGCCAGGACTTCCACCGAGTGATCCGGGATCGGGCGTGCTCTCATTTTTTTTGCATGATACAAAAAGTGTAAAAAGTAAAACAACGGGAAGGAGTTTGTAGTTCTTCATTTTATTAAGTTTTTTAGATTAAAGATCATGAGTTGACATTAGTACGCAAAATGTAAGCCGGATAAAATATGACGTTGGGTAGATCAGAATTTATCCGGACAAATAAGTATACGGGAGATAAGATGAAAAGGTTGCTTAAGCGATAACTATGCGGCCACGGCTTTGTTCACCAATTCCGCAGCCTCACTTAGTAAGATTGCAGACTGCACTTTGAGCCCGCTTTTATCAATAAGCTCTTTGGCTACTTCTGCATTGGTTCCCTGCAAACGGACAATAATGGGGATTTCAATATTTCCGATAGATTGGTAAGCATCAATAACACCTTGTGCAACCCTGTCGCAACGTACGATCCCTCCAAAAATATTTATTAGAATGGCTTTTACTTTTGGGTCTTTCAAAATTATCCTGAATCCTGCTTCAACAGTTTGTGCGTTGGCAGTACCGCCAACATCCAAAAAGTTTGCAGGCTCGCCGCCACTTAGTTTTATCATATCCATTGTGGCCATTGCAAGCCCGGCTCCGTTCACCATGCAGCCGACATTCCCATCCAGTTTTACAAAATTGAGGTTATATTTTGCTGCTTCCACTTCAGTGGGATCTTCTTCAGAAACATCTCTCATGTTTCCAAGATCGGAATGTCGCATCAAAGCATTATCATCAAGGTTCATTTTACAATCAACAGCGATTATTTTGTCGTCGCTCGTTTTGAAGAGAGGATTTATTTCGAGCATACTGCAGTCTGTACCTACATATGCATTGTATAAATTGGTTACGAATTTTACACAGCTCTTAAATGATTCGCCTTTCAATCCTAAGTTGAAAGCGATCTTTCGTGCCTGGAATCCCTGCAATCCGCCAGCAGGATGTACCCACTCTTTAAATATTTTTTCCGGCGTGTCGTGTGCAACGTCTTCGATGTTCATTCCGCCTTCGGTGCTGTACATTACCACATTGCGTCCTTTACTTCTATCCAGCAATATCGACAAATAAAATTCCTTGACAGGATTGGAGCCTTCATAATAAACATCCTGTGCTACCAAAACTTTGTGTACAAGTTTCCCTGCAGGACCGGTTTGTATGGTAACTAATGTTCCTCCTAAAATATTTTGTGCAATGTTCTTTACATCCTCAGCATTTTTTCCAACAGCAACTCCACGTTGTTCAGTACCTGCGATCTTTCCTTTACCGCGCCCACCTGCATGTATCTGCGCTTTTACTACAGCGAACTTGCTTCCAAACTGCGAATGTATTTGCCGGTAAGCTTCCTCTGCCTGCAGGGGACTATCGCAAACTATTCCTTCCTGGACAGGTACATTATATTTTTTCAAGATTTCTTTCGCCTGGTATTCGTGCAGATTCATAAAAAAAGTGTTTGCAGCGAATTTACAGGAAAATGATGATGTGAAATGATAACTTTAAATGTTTGAAGTTTGACGTTCGAGGT
>JGI24806J26614_1000660_pt1 | contig 11247 bp, 7 predicted proteins | sample Kansoi200umMDA_FD_26614 | JGI IMG/M metagenome (IMG submission 26614)
TCCGATATGAAGTCTTCCATGACGTTTTGGGTGGCCCGGTTGTGGAGTGGTCTGACAAATTCCTGCATGATCGCGAAACGGCAGAAGCAGAAAAACGTGCGTCGGAGGCAGCGGAGAAGAAAGCTCAGGAAGAAGCACTTCGAATTCAGTTGATTCAGTATCAAGCGTTGGCTCGAGAACAAGAGCAGCGCGCGGAAGCCGAAAGCAAAAAGGTGCAGGCTGAGCGCGAGAGGGCACAAGCGGAACGCGAGAAAGCGCAAGCCGAAGCCCTTGCCCAGCGAGAGAGACAACGCGCCGAAACTCAAAAGCAGCTGACGGAAGAGCAGAGACGTCGGGCAGAAGACAAGGCGCAACTGAACGCGCGACTACGGAAATTAGTTGTAGGCTTGGCAGTAATGTTCGTGCTCGCCGCGGCGACGGCTGCTTACGCTCTAATCCAGCGATCTCAGGCCAGGAGGTCAGCCGCTCAAGCAAACGTTGAGGCTGGGCGGGCTAACCAGCAGGCTATTTTAGCCAGACTTAATGAGAGCAAAGCACTGGAGGCAACCAAAGAGAGTGAGTTGCAGAGAGAAAGAGCGGAAATGAGCGCGAGGGAGGCGCAACGACAGAGGGCAATAGCCGAACGGCAAGAGCAAGTTGCCAAAGCTGAGAGCAAGCGCGCCAATGAACAAGCTTCCATGGCGAAGCGCCAGGAGGAAAGGGCATTATCGGCCAACCAAGAAGTCGAAATGCAGAAGCGAATGCTTGAAAACAGGAATACAGACCTTCTAGTGACGAAAACAAAGCTTGAAGACGCGTTAGAAGAGGCGGTGGCTATGAAGGCGGAGGCCGAGAGCGCTCTCGAGAAAGCTAGGCAGGCCGAGCAGGATGCGGCGAATGCTGCGGAGCAGGCGAAACGGGCGCTCGAAGAAGCTAACGAGGCACGCGCTGGGAAAATTCAAGCTGACGCCGAGGTGGCAAGATTGACAGGAATACTTTACCGGTCAACTCGACCTAAAGATCCCAATTCCGTTACGAGCACAACACGTATGACACCTTTACATACCAACCGACTTGATGAGGCACTAAAGGAACTCGTGCCTGATCTTTTGCCGGAAACACGGGCGCAGATGGTCGCTCAATTGAACAGTGCAATGGAGGAATTCGAAATCAACACACCGCTGCGCCAAGCCGCCTTCCTCGCGCAGATCGTCTACGCATCGATCGGGTTGAAGCGTTTTGAGGAGAACCTGAATTTCAGCGCCTCGAGGCTGCTAGAGGTGTTCCCAAGGTACTTCAGGGACGTAGATCCCGCCCCGTATGCAAATCATTCTGAAAAGACTGCCAACCGGGTTTATGCTAATCGTCTTGGGAACGGGCCCGAGGAGAGCGGCGATGGTTTCACGTATAGGGTTGAAGGCCCTTATAAGGGCAGAATTCGGTGAGTGGATTCGTAGTCATCGGCTAGCCAAGCTCAAGTCAGTATTTCTTGAGTTCGTCGACAAACCCATTGATGTCCTGGTCAAAGATCTTAACTCCGCGTGTTTCCCACAGTTGGCTCTCCCAATCTAGAGGTTCGAACTGAATCGCCCACGACTTCAATCGCTCACGATCTTGTGCTTTCGCAGGCGCCTTAGTTTTCTCATCCTTATCGGCAGGGGGAAGAATGGTCTTTAAATTCCTCAAGATCACTCTCAGATTCCAATCACGCAACGAGTACCCGAGGAAAAGAAAGTGTCTAGAGTGGAAGTGACTCATGAACATCGGAGGTGGCACCATTTGGCCACTGGTCATAACAGAAAGAAACTCTTCATAGTCTTCTTCCGTAATGACATACCCGCCTAACTCACCCTTGCGGCGATCAATGGTGCCATGGATTTTGTAGACAACCGTTCTCTTACTCAAATCAATGTAGAGTTGGTTGGGTGTTACTGGTTCGGGTTCCGGGGCGTTATGGGTCCACCATAATACAGAAGCTGCAACATCGTGACGGTCGGCTGGGTGAATTACTAGATCATAGGCAACTTGCCTCTCGATCAAGGCTCTCTCGATTAGGTCGTCATAATTTGTGGTGACAATGAGTAGGGGACTCTGAGAGGCAATCTCCGCGAGATAGTTATGTATCGAACACGGTTGAAACTCTTTCTGCAAGGGTATGAATATTTCTGTTAGGCGTTCGCGCAAACGGATACGCGCACTGTTCTCAACATAATATGACGCCACCTTCGCCAAATCATCCAGATCATGATCATGGCGAGAAGTAAAGCCACTCTCCCTCGCCAACAGGCGTGAAAGCTCCTTACCACTTGGCAAGAATGTCGAGCTTTTTTCTTCCCAGACCTGCGCGGTTTGCCGTGCCCCAAAATTGACTCCGGCACCGATAAATGGCACAACTTCGCCTCGGCGTAAGAGCGGTGCGATCAGTCCATAAGGAGGCGCCATAACTATCTCTCCAGTTGGCACTAATTGGCTTCAAAGGATGCAAAGAGAATGGGACGTCACGTGAGAACCTTCGTCAGAGGAATCTTTGCTAACTATGCAGGGATCTGCTTTGGTTAACTAATTTCGAACTGGGGGTCGATCGAAAGCTCAAGGGCTTATACTCTCTGATAAACGCATGTGTCAATATCAAAAGGCTTTGGGTGCAACAGCTTAGGCGTGTGCCGACCATTTAATATGACGCTGAGCTGAATGGACTTGCGGGCCTTTTTGCCTTGCCTTAGGGGGGCCGGCACACTATCATGACGAGGCCGCAGAGTATGCCGCCGGATTTATTTTAGGTTTTAGTTAGTATAAAGAGCATTTTTAGTCTTAATGGTTAAGGGACATCGAGGTCCGCGACTAAGCCGGGAGAAGAATATTGTTTAGCGATCAATTTCGTCGGGGAGAATCTGAGAAGGGCAAACTGGGGGGCGTAAAAGGCTCCAAGTTGCTTTCAAACCTCTCAGGTGTCGCCTGGAAAGCGTTTCAGTCAGTCAACAAACGCCTGCCCGAAGGTGAATCCATTACTCCGAAATGGGCGCCCGGGGCGCTGCTGAAGTCCTACGAACGGACCGCACCGCCGCTCGGTTTCCCGCGTGAGACAGATAGCCTGTGTCCGACCTGCGTAAAAGAAGTCCGCAATGCCGTCATCTCCAAAGAGATTGCCCTCGAGACCTTGATGTATGACCATCCGGGCGAGATCAAGGCCCAGATTGTTGAAGAGAACGGCCAGGTGGTCATGCGTAAGACTTGTCCGAAGCACGGCGAGTTTGTTGACGTGATGGCCACTGACCCCGCTTTCCTCGAGCGCATTGAATCGCTTTTCTTCGGACGCGACTTCCGCGTGGCGGAAGATGCCTCGGTCCATCATCACGGTACGTCGAACATTAAGTATGGACGCGGCGCCGTTTTGACAGTAGACCTGACCAATCGCTGTAACATGATGTGCAATCCGTGCTTCATGGACGCGAACCAGGTGGGCTACGTCCACGAGCCGACGTTTGAAGACACCAAAGCGATTCTCGACCGCGCAGTCTCCTTTAAACCAAAGCGGCAGATCATCATTCTTTTCTCGGGCGGCGAGCCGACCCTTTCGCCGTATTACCTCGAAGCAGTTGCCTATGCGAAGAAGATCGGTTTCTACCGGATTCTTGCCGCGACTAACGGAATTCGTTTCGCCGAAGACCTCGAGTTTTGTAAACAGGCGAAGGCCGCGGGCCAGCACGGTGTTTACCTGCAGTTTGACGGCGTCAGCGAAGAGAAGAACAAACACCGTGGCGTCGGTAACCTGTTTGATGTCAAGTTGCGCGCTATCGAGAACCTCGCCAGCGTGGGCATCAAGGTGACCCTGGTCACCACCATCGTCAACACCATCAACAACGATGGCATTGGCGACATTGTTAAGTTTGCCGCGCAGAATATCGACAAGGTCCAGACAATTGCTTTTCAGCCTGTGTCATTTACCGGCCGCGACGAAGATGTTTCCGACGCGCTGCGTATCAAGCAGCGCTACACCCTGGCCGGCATGACCCACGATCTAAAGGCCCAGACCGAGGGACAACTGGAACCACTACGCGACTGGTATCCGCTCTCGTCGTATTCAGCGTTTACGAGCGTGATGGACATGCTGCAGGGAGCAGACGCGCCTTGGGGTTGGTCGTCGTGCAATTGCCATCCAAACTGCGGCATCTTTTCGCTGATGGTCGTCAACCGCCAAACCGGTGAGTTTAACTCGTTATTTGAATTCTTTAATTACGAACAGTTTATGAAGGACGTGGCGGTGATTACCGATACGGCTCGCGGTCACAAGCTTTCATACGCGCAACTGGGCATGGCAATCCTGCGCAACTTCAATGCAGAGCGGGCGCCGGAAGGATTTCCGATCTCCCAGATCCTGAATCTTTTCAAACCATCTTCGACAAATTCCAGCTCCGATCGCAACGATCGTATGAAGGCGGAAAAAGCCGAAGACCCGAACGACATCTGGCGGGTGCTGTGTGTCGAGGGCATGTGGTTCCAGGATCTCTTCAACTACGATTTCCGCCGCACCGAGATGTGCGTTATTCCTTACGGTACTCAGGAAGGCGAAATCTCCTTCTGCGCTTACAACACCGGCGTCGGCTGGCGGCAGATTATCGAGAACATGCACAAGACCGCGAACCTCGCCGAGTGGTACCAGGAGAACGAACGCCATGCGGTATACGCCGCTGGTCACAACGTTCCGGGAATCTCCAAAAAACATTCGCTGAGCCTGCCCATCATCCAGGCCGTGCTGGCCGAGGACTCGGATGAGAAACCTGTGGTTGTCTCGCCGTATCTGGTCGAAGAAGAAACAGTATCGGTCTAATTGGCTCTTCCAAGATAATCTGCTCTGCTTAGCTCTGCTCTCCCAGCACCGCCGCGTACGTCACGCTGCGATTCAGCAAAACTGATAGGAGATTCCCATGAGAAAAGCGATATCCCTGGCCCTCATTGCAGTGATGGCAACTCTGATCGCTGCCAGCCCTCGATCTCAAACCCAAACCGCGAATCAGCAACAGGCGCAAGGGGACCTGACTAATAAGGATGTACTTGAGATGCTCAGGTCAGGTCTGGCGACCGAGATCATAGTTGCGAAGATCAAAACTACACCTTCGAAATTTGACACCACGCCGGCAGCCCTGGCGGAACTCAAGTCGGCAAACGTCCCGGATGCCGTGATCATGGCCATGGTGCAGGGCCAGGCTGAACCTTCGGCGACGTCCGCCGTTGCCGGTCCGGTCGAAGTCAAAGTCCCTGATGGCACTGAGATTGAGATTCAACTTCAAAACACCTTGTCAGGCCAGGAGGCAAAAGTTGGGGACGTTGTAGACTTCACAGTCTTGCGAGCGGTCAAGGTTAATGGAGTTGTAGTTTTTGAGAGGGATGCATCCGCGCGCGCGCGGATCTCAACGTCGAAGAAGTCGGGACGCTGGGGTAAGGCAGGGAAACTTGAGTGGGCGATGCAGGACGTACAGGCTGTGGACGGCAATCGGGTTCGGGCTCGCTTTACAAAACGAGAGGTAGGGGATAGCAAGGGCGGAACAGTAGCCGTCGCCGCCGTTGCTACTGCTCTCTTTACAGGACCCTTTGGATTGTTGTGGGGGTTGAAAAAAGGCCGGCCGGCGGTAATACCCGCGGGCAATCGTTACACCATTTTTGTTCAAGGCGATACGACCGTGAAAGTGAACCCAACTCTGGCGCTGAAGCCGTAGTCCCAGTCTTGACTGATCTGGAGCCTGGATCATCCAAATGCGTGACGTTTCATACGTCACGCATTTTTTTTGAGCAGGCACGCAGCAGGTTTTACGCCGGAGGTGTGAATCCGATTTCTTTCTTAACCGCTTTGGGTAGCTGTTGCAGGATAGTTCTTAGAATGGTCTTGGGTAGCTGAACGAGACTGGCCTCAATATTCGACAAGCGCTCCTCGATCTTGTCGAAGCGTTCCTCGGCCCTGCGCTGCCATACTTCGGTCTTGTGCTGCCATTCCCGCAGCGCAAGGCGCTCTTGATCGTTTCTGGCGATCTGTTCCACAAATGAGGCCTGATTTCGAATCAGCAGAGCCATCGCTTCTTCAAGGTGACTGTTCCTGGCGAGAGGTTTTCGAGCTGCCATGCACGAAAGTCTACCATCGCCGAACGCTTTCTAACCATGGCCGGTAACGACACCCCCTATCCAAGCTGTTGCTGGTTTTTCTTTTAACGGATCCGCCGGGCATTGCGATTGCACTCCACCTGCGTGATTGAGTAATCAAATTTGGAGTGTATCGCATGAGACAGGCACTTTCGTTGGTTTTGACCATACTTTGCAGCACCGCGCCGTTGCTGGCGCAGTCTCCAGCCACCTCCCCGGCGGCAACAGAAAAGATCCAACCGTCGCAATCTTCCGTCGCGCCCGCTCCCTCCCCGCTGCCGAAAAATCTCTCGGCCCAGGAGGAAAAATCAGCAATCAGGATTCCAGACGGCACGCCGGTAGACATCGAAGCCCCCTACACAATCAACTCGATGGAGTTTAAGGCCGGGGACAAGATTAGTTTTCGAGTGGTAAATCCCGTGAAGATCGATGGTGTGACCCTTATCGAGCAGGGAGCCACAGCGACCGCGCGCATCGATAGAGCGAAAAGAGGCGGCCACTGGGGCAAAGCGGGGCTATTTGTTTTTACTATTGAGAGCGTCACGGCTGTGGATGGCTCACAGATTCCACTGCGGACAGTTCAGGTGCGCCTCCGAGGAGACAGCAAAGGCGCCAAGGTGGCAACGGCGATGATTATTACCGGAGCTCTGATGCCATTGATTGCCCCGGTCGCGCTACTGCATGGCTTTAAACGGGGGAAGGATGCCTATATACCAGCCGGCAAGCGCTATTCAGTCTTTGTGGATAACGCGCCGGCAGCTCAAACCTCGGCAGTTGTCAGATAGGGGTTCCCACTCGGTTGCAGGGCAGGCTAACTGGACGGGGAGGTTTTGCCGCCCGGTTCCGCCGCCTTGCTTTTTGTTTGCTCAGTGACCTTAAGGGTTTTTTGCACGTCCCGTAGTTGGCCCACGATGTCGCGGAGACGAAAGGCGAGTCCTTCGATGGTTGAAGCGCGCTTACGGGCAGTCTCGCTTAATTCTTCTCGGAGGAGTAACTGGGCCTGGCCCAGCACGCCGGTAAGGGGGTTGTTGATTTCATGCCGCACACGGGCGACCAGTTGGGCAATCTCATTCAGTCTCAGATCGTAGGCCGCGGTGAGGCTGCTTATTCTCTCTTCTAAGGTGTCTTGTTCTGAGTCTGTCTTGTCAGATTTCGCGAGTTCCGTCATGTTCCTCCCCGTCTCCACCACCATCATTTACCCTGTAAAGTGAACTGACGCTGAGCACGTCTGAGTGTGGGAGGTAACGAGCGTTTATTGTGCCTCGCACTCGGTTAATAGTAAACAGGAATTAGTAAATAGTGAATCGAGGGCCATTTCCTGAATTCGGAGCTTTTGATTATCAATACTGACGTGAGACTGGTCTATGTCCTTCCCTATTCACGTCTTACATTCACTTGTAACACCGGTTGACAAAGAAAAGCGTCTACACTTACAGTGAAAAACCCGATTGTTGGGAGGTCGTCTAACGGTAGGACTGCGGACTCTGAATCCGCCTATCGGGGTTCGAATCCCTGCCTCCCAGCCACATCTCATTGACAAGGAAAGAGTGGAAGCCCCGCCGCCTGCAACTTGATTCAATACTTTGCCGCTTTGGTAACTCAATGGTTCCAATGGCCTCGGCAACTAACTGCTCCCAATTTTAGCAAGAGTACGAACCACCCTAAATTGCTTCGTAAAATTGTTACCCGCTATCCTTACATGGAGTTTTTTCGGCAACTTATCGGTTCCAAATTCGGAAAAGCCCAGCCTTTCTGCAACGGCAGCAGAAACCTGGACGTGACCTGTTATCGAGAGGACGTGTTTGCCTTTGACTATGCGGACCACTGGTTTCCAACCTACGCTTATACCTCGGACAGACTTCGACGGTGGCAAGTGACTACAGGAGCTGGTCGTAAACAACACCACCAGATTTTCTCTCAGCCTGATAGCAGAGAGGGCACCACGTCAAGACGGTCAACCAGTCATCGCGGTGTCATGGCACTGTAGGCCAAAGCGGCGACTGGAAAGGTTCCCGGCGCCGTTGCCGCGCTGGGGTGGGGCGGTGAGGGAGGGCGTTCCTGGACGCTTACGCCCTCCCTCACGGTCGGGCTACTGCCCCGGCCACGAACCTGACACTCAATCAGTGTGGCTCGGCCGCCGCACAAGTGCGGAAAGGCTCTGCCTGTCCGGCACGCGCTACTATTTCTTTCATGAGACTCCGCCTCATGAATCGGAGGCGCAGCCTCCAATCGATTTTTTTCAAAATCTCAACGGTAAGGCAGACCCTTACCGCACTGTGCCGCGGCAAAGCCGCACTCGTAAGCGCACCTCGACGTTGGAGAAAGCAGTACTGGTGGCCCATCCACGAATTTTGACAGCGTCTCGTTAGAAGCATACTATCAACGCACTGTTCCACACCGCAGACCGACCGCCGGTCGATATTAAGAAGTAGAAGCATCCGGGATTTCAACTACCAACCCGATCTGCTTCGAAGGAACTAGCTGCCCTCCCATTCACGCCAGCAGTTCGACAGTCCGGATTTTAGGCCCCAAGTGACGACAACGCCCTTCGCGTACCAGGAGAATCTCGCTATGCGTTCCCACCGATCTGCAGCCCCCGTCCACACATCAGGATTTGCCATGCCCGCTTTATCCACCAGCGCGCCCAAGAAAGTGAAAGCCATCCTCTTCCTCGCAACAGTGGTGGGGTGTTGTTGGTGCATGAGCCTGCAGACTGCGGTGGCGCAGTCGTTTGCTGCGAAGGTTGACTACGGAGCCGGCTCGTTTCTCAATTCAATTGCCGTGGGGGACTTCAACGTTGATGGTAAGGCTGATCTGGTGACGGCGAACTACAACAGCAACACGGTGAGCGTTTTTCTCAACAACGGCGACGGCACCTTTGCCGCCAAAGTTGATTACTTCACCGGAGTCGGTCCGCGTTCAGTTGCCGTCGCAGACTTCAACGCTGATGGCAAGCCTGATCTGGCCGTGGTGAGCTCCGACGACGACACGCTGACCGTTCTTTTCAACGACGGCGGCAGCTTTGCCTTCACGTTTTTTGAGTACGCGACCGGCTCGCAGCCCTTTTCAGTTGCAGTCGGAGACTTCAATCTGGATGGCAAACCTGATCTGGCCGTGGCAAACCAGAGCAGCGCCACGGTGAGCGTTTTTATCAACAACGGCGCCGGCATCTTCGCTGCCGCCAAAGTTGATTACGCCACCGGCGCGCAACCCTTTTCAGTAGCAGTCGGAGACTTCAACGCTGACGGCAGGCCTGATGTGACGGTGGCGAACGTCGCCAGCGACTCGGTGAGCGTCTTTATCAACAACGGCGTCGGCATCTTTGCCGCCAAAATTGATTACCCCACCGGCTCGGATCCCCGCTCAGTTGCCGTCGGAGACCTCAACGCTGACGGCAAGCCTGATCTGGCCGTAGCAAACTATTTAAGCGACACGGTGAGCGCTTTTATCAACAACGGGGCCGGCGCCTTTGCCGCCAAAGTTGATTACCCCACCGGCACGCGTCCCTTGTCAGTTGCAGTTGGTGACTTTAATCCTGACGGCAAGCCTGATCTGGCCGTGGCGAACGAAGGCAGCAATACGGTGAGCGTGTTTATCAACAACAGCGCTGGGGCCTTTGCCGCCAAAGTTGATTTCCCCACAGGCTTTCTTCCCAAGTCAGTGGCAGTTGGTGACTTCAATCTTGACGGCAAGCCCGATCTGTCAATCGCGAACTTGATCGGCAACACGGTGAGCGTGCTGCGGAATACGGCCACGGCGCCGGCTGGATTCTTCGGCGCCCCGATCAACAAACCACCGGCACGACTCCCATTTCCGTTGCAGTCGGAGATTTCAACGTCGATGGCAAACCTGATCTGGCCGCGGCGAACCTCGACAGCAACACAGTCAGCGTTTTCATCAACCACGGCGCCGGCGCCCTGGCCACCAAAGTTGATTACCCCACCGGCTCGGGTCCCTTTCCAGTTGCTGTCGGAGACTTCAACCAGGATGGCAAACCTGATCTGGCCGTGGCGAACGAGGCCAGCAGCACCGTGAGCGTCTTAATCAACAACGGCGCGGGCAGCTTTGCCGCCAAAGTTGATTACACCACCCTCTCGTTGCCCAGGTCAGTTGCTGTCGGAGACTTCAACCTTGATGGCAAACCTGATCTGGTCGTGGCGAGCCAGGGCACCAACACGATGCGCGTTTTTAAAAATAACGGCGCCGGCACCTTTGTACCCGCGTCTGATTACCCCACCGGCTCGGGTCCCAGGTCAGTTGCTGTCGGAGACTTCAACCTTGATGGCAAACCTGATCTGGCCGTGGCGAACTTGAACAGCAACACCGTGAGCGTCTTTATCAACGACGCCAGCGCCCTTCTCTTTGCCGGCAAAGTTGATTACCCCACCGGCTCGGGTCCCAGTTCAGTTGCAGTGGGAGACTTCAACCTGGATGGCAAACCCGAACTGGCCGTGGCGAACGTGAACAGCAACACGCTCAGCGTCTTAACCAACAACGGCGGCACCTTTGCCGCCAAAGTTGATTACCCTACCGGCTCGACTCCCAGGTCAGTTGCTGTCGGAGACTTCAACCTTGATGGCAAACCTGATCTGGCCGCTGCGAACCGGGGCGGCAACACGGTGAGCGTACTTTTCAACAACGGCGCCGGCACTTTTGCCGCCAAAGTTGATCACCCCACCGGTTCGGCTCCCATTTCATTCGCCGTCGGAGACTTCAACCTTGATGGCAAACCTGATCTGGCCGTGGCGAACTCCAGCAGCGACACGGTGACCCAACTTATCAACCGCGCTGCAGCACCCACCGCTGCGGACGCGACTATCAGCGGGTCGATCACCACACCCGATGGTCGCGGCGTTGCCGGCGTGGTAATTCAGATGAGTGGCTCGCAAACTCGCCAGATGATTACCGACGCTGCCGGCAATTACCGTTTCGATAACGTCGAGACCAGCGGCTTCTACACGGTGGCGCCTTCGCGGGCGAATTATTCCTTCAGCCCCGGCGCTCGATCTTTCAGCCAGCTTGGCAACACGACGGAAGCCGCGTTCACCGGAACGCCGAACTCCGTAATCATTGGCAATTCCATCGATGGGCCCGAATACTTCGTGCGACAGCAGTATCTCGACTTCCTGGGACGCG
>JGI24806J26614_1000661_pt1 | contig 11244 bp, 12 predicted proteins | sample Kansoi200umMDA_FD_26614 | JGI IMG/M metagenome (IMG submission 26614)
GCAGCTGAAGCTGCTGGAGCTCAAGACAAATTTTGGCAAATGCATGACTATTTATTTGAACACCAAGAGGTATTAGACGATCGCCATTTATTGGAATATGCAAAGAGGGTGGGATTAGATATCAAGAGATTTGAGAAAGAAATATCTAGGCATATCTTTGTGCCTGTTATAAATGATTCACTAAGGAACGGAATTAAAAGTGGTGTTGAAGGCACCCCAACTTTCTTTTTGAATGGTGTACGTTATGAAGATTCATGGGATTTAGAAACTCTGTCAGAAACAATCAGATCTACCATCAAAAAAGATAATAAGAATTAATCCTGTTCAATAGAGGACTAGGCCGCCGGAATATAGACCTACATGATGATTGGTACCTCAGGTCTATCTAAGGCGGTATTCAACTATAGTAATGAGGAACATGAGTCTATCGCTTCTTCACAGAGCAACAAAATCCTATCTTTCAAATATTTCCAGAATCAGGTAAATTTTGATTTTATTGGAACAGGAACATGAATTCACACCTACCTGCTCGTAAGAATTCTTAAATGGAACTGTATAATTTTACGTTATATTGGGAAGCTTAGAAAGACAAAGTCAACTATTTCCAATATTGTTGGTTAATTTTATAGGCACTCTAGGTTTTAGTATTGTTTTGCCTTTTCTTGTCTTTTTAGTTAGGGATTTTGGAGGAAATGCTATAGCTTATGGTATACTAGGCGCAACATATTCTGCTTTTCAACTTATAGGAGCTCCAATATTAGGAAAATGGTCTGACTTATACGGCAGAAAAAAAATTCTTCTTTTAAGTAATGCTGGAACCCTAGTTGGTTGGATATTCTTCCTTGTTGCTTTGTTTCTACCAGTTGAAAAATTTACTATTGATAATGCTCTTGTGGGAACTTTTGTCATAAGTCTTCCTTTACTTGTATTATTCCTTGCTCGAGCTATCGATGGAATTACAGGGGGAAATATTTCTGTTGCCAATGCCTATTTAGCGGATATATCATCAAATGAAAACCGGAGTAGGAACTTCGGAAAAATGGCCGTTTCACAGAATCTAGGATTTATTGTTGGACCGGCGTTAGCAGGGATTTTGGGAGGAACTATCTATGGTGCAATATTGCCAGTTTCGGCGGCATTAATACTTTCCTTAGTGACTATAATTGTCATAGGTTTCAGATTAAAAGAATCTAAACCCGGGCCACCTGAAATTCTAGTCCAAGAAGAAGGAACGATTAGAAAAGTATTTTCACAGGAATGCAAAGACTGCTTTGATAATGAAAATCCCAAGAAACTTAAGTTTCGAGATGTCTTCAAACTTAAACATATTCCGTATTTGCTTGTTTTGTATTTTTTGATATTTCTTGGATTTAACATATTCTACGCTTCATTTCCAATCCACGCTGCCGTTGGTCTCAAATGGTCAGTAACGCAACTGGGAATATTTTATGCAGTATTAAGCGGTATCATGGTTGTTATTCAAGGACCAGTCTTACGTAAGGCCTTAAAAAAATTCTCTGAGCAAAAATTAGTTATAATCGGTAGCGTAATTTTGGGCACGAATTTTATTTTATTTATGTCAAATATTACCTTTGTAATATATGGAGCGGTAATTTTGTTTGCTCTGGGTAACGGGCTTATGTGGCCATCCTTTATGTCTATTCTATCTAAAAGGGCGGGAACAACGCTTCAGGGAGCAGTACAGGGTGTTGCAGGAAGTTTTGGAAGCCTTGCAAGTATAATTGGATTAATCTTGGGAGGAACATTGTATAATTTGATTGGAGCAACTACTTTTCTAGTTAGCGCTGGAGTAATATTTACANCATTTATCATGTCTTTTCGGCTATTGAACGATAAAAATTCTAACCTGTCTTAGAGTCTCAAGTTCCTCTGGGGGAAGAGCTTCTGCAAGTTGGTAGAAACCACTATTCAGAGGCGACAACGGTCTCTGGCTTGATATCCTTTGTTGCTATTGACATAGCTATCGTAATCCGAGGGCGTCCTTAAGATCTATTTCGTGATCTTGTTCTTGAGCAATAATACCTCTTAATTTTTCTGATAGGGCGTATTCTCCCGCACTTTCAGCTTGGCGTATTCTATCCCTATAATTCCTTATAGTTTCCTGCTCTGACTTCAAGTCAATTTCAAGCATTGTTTTTGAGTCCTGTGAGTAACCTGCTTCTTTACTTTTCACCGTAGGATCGCCCCCCAAATAATCTATTTGCTTGGCCACCTCCAGTGCGTGCTCAAGTTCTTCTGAGGCGTGTACTTTCAGTTCTTCTGCAATATCGCCATATTCAGCTCCCTTTAAAGTTGAGCTAAAAACAACATATTGAATTATTGCTTGGTATTCCCTTTCGAGGTCTTCATTCAGTCCATCAATGATTCCCTGCTTATCAGTCGCATTCTTATTTGACATAGTCTATAATCTTACTTTATGATTTATTAGGGTTGCCACATGACCATTTATCCAAAGATAACATTAGACCTATGCAGAATGGTAAGAAGACAATGATAATGATAACGATAAAAATTTGAACAAAAAATTACCTACATAAAATCCCTAAAAAATATATCAGTTAATGATATTCACGCTTGGTCCAATATGTTAATCAAGTTCGTTAATCATTCTGAAAATACTCTTTTTTTCTTAACATACAAGCAACCAGTTATCTGTATTATCTAAATGAACATTTATGTTTAGTGCCATAATGAGCACGCGAAGGAAGTGATCCTGTTTCGTGATACTGGACTTCGGTGAAGCCTTTTCCCCTCAAGTAATCTTCAATCCTTCCAACATATTTAGTCATTTTATCTTCAACTATTTTGAGCTCTGAAATGTTAAATGCAACATTCATTTCATAATCTATTTCCCATAGCTCTTGTTCATTACCATTTAAGACTACAAAATCATTCATTATCTTAAATATGGAGACAAGGATTTATTTTAATTTATAATTTAAAGTGTGATTTCACATAGTAATTGTTCCTACATTTAAGAAAATAGATAAAAAGGCAAATTGGTTGATTAAAATTTATCCTGATGTAAAGTCATTCAACATATCCAATGTTGGAACAAAAAACATAGTCCCGGTTTTTGGCGTGCTGAAATCCAATAACCTGTCATAATTCCCTCTAGGAGAGCCAATAAACATATTGTTCAGCATTTTCTTTACAGTACTAAATGTGCCGGCATAAGCAATAAAGTACGTTCCCATTTCATTGGTCGATATGTTTCCAAAAGGCATGTTATCGCGAATAATTTTAAATTCATCGCCTATATTAGCCAGAGCAATATGAGAATTTGACGGTTTTATATCATCCTCCATTTCTATATCGTTCAATTTATGTCTGCCAAATACTTTTTCCTGTTCTTCAGTAGATAATTCTTCAAATGCATTTAAATCGTGAATATATTTTTGAACAAAAAGGTAACTTCCTCCTTTATAGACAGGATCATCGTCACCGACCAGGCCAAAGAATGCCCGTTCTTGTCCTTGGGGATTTTCGGTACCATCAACAAAATCAAAAATAGAACGACCATCCCAATATCTGAAACCATGGATTTCTTCTATGCTTATTGCTACTGGTTCCAAAACGTCAGATACTGCATGTGCCAAATCACAGCATACACTACTACTATTCCCTCTGATATGAAAATGCAGATCTCCTTTGGTAGAAACGGCTGTGTGTTTTTCACCAACAATAGGTGCAAAGTTCTCTAATTCTTTGGGGATTGGAATAGGGGGATGAAGATCAATCCAAGGGTTATATCCTATCCCCATTACACAACTTGCTCCAGAATCAGGAAAACGGACATAAGCTGAATTATCAAGATTGATAACCAATTTACAAATCCTCTTAAAAGCATCTTTAAAATCTAAATCCTCCTTAAAATTCCAAACCATAAATATGGCGTTGTTACCATGATAATCTAGTACATTTTGTGGCTTGATATCCATATTATTATTTATTTAAAGACATGTTAGTTAATCAATTAAATCTTTACTACAGGGCGACCTTTAATCGAGTTAGATCCTGAAAAAAATATCGAAAGGGCCGACTGCGATCAAACGTAATGACAACGAAGTGTTAATCAAAAGAAAAAATTCAACTGTTCTAAAACTGATTGCTTAGTAGAAGGGTAACATTTAACACAACCCTTCTATATATTTGATTATTCAATGTCAAATGAAGTCGATAGTTCAGATGTCATAATTATTGGCGGGGGGCTTGCAGGTCTTACAACTGCCGCGCTGCTTGCCCGTTCTGGAAAGACAGTGACGTTATTTGAACGATCATCTAAAGAAATAGGAGGTCGTGCAAGAACTGAAGAAGTAGATGGTTTTTACTTTAATCAAGGACCACATGCTCTATGTCTCACTGACGCAACCGACTCAATTTTAAAAGAGATAGGAATCACTTTTACTGGAGGCATTGCTGGGGGTGCAGGGAAGGCATATTTAGTAAGCGATGGCAGGAAACGTGAAGTTCCGGGTGATTATGGTAGTTGGCTATCTTCTGCAAAGAGTGATAGCAGTTTAGTGGAATCGGATGAAATTCAGTTCTTTAATTCACCTACCAAAATTGATTTTTCACAACTAGAAGGGGTTAGTGTTCAGAAATGGTTAGACAAGAATATTCATGACGCAAATGTTGCTGAAATAATTAAGACAATTTTGAGACTAAATACTTACGCAAACGATCCGGATATTCAGAGCATAGGATCCGCACTTCACCAAGTCTATGTGGCTAGTCGACGTGGGAACATGTATTTAGATGTAGGCTGGCAGACACTAGTAGACGGACTTCTAAAGGTAATCAAAAATGCAAATGCAAGGATTGTCATGGGAGAAAAGGTAACAAGGGTAAAAAGAACAGATTCTTCTGAATGGGTAGTTTTACTCTCTAACAAAACGCAAGTATTAGCAAAGATTGTTGTAATAGCGGTAGATCCAATGGATGCCTATAGCCTCTTCGATGATAAAGAGAGACCAGAGGTACTGTCTAAGGCAGCTAAGGAAGCAAAACCCGTACGCATGGTGTGTCTGGATGTTGCTCTTAGTAGTCTTCCGGACAAGGATGCATTATTTGCTTTGGGAGTTGACAGCCCGCTATATTTTTCCGTTCATTCCGCATATGCCAAACTTGCTCCTGAGGGTGGAGCGCTAATCCATGTCTCGAAATATCTTGGTACTTCAATTGTACCTAAACCAAGGGAAGATCAGCCAGAGTTAGAGGAGCTTCTTGATTTAATGCAGCCAGGATGGAGACAGGTGCTTGTTAAGAAGAGACCGCTACCCAACATGGTGGTGTCTAATGCTATTGTTACTGCTGCAACAGGGGGATTAGCTGGAAGACCTGATGTAAGGATTGCGGACAATCTGTACATAGTAGGAGACTGGATAGGCAAGGAGGGATTATTGTCTAATGCGTCAGTTGCAAGCGCAAAGCACGCTGCCCAGCTAATTTTGAATGAGTGAACTTTTGTTATCTTAATTAGCATAAATCGGACTAACTTTCGTAACCACCCACTATCCTAGTACATGCAAGGCTCAAATCCCCTTGGGCCAGAGCTTAAAAATTAAATTATCTGTAGGAGTCAAAATCGTTATTTTGAGCTTAATCTAATACAGATGCTTGGCCTTGTTAAACGACTTCAAAGGTAGGAAGATGATAGTAATTAATTAAGAATTTCTAATATCGACCCGCATGAAAAATCAGTTTAATCCCTTTCAAACCATTGTAGTGAGTGGGGTCAAGTTCAACAACAATGGGTCCATGACACCCTAAATTTAACGGAGATTACCAATACGTCACATGACGCGAGCAACGAATTAGATTTCTTTGCCATCCTCTCACTCTGTCACCACGGATATTACCGCCTTCCCGCGAATTTGCGTACATAAGATCCAAAATATTTGTCCCGCCATGACCAAAAATATTACAAGAATGACCGATCTCATGCATCATCGTGCTTGCTGGATTCTCTCTGATACCTTTGATAGTAACTACCACATAGTCGCTGAAAGGCCCGGCTGAACATCCTATGTATCCTCCGGCGATGTCAATAATAACGAAAACAGTGATCGGAAACCTGAGAGAAATAGGGACTGCGTTCCATCCTGCGATATGTTTGGCAAAATACTCTCCTGCGTCTCCAATCTGATCATAGAAAATGCCAGAAAGTGCGCACTCCTTAGCATTTAGCGCAGCACTCGGAGCAGGTGTTTTCAGGATCTCCACAAAAGATCTGCTATATGGCCGCAAGGTAACATTCAAACGATCCTTTAGAACACGCCGAGCATATTCTATCGACGGAGTGAGTTCCTCCACTTTAACAAGTGGCCCATTACTATCGGATAAAATAAAAATATGAAGCGTGAGTTTTTTGGGCGGCCAATTAAGAAATCCAAAAAACAAGTCCCATATTCCGATCACTGCGAACACAAAAGTAAGTATGAGCCGAACAATGAGCCTTACAAAGGCCTTTGCTTTTTGCCATAGCCATTTTGTTACCTTCTTGACTACTTTTACTATCTTCTTGACAGCATTCTTTATACGTGACCATATACCCACAACCTTTTAAAATCTGCGTATAATATAAGACCTACTAAATAGACAACTTGATTCTTCATACATCTGAATTAATTTCAGAACCGATAACTAGAATTTCTAATGTGGAACCATCTGGGATTTCAGATCCGTCCCTTTCGGCCCATTATGTATTCCGGTTCATATACTAGACTATTACTATATTGTTCAAGGAAAAAAGGAGGTCCGGTAAGTTACCTCCTAGAATATCAATCTGGATTAATAATTATGGTAGCTAATACTCTACAGATTGATCTGTTTTTTGATCATATCTTGAAATTCCCTGTCTGACATATTTTTTCTTGATTCTAAAGTCATCATAGCATCCTTTCCTACCACGTACCTGAAATCGGGATTGTCTGAAGTAACTGCTTGTAGAATAACTTTTGCAACTTCGGATGTATGTATTGTGTTTTGCATCCATTGTTTGAAATATTCTGATATACTATTCTGTATTGACCCATAAGGCGAGTTCGAAGGGTCCGAGGCTTTTGAAGCCATCTTCAAATTCTTCATAAAATTCGAGCCAACACCTCCAGGTTCTATGACTATGATTTTGATTCCAAACGGTTCTAATTCATACTGTATAGATTCAGATAAGCCTTCAAGAGCAAATTTGGTTGCATGATACGCTGAGTTTAGTGGAAAAGATATTCTTCCACCCAAGGAAGTTATGTTAACTATTGTGCCTCCTCCCTGTTTTCTCATGATTGGTATAACTGCTTGAATTACTCTTACGGCACCAAAAAGGTTGGTTTCAAATTGTCCCTTTAATTCCTCCATTGAAGTTTCTTCTAAGGCTCCCATTAAGTCATATCCTGCATTGTTCACTACAACATCAATTCTATCCTTTTCCTTTACTATAGCATCAATGGCATCTTTCACTGACTTGTCATCATTGACATCTAGTCGAATAACCTGCAATGGCAAATTCTCATTTTTAGTAATATCAGTTAACTGCTTTGATCCTTCACCCTCTAACTTACGCATAGTTGCATAAGTATAAAATCCATTTCTTGCCAAGATGAGGGAAGTCTCGAATCCCATACCACTTGAGCTACCTGTAACAATAGCAACCTTTTGAGTCATCGACTGACTATACCTCCATCAACTGACAGGGTATGGCCTACGACAAATGACGCCTTATCAGACAATAGCCAGACTACTGCCTCAGCAATTTCTTCAGGTTCTGCGATTCGTCCGATTGGATGCATGGACTTTAATTTTTCCATGAATTCCCCCTTAATCTCAGAAATCATAGGAGTTTTAACTAGACCTGGAGCGACAGCATTTATTCTGATTCCCGATTTGGCATATCCTATTGCTGCTGATTTAGTTAGTCCAAGCACAGCATGTTTGCTTGCAGAATAAATTGGCGTTTGCGGAATTCCAATTAAGCCAGCTCCAGAAGCCATGTTTACTATCGAACCAGATCTATTCTTAAGCATTTCTGGAATTTCATATTTCATACACAACCAAACACCTCTGACATTTATATCCATAATCCTGGAGAAATCGTTAGATGTTTCGTCTACTAATGTTGTCTGGGCTTCATCGAAACCAGCATTATTAAGTGCATAATCAAGTTTACCATATACCTGGACGGTCCTATTTACGAGTGCTTTAATATCATCTTCGTTTGTCACGTCTGTCTTAACAAAGACGCCATCACTTCCAGCATCTTTGACTAGCCGTACAGTTTCTTCTCCTTCCTTTTCACGACGGGCTGCTATCGGAACCTTGACTCCTTCTTTGGCAAGAGCAACCGCTGTGGCTCTTCCAATACCAGAATTACCCCCAGTTACTATTGCAACCTTTTGAGAGCTCATGCATATTTTGATAAGCAATAACAAAAAAAGCTTCTGTTCATTGATTTCAAACCACAAAGGATCATAAATGAAATTGCATAATATGTTTAATTATAGAAGTTCATTTTAACTAAAAATCAGATGTAGGTCTATCAACAGAATTTTAGCTTCAATTGCTCATTGGTCTTTAGGTTTTTATATGATCTCTTATCTGTTCGTTTCTTCTTTGTTTAAGCATCATTTGTGCTATGTCCGACGTACAGATTGCTAATTCCTGATCTGCTCCGTAAACTTTGGCCTAGATATTTTTCGAACATATAGGCGAGCTCAAAGTACCTTCGTTGTATAATTGATATATATCACGGTGCAATGTTCTAGAATATGCGCTTTGGTCTCCAACACCCTAGCTTCAGTTTTGACTTTAGGAATCACGATTCTTCTCAAATCTTTCACTCCTTGAAAAAACTTGTTCCTTTGGCCGAAGAAAGAGGCTTTGATTCATTTTGGGTCATGGACCATTTCCATCAGCTTCAGATGGTGGGCATGCCTAGCGAAGCAATGCTAGAAGGATGGACTACTATATCGTCACTCATTGGAGTAACAAATAAAATAAAACTGGGAACTTTAGTATCAGGCATAATTTATCGACATCCTTCTATACTAGCCAAAGTTGGCGCTACCTTAGACGTGCTTAGTAACGGAAGACTGTTTATGGGTATAGGAGCGGGATGGAATGAAGAAGAGGCACTGGCATATGGCATAGCAAGTACTTTTCCATCCGTTCGAGAGAGGCTAGATCGCCTAGAAGAAGCAATACAGATTATACGTAAGATGTGGACTGATGAGCCTACTGCTACCTTTGTTGGTAAATACTATCAAATTAAAAACGCATACTGCAACCCTAAGCCAATTCAGCGACCATCTCCACCTATTTTGGTTGGGGGAGCAGGTGAGAAAAGAACGCTTGAGATAGTGGCAAAGTATGCTGATGCTTGTAATCTCTTTGGATCTTCTGAGACAGTAAAGAGGAAATTAGACGTTTTGAAAGAACATTGCAAGAAAGTAGGAAGAGATTATGATTTAATTTTGAAAACAAAACTTGGAGGCATTTTAATTGAAAAAAATGAGGAAGAGGCCAAGGAAAAAGCCAAACAAATTCTCAAGGGAATGCCTGAACAACAGATTAATGAATATCTTATTTACGGAACTGTAGAGACAGTACAAACACAGGTTGAAAAGCTGGAGGAAGTGGGAATTCAATATTTTATAGTCAATTTAGACCCATCAGATCAGTATAATCAACTAGAAACGTTCTCTGAGAGTATTATTAAGAAAATGAAGTAAATCTTTTATCATGGACAAGAAGATTGTTGTAGATGAAGATCGTCATGTAATTGTAGGTGCTACTTTCATTAGTCCACAGGTTGGTGACTTGCCCCATTCTGCCACTACAGCACTTGTAGGTCAGGTACCATTAGAGCGTACCGCCATTTCCTACCGTGAATGAAGTCTGGATAACCTTATTTGAAAATTATGGATTATGACTCACGTAAGAATATATTTATTCTATAAAAATAAGTACCAGTCCTTAGTAACGAGTAATGAAATAATCTTGACGTGAATATGGCCTTCATTTGGCATTCCCAAAGAACTTCAATAGTTGATCTGCTAGAAATTGTGGTTGCTCTTCTGGAATAAAATGACCTGAATTAGGAACTATGATCCCTGTTACATTTTGAGCTAATATCTTCATCCCATATATGACAGTAGGCATAGCGATCTTACCTCCCAATGTTGGAATATATTCTCCTCCTAGCGCCAATACTGGCATTGTAAGCTTAGTCTTAGAATAATTCTGATTTTGAATTGCGTCCTGAGGAAAAGCCCGATAGTGCTCAAATCCTGCATGCATCCCACCTGGAGCAGAATAATGGCTAACATATTCATTGATATCTTCCTGAGTTATTGCAGCTGGATTATTCGCAAGGTTATGATAGAACCACGATAAATACAACATCTCTTTTCCTTGTACAAGGGCTTCTGGTACGTCTGGAGTTTGATGGAATACGACCCACCACAATGGCATTCTGCCAGCAGGTACGAAGCCTGGAATTGTTAATTCCATTACTGCTAACTTCTTTACTTCCGTAGGATGTGCAGCTGCATATGAATAGGCTACTTGTGTTCCGATATCATGACCTACCAGGAAAATTGTTTTAAATCCTAACTTACCAACNAGTTGATGAATATCTTCAGCTACNGTCTTTCCATCATANCCAGTTGGTGGTTTTGAAGAATCTCCAAGGCCTCTGAGGTCAGGTACTATAACAGTATAATTTTTAGCCAAGTCTGGCATTACACGATGCCATGAATACCATGTTTCTGGCCATCCGTGCAATAGAACTACAGGATCACCTTTACCACCCATGACATAGTGCAACTGAATTCCATTTACGGTTGCCGTATGATGTGAAAAAGTTACATTATCAATCTGAAAAGATATACCCTCCGGTAGAAGTTGTTTTTCAGTCGACGTTAGGTTTGCTTGAGGTTGCTGTTGCTGTTGCTGTGCAGTCCCAATCTGAACCTTAGTTAAACCAATTCCAATAAGAGAGATAGTTAATGTAACAATTAGAAAAATGAGAACACCATAATGATTTCTCATAGATTATGGTGGCCAATCATGTATTTAAGAATATCAGATGGCATATTGTTTTATAATACTAATGTAGAGATTCGTCATTCTTACTGATATGGCATATAGATCACTTGTCTTTCCTTGAGTAACACATAGTTTGGTCGATATAAGATTGCCGATATTTTCCTTCAATCTTGACATCAT
>JGI24806J26614_1000662_pt1 | contig 11235 bp, 8 predicted proteins | sample Kansoi200umMDA_FD_26614 | JGI IMG/M metagenome (IMG submission 26614)
GACGGAAAATAAACTCACCTTTTGGCGTGCTGGCCCAACCGGTAAATGCACGGGCAGCTTCTTTAATGTCTTCCTCAGTATAATTGCCGCGACCGAGTGTAAACAACTCCATCACTTCACGGGCAAAATTTTCATTCGGATGGTCTTTTCGGTTTTGCTGGTTGTTCAAAAAATTCAGCATCGCTGAGCTCTTGGAAACCTCATGCAGCATCGTACGAAAACTTCCCGATGCATTACGACGAAGAATATCCAATAAACCCTGCTGATAAAAAACATTCAGGTTACGGCAGGCAAAATGACCATGCCAGAAGAAAGAAAGTTTTTCACGCAGCTGTGCACTAGTATTCACCATTTCGTGCATCCAAAACATATTCAGGCTACGAACACCCTGCCTGTTTTTCTGTTGCACCATCTTCCTTTGGTCCTCATCCATTTCTTTGCGCTGCTGCCGGCCTACTTCTTCAATGCCAAGCATCAAACCCTTCAGATAATCATCGGCCACATCAATATACTCCGGTCTTTTATCTGAGGCCTTCACCAATGCTTTATAAAATTGTTTGGGAGAATATTTTTCGAGATCGCCGAGCTGCTCAACAGCCGGCCCGAAACCTGCACGCCACAATAGGTGCAGATTCTTACTTTGATTGACAATTGACATGGGCTAACGAATTTATTTTCAAAACGTCCTTTGCAGGGACTGAATTTCGGTCAATAAGTTTAACTAAGACGTAATATAAACGGGAAAACCTTTGGTTTTATTTTTAATTTTAGGTTGCCGGCAATTATACTGAGGAAGACATTAAAGAAGCTGCCCGTGCATTTACCGGTTGGGCCAGCACGCCAAAAGGTGAGTTTATTTTCCGTCGTGGCCAGCATGATTCTGGAAGAAAGACTGTGCTGGGTAAAATGGGTAACCTGACCGGCGAAGAAGTGCTTGATGTTTTATTAGAACAAAAACAAACAGCAAAATACATTTCGCGGAAAATGTATAAGTTTTTTGTGAACGATACTCCGGATGAAGATCATGTTGAATGGCTGGCCGATCGTTTTTATAAAAGTGATTATAATATAGGAGCACTCAGCGAAGATATTTTTACCAGTGAATGGTTTTATGATGATAAAAATATCGGAGTAAAAATTAAAAGCCCGGTTGAATTGCTGGTAGGCATACAACGTATGCTACCCATGAAATTACAGAATGAAGAAGCACTAATGTTATTACAAAGGGTTCTTGGACAGTTATTATTCTATCCGCCGAATGTTGCAGGCTGGCCGGGTGGGAAAGCATGGATCGATAGCTCGACACTTATGATGCGGATGCGAATACCACAGATGTTAAACGATCAGGACGAGATCAATGTAAAACCTAAAGATGATGACGATACCATGATGGGAAGAAAGAATGATAGTAATGAAGACCCAAAAGGAAAGGGATATAAACAGATGAACCGGTTGAACAGACCTATACTGGTAAATATCGACTGGAGTAAATATGAAAAGAATTTTGAGCCGGTGAAACGGGAAAAGCTCATGGATCAAATGAGCAAGGTCTTATTGCTGACACGAAAAACAGTAAGTGATGACCTGATAACGAAATACAGTGATGAAAGCAGCCGTGCTGAGTTTGTCAAATCAGCGACGTTACAAATCATGAGTACACCGGAATATCAGTTGTGCTAAATCCGAATAATGAAATTCGAAGCTCGATGTTTCGGATTTCGAAATTTAAAATTCGAATTTGTTATGTTCATTAAACGCAAAGAATTCATACAGCTTGGTTCGCTGGCAACAGCGTCAATGATGCTTCCAAAATTTTTGAAAGCATTCGAGTCCGGTACTGTTGTACCACCTGGAAATAAAGTGACTGTTGTATTGCAACTCAGTGGTGGCTGTGATGGCTTGAACCAGATCATTCCTATAAGAAATGACATCTACTTCAAATCAAGACCGCGGTTAGGTATCGCAAAAGATAAAGCACTATCAGTAACCGATGAAGTGGGTATTCATCCTGCATTAAGCGGATTGAAAGAGCTATATGATGATGGAAGCATGTCTGTATTGCACAATGTGGGTTATCCCAATCCTGATCGTTCGCATTTTCGCAGCATGGATATCTGGCATACGGGAAGCCAGAGCAATGATTACTGGACAACAGGTTGGGTTGGCCGTTATCTCGATGCACAATGCAGTGGCTGCGATCATCCTACACAGGCAATTGAAATTGATGATGTGCTGAGTTTAGCATTAAAAGGTGAGCATATAAAAGGTATCGCTGTAAAAGATCCAAGAAGATTATATGGAACCGCGAATGAAAAATATTTCAAAGACATTAATAAAAATCATGCTGCTGAAGCTGGTGAGCAACCTGCTGATTATCTCTATAAAACATTAGCCGAAACAATGTCTTCTGCTGATTATATTTTCCAGCAAAGCAAGCTGCATCCTTCATCAGCTGACTATCCAAAAACTGATCTCGGAAATAGCATGAAGACAATTGCTTCATTGATCTTCTCTGATATCAATACGAAAGTATATTATGTATCGCTTGGAAGTTTTGATACCCATATCAACCAGGAAGGCCAGCAGCAGCGTTTGTTTACAGAACTGAATGATGCAGTAAAAGCTTTTGTAAAAGATCTGAAAGCAAATAACCGTTTTAATGATGTGTTGTTATTTACCTTCTCTGAATTTGGAAGAAGAGTTGCGCAGAATGCAAGTAATGGTACCGATCACGGCACCAGCAATAATATGATCTTTATCGGTGGCAGTTTAAAACAAAAAGGATTGATCAATGAAATGCCGGATCTCTCTGACCTGGATGAGGGTGATCTGAAATATAAGATCGATTTTAAAAATGTTTATGCTACAGTTCTGAATAAATGGTTGAATGCAGATGATGTAAAGATATTGGGCAAGCAATATGACTATCTGAAATTTATATAAAATATTATATCATTAAACCTTAATAAAAAAGTCCCGCTGATGCAGGGCTTTTTTATTTATGAGTCTTTATGATTTTATAATTGCTTTTCTCTTTTAATTCCGATACGATACAAAGTGTAACCCATCAATACAAAGAATGCGACTCCCAGTATCATATAGCCTCCACCTCCAAGAACCTTATTTAGCCCGGTTTCTACACTCATCTTTTCCATAAACGATGCGACTGCCGGAATGCGACCTAATAATGCAAACACAACGCCAAGCAACGCACCACCGGCGACAAGTCCTGTTGCAAAAAGACTTCCTTTTTCAAGATCCTCTTCGCCCTCTTTTGCGGCAGCCTCATCTCTTTTTAATTTTATTCTTTGTACCAATCCTTTTATGGCGCCACCAATAAATATGGGCAATGTTGTTTGGAGGGGTAAATACACTCCGATCGCAAAGCTTAAAGCTTTCACCCCACACAGCTCTACGACTAAAGCCAGGGCTGCACCCGCAATCACATAATTCCAGGCAAGATTGTGAGAAAGAATTCCTCTATCCAGTGTTGCCATTAAAGTTGCCTGCGGCGCACTAAATGTACTTCCAATAGCATGAGGAATGCCTTTTGCAACCAGGTCTGCTGTTGGCTTATCCAGTGCTTGTATTGTAAAACCAATTGCGACAGAGGACACGATTGCTCCAACAAATAATGCAAGCTGCTGATATCTTGGCGTCGCACCGATCAGAAATCCTGTTTTCAGATCTTGTGAAGTTGCTCCTGCATTAGCTGCAGCAATACAAACCATTCCACCAACTACCAAAGCCATCGGCTCATATACTTGTCCGCTCCAGCCAACAGCAACAAAGATCAAACAAGTACTCATCATCGTCGCAATAGTCATTCCCGAAATAGGATTGTTAGTCGTTCCAATTAAACCAACAATACGGGAAGAAACAGTTACGAAGAATGCTCCGAAAATAACTACGAGCAAACCGATGATCAGTTTATTAAAGAGATTATTGCCGGGTATTATTGGTAACAAAGCGATCAGCAACACAAGTGCAATACTTCCAAACAAAACTACTTTTATATTCAGGTCACGTTCTGTTCTGAGACGACTGTCTGCAGCTCCTTTTTCTTTCACTGCACCGACACTTTCTTTAAAAGATGAAATAATAGTTGGTATCGTTTTTATTAAAGTAATGATACCACCCATTGCCACTGCGCCGGCACCTACCAATCGTATATAGGCACGATAAATAGCTTTTGCAGGTTCTGCGAAAGTATGGGTAGCCGGATTCCATTCACCATAACCTCCTGCTGTATTAATATCTTTCAAATACCCGAGCGAAACTTGTTGTTGAGCAATTGCAACCGGATCAACTAATGAAGCAAGTAATGGATTTAATACTAACCAGCTTAATACACTGCCTGCTACCAACACACCTGCAATACGGGGACCAATAATATATCCCACACCTAAATATTCAGGAGTAATATCTGCAGAGATTTGCGCCGAAGGATAGAATGTATTAACAACTTTATTTTTTACCGTATCATAGACCGGCGTTTCTGTTATCACTTTAAAGAGTCGTTGTAATAAAGCATACACAGTTGCGAAGCCCAATCCCAGGAAAGCTGTTCTTGCAAATTCACCGCCTTTTTCACCAGCTTTTAAAACTGAAGCACAGGCTGTGCCTTCAGGATAAGGAAGATTGGCGTGTTCTTTTACTATCAGTGATTTTCTTAATGGGATCATCATTAAGGTACCTAACATTCCACCAAAAACCGCCAAAACAAAGATCACCCAGTAATTAAAATATTTTGCGGAATCAGGAGTGGACAGAAATAAAAACCCCGGGAGTGTAAACACAACGCCTGAAGCTATACTCTCGCCGGCAGATCCTGCAGTTTGAATAATATTATTTTCAAGAATGGTAGTTCTGAAAACTCTTTGCCCCAATGTAATCGCGATAACTGCAATCGGAATAGAAGCAGAAACAGTAAGTCCTGCTCTCAAAGCAAGATAAACGTTAGCTGCACCGAAGAAAATTCCAAAAATACTTCCGAGCATAAGCGCTTTGAACGTAAATTCTTTGACATTTTGTTCGGGAGAAATAAAAGGTTTGAATTTTATTTGTTGTTCCGCCATAGCAGTTGATTTAATTAGTAAGATAAGTAAAATAAAAAAGGTGGCTTTAACCACCTTTAAAGAATATATTTTATGTTATGCCATGCATCATCTTCTGTAATCTCTTCGATAACAAAAGCAGAATAACACCTGCAATACCACCCATGAATACAAACAACATGAAGAAGTCATATAAATTGGTCATCTGGTAACCGAGGAATGAAGTCGTTTTTCCATTTTCCGGATATAATGCCCCTAGAACACCAACTAACTTATTTCCTCCCGCATTACCTAAGAACCATACGGCCATTAACAAGGATGCAAATTTTAAGGGTGAAAGTTTATTGAATAACGAAAGGCCAATTGGTGATAAACATAATTCCCCCCATGTATGTAACAAATACAATCCAATAAGCCAGATCATACTTACTTTTTGGGCCTCGGCACTTTTTACTCCGTATGCGATCCATAAAAACCCTAATGCTAAAAGTATCAGGCCAATCCCCATTTTTGTAGGTGTAGCTGGTTGTTTCTTTCCCATTCTTAACCACATCCACGCAAATAGGCCGGCAAATATGATAATGAAGATAGAATTGACCGCTTGAAAAAAGCTGGGTGGTATTTCATACCCAAAAAAATTCCGGTTTGTTTGGTCTCTTGCAAATAATGCAAGTGTTGAACCCGTTTGTTCATAAGCTCCCCAGAAGAAGACCACGAAAAATGCGATAATAATCATTACCCAAATTCTTTGCCTTTCGTCGCTGGTCAGGCTTTTATCAGAAAGAATAATATAAATTATTAAAACAAAACTAGCTGCGATCAGATAAATCAAATAATTGTATTGCGAGTCGAAATAAATAAGACCAATTGTCAAAGCACCATATGACAACATACCTATAATAATAAAAATTGGATTCAACCATATTTTGGGAGGTGCTTTGATAATTGAAGATGCAGGAAGAGTTGTCTCGTTAAGAGCTTCATCAGTACCCGGTGTGAGGCCTAATATTTTTCCTTCCGGCGTCCGAACATACTTATCATGATAGATCTTCTGGATAATAATACTGATCAACATACCTATTCCCGCAATTAAAAAAGCCCATTTAAAATCAGAGGGATTTCCGGTATCGCCAAAATAGCCACAAATGATCGGACCGACCATTGCACCAATATTGATACCCATGTAAAAAATGGTATACGCCGGGTCGACACGAAGATCACCTTTCGGGTAAAGTTGGCCTACCAATGATGAGATATTAGCTTTGAAAAATCCATTTCCAGCTATCATAAATCCAAGACCCGAAAAGAAAAGTATATTGGCAAGATCAGGTGAAGAATCATAAATAGAAGCGCAAATAAAAAGAATCAGCTCACCAATTACCATTACTACGCCACCAACAAGTATTGATCTTTTATTCCCCCAGTATCGATCAGCAACATAGCCGCCGACAAGTGCACTGAAATAAAGTAAACTGATATAACTGCCATAAAGACTATTTGAAAAGTCAGTTTTAAATAAAAGAGCCTGGGTCATGAAATAAACCAGTATTGCCCGCATGCCATAATAATTGAACCGCTCCCACATTTCCGTTGCAAACAAAACATATAACCCTTTTGGATGACCTTTAGTTGTCACGGTTTGACTCATACAATCGTTTTAAATTATTAAATAAGAATGGCAGGATAAGATATGATGTGCCAAAATAAGAAAATTTGACCATAAGCAAATCTTTTCCCTTTTCTCTTTAACATTCCTGTCCGATATTCGCCGGGCTTTTATCAATCAATCTAACAAGCAATGAATATTCTTTTACTCGGTTCAGGCGGACGTGAACATGCACTGGCCTTAAAAATTTCTCAGAGTAAACATTGTTCAAGCCTTTTTATTGCACCGGGCAATGCAGGTACTTCTCAATGCGGGATCAATCTTCCTTTTGGTGTGAACGATTTTGATGCGATCAAAAAAGCATGCATTGAAAAAAAGATCGATATGGTTATTGTAGGTCCTGAAGAGCCATTGGTAAAAGGCATCACTGATTTTTTAATTGCAGAGCCACAGTTGTCAAATCTCGATATCATTGGACCGACAAAAGCTGGCGCACAACTGGAAGGAAGTAAAGCTTTCTCCAAACATTTCATGCAGCGACATAACATTCCAACAGCTGCATACAGGGAGTTCACTTTGGATAATTATGATGAAGGCGTTGATTACATCAAACAACATAGTTTGCCTATTGTATTAAAAGCAGATGGATTAGCTGCTGGTAAAGGTGTTGTTATATGTGAATCAGCATTCGAAGCATTAGCGGAATTTGACCTGATGATCCAGCGGGCAAAATTTGGTGAAGCAAGTAAGAAAGTTGTTGTTGAACAATTCCTCAAAGGCATTGAGCTTTCTGTTTTTGTTTTAACCGATGGGAAAAATTATATCACCCTGCCTGAAGCAAAAGATTATAAACGGGTGGGTGAAGGTGATACCGGATTAAATACAGGTGGCATGGGTGCTATCAGCCCCGTTCCCTTTGCTGATGTTGCATTCATGAAAAAAGTGGATGAAAAAATCATTCAACCAACCGTTCATGGTTTGCACAAAGAAGGATTAGAATATCGCGGATTTATTTTTGCAGGGTTGATAAAAGTAGGTGATGAACCCTATGTGATCGAATATAATTGCCGCATGGGCGATCCTGAAACAGAAGTCGTGATGCCACGGTTGAAAAATGATCTGCTGGAATTACTAAAGGCTGCTGCTGCACAAAAACTAAATGAAGTAAAAATTGAAATTGATCCTAGATCTGCATGTACAGTTGTTGCAGCAAGCGGTGGGTATCCTGGTGAATACCAAAAAGGAATTGAGATAAAAGGATTGAACAATGTGTCAAAAGGAAATAGCATTGTTTTTCATGCTGGTACCCTCACAAAAGATGATAAAGTAGTCACGAATGGGGGCAGAGTGTTATGTGTTACTTCTTTTGGAAATAATATTCCATTCGCCGTGGTTCAATCCATCAAAACGCTGGATAAAATTTCATTTGAAGGAATGTTTTTCCGGACAGACATTGGATATGAGTTCGAGTGATCAGAATATCGATCTTCTCCTGCTTCTCCCTCCTAATCCTAATACTCCTAATAAACTTCTTACGATCGTATTGCCGGCCGTACGTGTCATACTTTTTACAACCGGGTCATCAAAGAACCCTTTTTCTTTTTTGGTAGTTCTTTTTTCTTCTTTTTCTTCGGTCTGCTCCTGTTTTTGCTCCTCTGCTTTCTTTGTGGCTTCATTTAATTTTTCAGTCAGGATCTCATAAGCACTTTCACTATCGACGGCTTTATTATATTTCGAAGCGATCTTTGATTTATTTACCAATGCGTCGATCTCTGATGGTGTTAAAATATCCATCCTGCTTTGCGGCGGTCGCAACATACAATGTACAAGCGGTGTTGGTATTCCTTTTTCATTTAACATCGTTATCAATGCTTCACCAATACCAAGCTGTGTGATCAGGTCTTCAGTTTTATAAAATTGTGTTTCCGGATAATTCTCTGCTGTTTGTTTGATCACTTTTCTATCCGCTGCAGTAAATGCCCTTAAAGCATGTTGTACTTTCAATCCCAATTGGGCTAAAACAGAAGCAGGAATATCCATTGGGTTTTGTGTACAAAAGAAAATTCCTATCCCTTTTGAACGGATCAGTTTAATAATAGTTTCAATTTGCTGCAATAAAGCCGCACTTGCTTCTTGGAAAATAAGATGTGCTTCATCAATAAAGAATACAAGCTTGGGTTTATCCAGGTCACCTTCTTCAGGACACGTTGCGTAGATCTCCGCCAGTAGTTGCAGCATAAAGGTCGAAAACAATTTTGGCCGGTCCTGCAGATCGGTGACACGAACTATAGACACCACTCCCCTGCCATCATCACTAATACGCATCAGGTCATATACATCAAAACTGGTTTCACCAAAGAACAGATCGGCGCCTTGTTGCTCCAGTTCTATTACTTTTCTCAGGATCGTTCCGGTAGAAGTGGTTGATATCTTTCCATAGGTCTTTTCCAGCTCCTTCTTTCCTTCATCACTTATATATTGCAATACTTTAGTAAAGTCTTTCAAGTCTAACAACGGTAATTTATTATCATCACAATATTTAAAGATCATGGCAACAAAACCACCCTGTGTATCATTCAATCCCAAAATCTTTGAAAGCAATACCGGGCCAAACTCGCTTACTGTTGCTCTTAATCTTGTTCCTTTTTCATTACTCAGTGTTAAGAGTTCTGCAGGGTAAGCCGCGGGCTTAAATTCAATACCTATTTTTTGAACTCTCTCATTGATTTTATCATTAGCAATACCCGCAGCAGCTATTCCACTTAGATCGCCTTTTATATCCACCAATACAACAGGTACGCTTGCTTCACTCAGTAATTCACTCATTACCTGCAAGGTTTTTGTTTTACCTGTTCCTGTCGCACCGGCTATCAATCCATGCCGGTTCATCGTTTTGAGAGGTAATAAAACATCAGCACCCGGAACTACATTTCCATCTAAAACACCTGCACCTATCTTATATGATTCAGCTTTGAATGCATAGCCGGTTTTAATAACATCAATAAATTTTTGAGTTTCTGCCATGATATCAGTTTAACAATTAAACAATTTATCAATCAAGCAATCACAGATCTTCTTCCCTCTCCAGCATCAGTATTGCACTTTGCGGTACAATAAAATATTTTTCTTTTTCATACATCACTTCCGTAGCGCCACTTAACAAAAAAATTGCAAGATCACCTTCTTTTGCCTGTAAGGGAACATATTTTACCTGCTCATCATCCTGTTTCCAGGGTTCATCATCAACCGGCATCGGTATTGCATAACCCGGACCCGTTTTGATCACATAGCCCTGCTGTACTTTATCTTTTTCCTGAACACCCGGCGGCAGATAGAGTCCACTGGCAGTACGTTCATCCGGACGGGTAAGTTTTATTAAAACCCTGTCGCCTATTACAATCAGTTTCTTTAAACGGTTATCGGGTGTAAGATGCATTGCCATGTCCAGCGTATTAAAAACAAAAATACTGGAGTTCGATATATGAGATATATGAGTGGTCAAACATTTCTTTTAACAAAAAATTGAACCTGTAAAATTTAGAATGGCAATTTAGCTTAACTTTATTTGCATTTTACGATTAGGTGTTAAGTGAGTGGTGATTAATAATAACTATAAACGATAAACTGAAAATCATGGAAGGGAAAAAACCAAAAATTTTGTTGTGCGAAGATGATCCAAATCTTGGAAGTGTATTGAAGAACTATCTTGAACTAAATGATTATGATGTAACGCTTGAAAGAGATGGTCGCCTTGGCCTGGCCGCTTTTCAACGGGAAAAATTTGATATCTGCCTGCTGGATGTAATGATGCCCAACATGGATGGCTTTACGCTGGCAGAAGAAATAAGAGATGTTGATCCGGATATCCCGCTTTTCTTTTTAAGTGCCAAAACAATGAAAGAAGATGTGATACAGGGTTATAAGTTGGGTGCCGATGATTATATCACTAAACCATTTGATAGTGAAGTTTTGTTACTCAAGATCAAAGCTATTTTGAAACGGAATGAAGAAATGAACAAGGAAAGTGAGAATAAAGAATTCGACCTTGCCAGCTATCATTTCAATCCGAAGTTGCGCCAGCTCACACATAACAGCATTACCCAAACGTTGTCTCCAAAAGAAAATGAACTATTGAAAATGCTTGCTGAGCATTTGAATGATCTGCTGCCAAGAGACCAGGCATTAAAAAAGATATGGGGTAGTGATACCTACTTTAATGGCCGTAGCATGGATGTATATATTGCTAAGCTGCGGAAGTACCTAAAGGATGATCCGAAAATAGAGATTGTGAATATCCATGGAAACGGATTCAGATTGGTTGTACAATCTTAAAATAGAATGAAATAATTTTTTAAGGATTGAATTCGTTCAATCCCTGCCCGGCTGGTCAGGCGGGCTTTTTTATGTAAATAAGGTTCCCGTATTGCCTGGTTTTATTTTACCCAAATGTTCATAGGCCCTGGGTGTTACTTCTCTTCCTCTTGTCGTGCGTTGTATAAAACCTTCCTGTATCAAAAAAGGCTCATATACTTCCTCCAGCGTACCAGCTTCTTCGCCAACCGCAGTAGCGAT
>JGI24806J26614_1000663_pt1 | contig 11230 bp, 11 predicted proteins | sample Kansoi200umMDA_FD_26614 | JGI IMG/M metagenome (IMG submission 26614)
TGGATCAGTAGATATAAGAACAGGTATTTATACAAATGAAAATAATGTTTTAGGCACTTCGCAAAACAATTATATCTTTTGCTCAGTACTCGATAAGGATGCCTCTATGCTGTTTTGATTTTTATTGGTCTTTATTTTTTTATTTTTTTCAGATTTAATATCCATCAAAATAAGACCGGCTCCGTCTGTGCCAATCAATAGCCTGTCTCTGTTAATAACATGCAGCACTTTAATGGCCGTCTCAGAAAATATATCTGTATCATTTTCTTCATACTTATATTGTTTAAACGTTTTTAAAGTGGGGTCGTAACGGAATAATCCTCCTTTTCTTGTACCTGACCATAATAAACCATCCGGGTCTTGCTCAAGTGCTATTACGCCTGCTTTTATTGCGCCGGGTAAAACAATTTTTTCAGAGCTACTAACCTTACCGCCATTTCGTTTGTAAACATGATAAAGACATCCTTCAGAACCAAACCACATAGAGCCATCCTTATCGAGTACTGAGCAAAAGATATAATTGTTTTGCGAAGTGCCTAAAACATTATTTTCATTTGTATAAATACCTGTTCTTATATCTACTGATCCAAGGCCAAGTGAATTACCTACCCAATATTTATGATCTTTATCTTCGAGAATTGTTTTTGCAGTCTGAAGCGTATACGGCGGATTGGGTTTTATTGTTATAAAGCTTTTTAGTTTGGAGTCGTACCGGGCAATACCATTTTCAGTACCCAGCCAGTAAATGCCGTTCTTATCTTTTAATAAAGCGCGTATTTTTCCCGGAATACCTTTTGGATCTTCGGCATTCATTTTATAAAAAGAAAATGATTGGGTTTGTTGATCAAGAAAAGCCAGCCCTTCACCACATAGCCACATTTTTTCATGGTCATCCATCAATTGAGTTATAACCCTGCTTTGTGCAGAAGCAGGATCAATAATATTAACAGGATACTGTTTAAATTTTTCTGAACCGGGATTGAAACAATATACTCCATGATCAGATGTGCTCATCCATATATCTCCATATTTATCACGGATAATATTATGCGTTATTTCCTGCGATATATCTGAAAAGGCAGGATAAGGTATATAATAAGTTTTTACAACGCCTGATTTTTTATTAAACTTCCTGATACCTGTTTCTGTTGAAAGCCAGAAAATATTATTGTCCTTATCTTCTAATATGCCCTGTATATTTTCTCTTGCGGAATCATCTGTGGGATGAAAGACAAGCTTATTGGTCTTTTGCACAAAAGAAAACAAACCCGATCCTGTTGCCAGCCATAGTATTCCGTTTTCATCTTCTTTAAAATCATGTACCGCTACATTTAATTTTGGTAAATAATAATTTTTAAGTTTACCTGTATGTGGATTATAACTTGAAAACGATGATATGGAAGTGCCGATCCAGATAAGGCTTTCATGATCCTGGTAAAGACTTACAATATCGTTGCCCGGCAGGGTTGACGAATCTCCCGGTATGTTTTCAAAAATTTTAAATGTGTACCCATCATACCTGTTTAAACCAGACACAGTACCAAACCAGATAAAGCCCTGTTTGTCTTCCAGTATACATTGAACTTTATTATAGGAAAGCCCTTCTTCTGATGTTAGCTTGTCAAAATAAATATTGCTTAACTGCGGATTAACTGTTTGGGAGAAAATGCGAACATGTAATATGCACAATATGCAAATGAATACAATTGTAAGGGCAGGTCTTGTTCGCAGATAATTTAGCATATGAATTAATTACCCAAATAAAAAATGATCATGCTTCACATTTTATTTTTCATCAGATTTGGATATGCAATTCATCACTTGTTTCAGTGCAGCAAAATAAGAATTTAATTCCTAAAATAAAACAGGAGAATAAGATAATAAGAAGTATATAAATACAATTATAAATATATCAACCATCTGTTGTATTGCGAATAGGGTTTAATAAGCACAATAACCTTTAAAAAAAAATTTTGGATGCAGGCTTAGGTGTTGCTATGGCAGCTTCGTTGCGTCGCATTCTTGTGCGTTCATAACTTTAATGAACAATGCTTCGCTATAATTAAATTACGTGGCAACGCAGGCAATAATTGCTTCATTGGGTTACATAAAAAAATCAAATGATAAAAGTGAATAGTAAGAAAAGGTAAAAGGGGGAATTTTATCAACTAAAAATAGTTAGATGCTATAAAAAATACCCACTCAGAAGCAGGTAATGCTATTGCATTTGAAGGCACTATGTTTGTGGCTCTTTAAGAATGAAAAACCTTGAGAAAAGCCGAAAAATAAAGGAACTGAAGGAACAGATAACTCTTGAGGACAAAAGATTCCATAGCGCTATGAAAGCTGGCAGGAACTTTTATGAATTAAAAGAAATTCACCAGCGAGTAAAAGCCCTTCAGAAAAGAATGGAAATACTTTTGTTGATGCACTAAAAAAAATGCACATAATATAGAAAGAGAAGTGAAGAACTAAAGCACGGAAATGTTGGATGACTCAATAAAAAATCTCGTTGAGATTGGGGTGCTGGCACACAGCCCAGTAATCTATGATGGTATTTAAAAGTTTTTTTATTCCGTCAAGATTTGTTGGTTTTACAAAATAACCCTGCACAAACAGCTCGTAAGATTTAAGCACGGTTGCAGGTACTGCAGAGGTTGAAAAGAAAATAAAGGGGATACTTTTAATTTTAAGCAACTTGTCATCCAGCATAGCTTTTCGTAAATCTATGCCCGATATTTTGGGCATATTGATATCACATATTATAACAAATGGCTGTTCCTGGAATTCTTTTAAAAACTGTAAAGCTTTATCACTCTCCGTTATTTTTATTATTGGGTTTTTTAACCGCAGGCTTTTGAAGATATTTTCAAATAGCTCAAGATCTTCTCTATCATCGTCTATCCATATTATGGGGCGGGTCTCAATATTGTTGTTCAAGCAGTTTAATTTTTTATGCAAGTTATGATTTAAGTAATAAATTAAGAAACCTGCCTGTGAATGTATAAAAAAATTACATTGGCGTGATTATAATAACGGTCTTTAACCAATTTCCTGCTTGAGATTAATTGACCCTTCTTTTTTTGGCTAATAATACTTTTACCCTTTACCTATAAAATTGAAAGTACGTTACAATAAAAAGGCAATCTAAAAATTTATTGATTAGTGGTTTCCTGGCAAGGGTTTGAATTTCTTTCATTTTTAGAATCATTGTTAACCAATGCATCAATTCTTCTTTCGATATTTTCAATACTTAATTTTATTTTTTGATAAAGTGTAAGGGGCTTCCTGGTTTCTTTTTCCTGATCCAGGTTAACATTTATTTCATTAACAGAAATAACATTGTCATTGCTTTCATTGTTTTGCATACATTAATTTTAAAAATGATCGAAAAGGATATCGACAATAAAAGCTTATAGTTGAAGTGAAGGAAAGCGGGGAATATAATCAGCTAAAAGTAGTTACGTATTGCAAACATACACAATTAAAATGGTAATGTAATATTCATTTATGAAAGGCGACTGTTTGTACGCATTCCCTGAAAATGAACATATAGTAAAACAGGTGCAAATAAATTTTGAAACAGAAAAATGATAGCAGCATTGCTGCTATAAAAACCGGATGAACAGGAGAGTAACATCCTGAATCGCTTTGCTATAGGGACTTTACAAAAGCTGCTTTAAGACACGAGTACAAGAGTGCGACGCAACAGGCGATGCTATAAGGTATAAAAGCTGGTATCAAAAAAAAATTCCTGATTGTATTTTATACTTTTTGAGTTTAAACCACCTCTCCCTCCACATCATAATCATAAGCCTTTGTAATTTTTACATTCACAAACTCACCAATGGGTAATTTTTTAGCGGAGTGAATAACCACTTCATTGTCTACTTCCACACTGTCAAACTCGGTTCGCCCCAAATATCTTCCCGCTTCTTTTTTATCTATAATTACTTTAAATGTTTTACCAATTTTCTCTACATTTTTTTCATAACTTATCTCCTGCTGCAGCTCCATTATTTCCTGTGCACGTGCCTGCTTTTCTTCTGCAGGTATATCATCCGTCAGTTCATAACCGCTGGTACCTTCTTCATGACTATAAGTGAAGATACCCACACGGTCAAAACGCATACGTGTGAGAAAATCTTTAAGCTCTTCCACATCTTCTCTTGTCTCGCCGGGAAAACCTGCAATGAGCGTGGTGCGCAAACAAATTCCGGGATTTTTTTCACGGATAGCCGCAATCAATTCTTCCATTTCCTGTCTTGTACTCTGGCGCTTCATTGCTTTGAGCATATTATTACTTGCATGCTGCAAAGGCATATCAAGATAATTACAAATGTTTTCGCGTTCACGCATTACATCCAGTACTTCCAGTGGGAATTTATTAGGGTATGCGTAGTGAAGACGAATCCATTCCAGCCCTTTTACATCAGCAAGTTTATTGAGCAGGTCTGCAAGCATGCGTTTCTTGTAAAGATCAAGTCCATAATATGTAAGCTCCTGTGCAATCAGCATTACTTCCTTTACACCCTTTTGAACAAGGCTCTCTGCTTCTTTTATCAACTCTTCCATTGGTCGGCTTATATGTGCGCCGCGCATCAAAGGAATAGCACAGAATGCGCAGGTACGGTTGCAACCTTCACTGATCTTTAAATAAGCATAATGCTTTGGTGTGCTTAGCATGCGTTCACCAAGCAATTCACTTTTATAATCCGCATCAAATTGTTTTAGTATTAGTGGCAGCTCCAGCGTACCGAACCAGGCATCTACTTCCGGTATCTCTGCTTCAAGGTCACCACGGTAGCGTTCGCTTAAGCACCCGGTGACATATACCTTATCAAGACGGCCTTTTTTCTTTAATTCCACCTGGTCCAGAATGGTATTAACGCTTTCCTCTTTTGCCTTATCAATAAAGCCGCAGGTATTCACTACCACAATATTATGATCCAGCTTACCGCTCTCATGTACCACATCTATTTCATTGGCTTTCAGCTGCCCGCTCAGCACTTCACTATCTACAAGGTTTTTACTGCAACCCAGCGTGATAATATTGACTTTATCTTTCTGTAATGTCTTCGATTTCATATTAAGGGCGCAAAGGTAACGAAACTAAGTAACGAAGGAAACGATAAGGCCTTTATCAGGACGACACCTGAAATTGTAGACTTTTTTTCTCAACCAAAACACGATATAAAGAATACATTTCACTGTGATTCGGTATTGTAGCTATAACAGTTCTTTCTGGCACTACTATTGGGGAATTTTATTGTATGAAAAATTCATTTACCATCACATATAACAACAAAGAGATCAGCATTGAAAAAGGCGCAGATGATGATAAAGATATCTTCATTGCCCATCTTCCTTCAGGAGATATAACCCTGGAATCGAGAGAAGATGATGAGGGAGCCTGCCGCTGGATAGATACAAGAACAAATAATGAAACAGAAGAATCAAAAGAAATAGGCGAATTAATAGACTTGTATTCAGTAAAACAGGGAGCGAATTAATACTTCAGGTATTTGTAATGGTGGCGTCACTTGTTGCTGTAATTCATCCCGGCACTTCGGGGTGTGTTTGTTTTTTTCCCTAATGCCAGCTTTATACGGTACAATAATTATTCAGCATATTTATGTCATTGTCCGCGCAAATAGTATATCTTTTTGTATTGGCCATCCCAATAGCATGTATTGCCTGGACAGTTACCCATGAAAAAATATTTCTTGAACCAAGACAATATTGTTTAAAGATCAGTGAAGCAGGCCGCACTCTTTTTAAAAGAAAGTTTTTTTACATTTTTACCTGTGAATATTGTTTCAGTCATTATGTAACAATATTCATTTTACTGGTTTCAAAATATCATCTCTTATTTAATGACTGGCGGGGTATATTTATAGGTGGTTTTTCACTTGTGTGGATTGCCAATATTTATATGAGCCTTTATAATTTTATTCGTATTGATATTAAAAAAGAAAACAAAGAGATTGAAGAAATGGAATCTAAAAATAATATCAAATAATTTTCTCTTGCTGCTTTGTTTAGTACCATACAAATGCCGGTTAGCGAAGAGACTGCCCATGCCTTGCTGCCATGAAAGAAGAACGATGAAACGAGCGTGGCAACAGGAGCATCATATTTGTTGAGGCGTTGGGAACATAATGTTTTAAAACATTTCATTAAGTTAAACTGCAGCTTTTAGCCCAAGCACCTCACCGGTCCATGCTCTCATCCTCTCACATAATGTGGCATCTTTATCTATATGTTCGCCAAAAGAAGGGATGATTTCTTTTAATTTATTTTGCCATGAAGAAGACGCAAATTTTTCAGGAAAACATTTTTGCAGCAAGTCAAGCATAATACTAACCGCTGTAGATGCTCCCGGCGATGCGCCAAGCAATGCAGCAATACTGCCATCTGCGGCACTTACCACTTCAGTTCCAAATTCAAGTACACCGCCCTCCTCTTCGTCTTTCTTTATTACCTGCACACGCTGGCCTGCAGTTTCTAATTCCCAGTCTTCCATAACAGCAGCAGGTAAATATTCTTTTAATGCATCTAATCTTTCTTCAGGTGTTTGCCGCACCTGTTCAATTAAATATTTCGTGAGCGGGATATTATGTATGCCCGCCATTACCATCGGGCCAATATTACTTAACCGTAAAGATTTTGGGAGGTCCATCAATGAACCCTGCTTTAAAAAGCGCGTGCTGAAACCAGCATACGGGCCAAATAATAATTCCTGTTTGCCGCGTATCATACGTGTATCCAAATGCGGTACAGACATGGGCGGAGACCCAACTTTAGCCTTGCCATATACTTTTGCATGATGCTTTTTTATAACTTCTTCATTAACACACTTCAACCACTGACCACTTACCGGGAACCCGCCATATCCTTTACTTTCAGGAATACCGGAGCGCAACAATAAAGGCAATGAACCACCGCCTGCGCCAATAAAAACAAACTTTGCATGCAGCTTACGCGTTTGCCCAAAAACATCATCACGCACTTTTAAACGCCATGGCCCGTCATTATCACGGTCTATATCTTCTACTTCATGATTAAAGTTCATGTGCACACCGGGGAATGTTTCAAGATATTTAAACAGGGAACGTGTAAGTGATCCAAAATTTACATCTGTACCAAGATCCATTTTTGTTGCGGCAACTTTTTGCCGGGGGTCTCTGCCTTCCATTACAACCGGCATCCATTGCTTTAATTGTTCAGCATCTTCACTGTATTGCATGCCCTTAAATAAGTGACAGGTTTGCAAAGCCTCGTATCGTTTTTTTAAATAAGCCACATCATCATCCCACACAAAACTCATGTGGGGAATGGCTTGTATAAATGATTGCGGATGCTGCAAAATATTTTGCTCTGTAAGATGCGCCCAGAATTGTTTACTCGTTTCAAACGACGCAGCAATCTTTACCGCCTTGCTTATATCAATACTGCCATCTTCATTTTCCGGCGTATAATTCAGTTCACAAAATGCAGAGTGGCCCGTACCTGCATTGTTCCATGCATCAGAACTTTCTGCTGCGGCAACATCAAGCCGCTCAAATATCTCAATACTTATACCCGGTTCAAGCTGCTTCAAAAGCATACCAAGTGTGGCGCTCATAATACCTGCGCCGATAAGAATTACATCTGTGTGCTGTTCATGTCGCTTACTCATAACATTGCTTTGATCGTTTACTGCAAACTTATAGCGATAAAGTAATTAATAAGCAATTTTATGAGCCGGCCTTTTCTTTTTTTATAGCAGCGCCTGTTGCGTCGCACACTTGTGCAATTTGTGTTTTGTTGAGCAAAAGACAGTAACGCCAAATTAGCACGGGCACATTTTGTTTATTATACTCCAGGCCCGGATACCTGAAAAAATGTGTTGCTTATATTTGCCCTTGAAAAAATTAAATATTTGTATGGATACAAGAGAAGCTTATAACGCGTGGGCTTTGCAGTACGACAGCAATGATAACAAAACAAGAGATCTGGAAGCAGGAGCTTTACGCTCATTACTTGAAAATATTTCTTTTGATACATGCCTTGAAATAGGTTGTGGCACCGGGAAAAATACCATATGGTTTATTGAGAAAGCAAAACATATAACAGCAGTCGATCTTTCTGATGAAATGCTTGCAAAGGCCAAAGAAAAAATTGTTTCTGATAAAGTAGCTTTTAAACAGGCTGATATTACAAAACCCTGGTCATTCACAAACCAGTTGTATGATCTTGTAAGTTTTAGCCTGGTGCTTGAGCATATTGAAAACCTTGAACATATTTTTAGTGAAGCTTCTGCGGCATTAAAACATGGCGGACATATTTATATTGGGGAACTTCATCCATTCAAACAATATTCAGGAAGTAAAGCAAGATTTGAAACAGAAGATGGCGTGCAGGTAGTGGATTGCTTCAATCATCATATTTCAGAGTTTATACAAACTGGAAAAAAGTATGGTCTAAAACCAGTTGATATAAATGAATATTTTGATAACGATGACAAAAGTGGGATACCAAGGATCATAGCCATATTAATGAAGAAAGACGACTAACATGTTGCATTAAGGAACCAACAGTACAAGCGAGTGACTCCCGAAAAGTCGGGACAGGCCAACAGGCTATGCCATAAAAATACAAAGCTGGTAACCAAAAATATTTGATCAATTAAACCCGCTTTTGAAAATTATTTTTTGTCGGCAACAAATTTATTTTCATCTGTTTCTTTTATAAAACGTATCAGCTCACGAAAATAATTCTGCTGATCATCATACATGCTCATATGGCTTCCTTTGGGACATAAATAAGTTCTGCTATTGGGAATCAGGCTGCCTTCTTTTTTCATATCCTCGGGATTCATTTCATCATTCATTCCACCGATTACCAGCGTTGGCACCGTTATATTTTTAAGGCTCGGAAACATATCCCAGTCTTTGAAATTACCTGTTACATGAAATTCATCAACACCCTGCATTTGAATGTAAATATTTGTATTGGCTTTTACAAAAGCACGCATCAATGGTTCAGGCCATGGGTTCAACTGGCAAATGGTATGCGTGTACAGATCATTCATTAAAAGAGTTTGGTATTCCGGGTCATCATATTTATGCAGCTTATCAAGTGAATCAAATTTTTGCAGATCCTCTTTACTAAAAAACTTTTGTTTCAAAGTTTCAGCATAAGGCAGGTAAGATTGAATGCTTGCTGTCATATTGGATAATATGGCAGCCTTTACGTGGTTTTGATACTTCTGCAGGTATTCCATTGCAAGCATGCTACCCCATGAATGGCCGAAGATATAAAAGCTATCAAGTCCCAAACCTTTACGCACCTGCTCCACTTCTTCCACATATCGTGGAATATTCCATAGCGATGTATCATTTGGGTGATCTGAATTACCACAACCCAACTGGTCGTAATAATAAAATTCAATTCCCTGCTGCGGCAGAAAATCTTCAAAACATTCCATGTAATCATGCGAAAAGCCCGGGCCTCCATGCAATAGCAGCACTTTTATTTTGCCATTACCAATACGTTTGGTCCACACATTGTATTTACTATCAACCTGTATCATTTTTGCGCCACCTGTTTTTACTTCGTACAAAGAATCCGGCGGGGTATTTGTCTCAGCAGTAGTTGTGTTATTTTGTGGCTGGCTGCAGCATGCAAAGAATACCGCAATCGCTGTATAAAAAATATTCTGTTTCATAAAGGGGATATTACGATACAAAAATTAAAAAAGATTTTCGTAGTAAATAAATTTTCTTTCAGTATAAAGTTTTAGCCAGCTAATAATAGCCTTAAAAAGAATCGTGTTTCATAATTTTATACTTTATTCAGTAATGTCATCTAAAATTTTTATTCATGGACTTTATAGATTATTATAAGATATTAGGTTTGGATAAAAATGCGACAGCAGAGGATATTAAAAAAGCATACCGAAAGCTGGCACGAAAACACCATCCTGATCTTAACCCAAATGATAAGGAAGCGCATAAAAAATTTCAGCAGATAAATGAGGCCAATGAAGTATTAAGCGATCCTGAGAAACGTAAAAAATATGATCAGTATGGAAAGGATTGGGCGCATGCTGAAGAGTTTGAAAAAGCGAGACAATCACACGCTTATTCAGGCAGTGGTGGTACCGGCCAATCTTATTACCAGGATTTTGATGAAAACAATTTTTCTGATTTTTTTGCATCTATGTTTGGAGGTTCAGAAAGAAAAGGCAGAAGCACACAGGTAAAATTTCGTGGGCAGGATTATAATGCAGAACTGCATTTAAACCTTGCTGATGCTTACACAACGCACAAGCAAACTCTAACTGTAAACGGTAAAAATATAAGAATAACAATACCTGCGGGTATTGAAAACGGGCAGGTAATTAAATTAAAAGGACATGGTGGCCCCGGCATAAATAGCGGACCAAATGGTGATCTCTATATTACTTTTATAATTGCTGAAGACCCTAAAGTGAAACGTTCGGGAAGTGACCTGTATACCACAGTTGAGCTTGATCTTTACACTGCTGTTTTGGGTGGCGAAGTAACCATTGATACATTCAGCGGAAAAGTAAAATTGAAAGTAAAACCTGAAACACAAAACGGCACTAAGATAAGGTTGAAAGGAAAAGGATTTCGTGTATATAAAAAAGAAGATGAATACGGAGACATGTATATAACCTACTCTATAAAGATCCCTGTCAATTTAACGGAGAAGCAAAAGGAATTATTTACTGAATTGTCAAAATCTTAATTTCAAATTATTCCCATGCAAACTGAAAATTTAATAGCCGCCGATGACTTTTGTGCCAGTCACCAAATAGAGTTTTCTTTTATTCAATCGCTTAATAAATTTGAACTGATAGAAATTACAACAGTTGAAGAAAAAAGATTTATACCCGAGAGCCAATTGCAGAAATTAGAAAAGCTGGTGCGCCTGCATTACGATCTTGATATAAACCTGGAAGGCATTGATGTTATTACACATTTACTTGAACGCATGAAAGCCCTGCAGGACGAAAATATTGCGTTAAAAAATAAGCTTCGTGTTTATGAAGCGAATGAATAAAAAGATTAGATAATCATTTTTATGAGCCGGGTTTTAGTATTATTATTAAGCTTTCGTTGCGTCGCACACTTGTACAGGAAAACTCTACGGAGCAATAGAGAGGTCATTTCATTTTTATTCCAAGACCCGCAGTATCATTGATTAAAACTCTTCCATA
>JGI24806J26614_1000664_pt1 | contig 11229 bp, 10 predicted proteins | sample Kansoi200umMDA_FD_26614 | JGI IMG/M metagenome (IMG submission 26614)
CTACCTGTCACAAAGCTTTCGTAAGAAAATACTTGCGATAACAAGAAATGATGCTGATGCTGAAGAATTTTCACAACTTGTCAGAATGGAAGGTGGCAAATCTATTGCCTTACCTACTATCGAAATAGTGCCCAAAGATCCTGAAGTTATTTTAGAATTTATCAATGAGCTAAAAGAAAAAAAGCATGATTATTGTGCGTTTATGAGCCAGTGGGCAGTAAATGTGCTATTTGATCTCGCAAAAGCAATGAATAAAACTGATCAGGTTATCTCTCTATTAAATTCAAGGACTATTATAGCAGTCGGACCAAAAACTAGAGAAAGCCTTGTTAACCGTGGAATATATGTCCATTTGATGCCAGAAAAATACTCTGCCAAGGGATTGTTGGAACTTTTCTCAAAAATGAATCTCATGCCTCAAAGAAGAATTATTATTCCCCGAAGCAGTGCATCAAATGACTTCATTGCAACGGCTCTAGGTAAAATAGGTATAAATGTCGATGAACTATTCTTATATGACGTCCGGACTTGTAATATTAATGCCATTTGGAAAGATTTTGTATTACTTTTGGAAAATAAAAAAGTTGATGTAATTATTTTTACTAGCTCCTCCACGGTTCAGTCATTTTTTGAAATCTTAGAAAGGATATCCTGTGATGTCCCAACATTAATTAGGGGTGTAAAGGCCGTAATAGCATTAGGCCCATTTACCCAGGAAGAATTGACGAAAAAAAATGTTCACTCTATTGAGTCTAAAATACATACAATAAGAGGAGCTTTTGAGTTGGCTAAAAATATCATGAATGAAAATTAGTATAGAACAAAATGCTCGTTTGTTTATATATAACTATCTATTAAATGTATGATATTAATCGTGTATTGATTACACTGCAACATATATATAAAACATAACAGCGTTATACATTATATGACGACAGAAAAGATGAATATGGATTACAGTAAATATGACTTTAAGGACTCTACAGAGCTTTATGTCTTTTTAAGTAAAAGAGGTCTCTCTCGGGGCACCATTGAAGAGATTAGTAAAATGAAAGGTGAGCCTGATTGGATGAGAGACTTTAGGTTGAGATCCTATGATGTCTTTATGAGTAAACCAATGCCAAAGTGGGGTGGAGATATTTCAAAAATTGATTTTCAGAATATCTATTATTATGCCAAAGCATCCGAAAAACAAAGTAAAAGCTGGGATGATGTTCCACAATCTGTAAGAAATACCTTTGATAAACTTGGCATTCCAGAGGCAGAAAAGAAGTTCCTTGCAGGTGTAGGTGCTCAGTATGAGTCGGAAGTAGTTTATCATAATCTAAGAGAAGATCTTCAGAAGCAAGGAGTGATATTTGTTGATACAGATACAGCAGTTAAGGAATATCCAGAACTGATGAAAAAACACTTTGGAAAAGTTATTCCACCAGAAGATAATAAATTTGCAGCATTAAATAGTGCTGTTTGGTCAGGAGGATCCTTCATTTATATTCCACCAAATGTAAAGGTCGACCTTCCTTTGCAGGCGTACTTTAGAATCAATGCTGAAAATATTGGCCAGTTTGAAAGAACTCTTATTATTGCAGATGAGAATGCAGAAGTTCACTACATTGAAGGATGTACTGCACCAGTTTATGCTACCGAATCATTGCACTCCGCAGTTGTAGAGTTAATTGCAAAGAAGGGAGCCAAGATTAGATACACTACAATCCAAAACTGGAGTAAGGATGTATACAACCTCGTAACTAAGAGAGCATATGCATATGAGAATGCCACAGTTGAATGGATTGATGGAAATATAGGTAGTAGATTGACTATGAAATATCCTGGTGTCTATATGTTAGGAAGGAATGCTCATGCTGAAGTAGTATCAATAGCTTTCGCAGGCGCTAACCAGCATCAAGATGCAGGTGCAAAAGCAGTACACCTAGCACCAAATACAACCTCTAGAATTACAAGTAAATCAGTTAGCAAAGATACTGGTAGAACAACATATCGGGGACTATTGCACGTTGCGAAAGGTGCGACGGGAGTAAAATCTAACGTCAGGTGTGATGCATTGCTATTAGATGAAAATTCTAGAACTGACACATATCCATATGTCGAAGTAAATGAAGAGGATGCAACAATATCACATGAAGCAACTGTAGGAAAGATTGGTGAAGAACAGATCTTTTATCTGATGAGTAGGGGATTTTCAGAATCTGATGCATTATCGATGATCGTTGGTGGATTCATGGAACCATTTACAAAAGAATTACCGATGGAATATGCGGTAGAGCTGAATAGACTTGTAAAGCTCGAAATGGAAGGTTCAGTAGGTTAAGAGTGTAAATTCTCTTTCTTTTTTTCTTAAGGGATGATATGATGGGTTGGTAATTTTATCTGATATTAGCATTCAGGATATTAAAACAATAGCAAGAGAAAAAAGAGAGCCGGATTGGCTAATACGGCTGAGAGAAAAGGCATTATCTAGTTATGAATCACTGCCGCTCGAAGTTTCATCTCTCTATACTAAATATTCTGATGCAAATCGTTTGAAGCCAGAATATATCCATCTTCCAGATAGAATTATACGATCGGAACCATACGGGGATCTCGCAGATAGACTTGATGATTTAGAACATGGAACGAATATATTACAAATTGGCTCTTCAACAAATCGGATCTTAATCCCTGATAAGATTGCAAAACAAGGGGTTATTGTTGCCGATATAAAAGATGCGATAGTACAACAACAAGATCTTATAAGGGAAATTCTAGACAGTAATCAATTGGACTATGCTGAGGACAAATTCCTTGCATTAGAAGCAGCTGCTTTTCAATCAGGTATTTTTATCTATATTCCAAAAAATGTAATACTTGAAGAACCGATAAGAATTGTAAAATCACTGGCAGATGATAGAATCTCTTCGATATCACGTAATATTGTGTTTGCAGATGTTAGTTCTAAGGCAACAATAGTTCAGGAGATTTATGCGCCTCCAAACGCGACAAAAAAAGATATTCAACAGGCTTACTTTGAATTAGTTGAATGTCATGTACATCCTAATGCTCATCTTGAAATGGTAACATTGCAAGCTATGAGTGGAGATACCATAAATTTCTCAAACAGGAAGGCTTTCATCGACAGGGATGCTAAAATGTCTTGGTATTTAGGAATGTTTGGTGCACAATTATCACGATATAAGATTGACAGCATAATGAAAGGGCCAGGCTCCTCTGGCGAAGATGTAGAAATCATCTTCGGTATTGGAAACCAATCATTTGATGTCACATCCAATTTGATTCATTATGGTCATAACTCTAGAGGAAGAGTTCTTGTCAAGTCTGTTATGAAAGATACTTCCAAATCATTGTTCAAAGGCATGATAAGGATAGAAAAGAATGCCAAAGCTGCTGAGTCGTACCTTGCTGGTCATGCAATTCTGCTAGACAAGGGCGCTAAATCAGATGCTATTCCAGGACTGGAGATCCAGACTAATGAAGTAAGAGCGACGCATTCTGCATCAGTAGCACAATTAGATGAGTCTCAAATATTTTATTTAATGAGTAGAGGATTAAGTAGAGAGGGTGCAAAAAGAGAAATAGTTAGCGGTTTTTTGGAACCATTATCAAGAAAAATGGGACCAACTATTAGAGCATGGATCAATTATCTAATCGAAAACAAATGGTCTGGCAAAGCTCTTATGCTCAAGACAGACGAAGCAATGGAACAGATCTTGGAAATAGAGAAGTCGCGATATAGAGAAACTCAGGACATCTTTGAGAAACACTACAAGTATAGATAAATAAATAGATAAATAAATAGAAATTTAATATGACAGAATGGATAAAGGTATGCGAGGAAAATTCACTCAAAGATGGAGATTTGTTAGATTTTGATTATAAAGATAAGAAAATACTTATAGCTAAAGCAGGAGATGAGGTTTTCGCTACAGATAGAATATGCACTCATGCATACGCCGATCTCTCTACCGGATTTATGAACGTGGACGAAAGGACAGTCACCTGTCCTTTGCATATGTCGATCTTCAAATTAGAGGATGGTGTTCCGCAGAATCTCCCGGCAGAACAACCATTGAAAACATACCCAATCAAGACAGAACAGAATTGGATCTATGTTTTTATAGAATAACGCATAACACCTATGCTTGATCACATATAGGTTTATTTTTCTACAAAGAAATTATTATTAATCCGCGATACATTATGCTTGGCATCTATATTATCAGAATAGATATATATTTTTATTATAACAAGTGCAATGTATGTCTAACTACGAAATATCTCTCCAAGGTGCTCAAAGAAGTAGAGAGAACTGTCGTAAGATCCTTGATCTATCAATAAAGATACGGTATGTTGGAGTTTTAAACAAATTCGGCAGAACTTTAGCTGGACAGTTGCGAATTGGAATAATACCATTATTGCAAGCCGATGAAGTCAGAAATGAGTGTTTTATAGAGGCAACAAGGTTTCAGCTAAGAAAAAACTTTGAATCTTCCATTGGAAAAACTGAGTTTACTCTAACCGAAAATGCAAAGGTCAAAACTCTTACTTTAGCCAATCAAAATAATTATTATTATATCACAATAGAAAAAGATACAATAGAGTCAGATCTCGAAAAAATCATAAATTCTGTCAAGACATTTCTAATTAATCTGAATGATTAAATTATTGTCTAATATTTAATACTTAGATTTTATCTATATTGACTTATGGCTTGAGGATGCAGGCCTATACCATATTTTAGTAGGAAGAGATTTTTATTTTGCAAAAGCCTTGAGCTTGCCACGCATTTCCTTATCTTTGGAAATAGATGGATGATTCGGATCTGCGAGTACTATTTCATACCAAAGATACATTCCATCTTTGTGCAAATAGTAAGAACCTAATACTTCCAAGTTTGGAAATATTTCATTGACTCTTCTTTCTGCCACTTTTCGCATACTTATTCCCTGTTTAATATGAACTACACCAATATGTTTAGGTCTCCTACCTGCTACAGGCCTCTGCTTTCTCATTCCACCTCTTCCTACTCTTGCACGAACTACAATGATACCTTGCTTAGCCTTATAACCTAACCTACGAGCGCGATCAATTCTACTTGGTCTTCTAATTTTAATAATGGCCGGCTCTCCTCTCCACAGGACAGCTTTGGACTTTAGTTCATCACTATTTAACTTCCACATATTTGTCCAGGTATCAGCCATATAACTTCGCATATCAAATGGCTATTAAAGCGCCCTTAATATTTGTATATTGTGATCGTAATCCTATAACTACTATAATATTTTGTCATTAGATGATAAGTAATTTCTGGGATTTAAAGAANAATTGTCAAGTCGTCGTTGAAATTATTATATGTCATTAATAATAAAGCCTTCTTAGGTTTGAATGAGCTCAGAAGTTATCATAATTGCTAACTCATACCTTAAGAGTTAGATTTCAAAACATTTACNTTATATTACATTTTCACTTGATTTGTAATTCTGATTACACAGCAGAAAATCCTAATGCTCAAAATATTTTTCTAATAGCTTATTGATGTAGCTTGATTTAGATTACACCACGAGTTATTTGTATAATTTTTTCTGCAATTACAATCGATGCAAGTTTCTGCGCCTCTTTTGTTTGAGCACCTATGTGTGGAGTACAAATCACGTTTGGAAGTCCTATAAGAAGCTTATTTAACGGTGGTTCTGTTTCGAAAACATCCAATGCCGCGCCAGCAATACTACCATTCAACAGGGCGTTATAGAGAGCGTTTTCATCAATTATGCCTCCACGTGAAGCATTAATTATATAAGCTGTTGGTTTCATATTCGAAATTAGCTCTGAATTAAATAGATGCTTTGTTTCTTCTAATAGAGGAACATGGCAAGTAATAAAGTCTGAACTTTGGATTAATGTGTTGAGATCAGTTACAATTAAGCTGACTTCTTTGATATAATCGCGGTCTATTGGATACGGGTCGTATCCAATTATATTCATTCTTAATGCTTTTGCAATACGTCCTACATTCCGACCTATATTTCCAACCCCAACAATACCAAGATATTTACCGCTTAGCTCTGTGCCCATTAAATGCTTCTTTATCCAGTTTCCACTCTTCATTTCAGTGTCTGCATGAGGAATACTTCGAGCAAGAGATATCATATTACCTACAGTAAGTTCTGATACGGCCGTGATGGCTGCTTCAGGCGCATTGATAACTCGAATTCCTTTCTCCTCCGCTGCGGATACGTCTATGTTATCAAGACCTACTCCTGCCCTCGCTATAATTTTTGCATTAGTTGCTGCTTGAATAACTTGTCGAGTGATTTTGGTTCTACTTCTGACAATAATCACTTGATACTCTTTAATAATAGAGAGTAATTCGTCTGTTAAAATGTTGGGTTTGTAATCAACTTTCATGGCTGCTTTTTTTAAAATGTCAATCCCTGTCTGATCGATTGAATCACAAATAAGAACACTCCCGCTTACTTGCACATTCGTTGGGCAATAGTGTAGCAATATAATTATTACTAGTAAAACTTTCTATATTGTGAGAAATTATGATAGCCTAATTATCCAATTCTTTATTATAAAGAGAACGTTTTTGTTAGAATTTTAATTTGAAGAGTCTAAATTAGAAGCGCATACAAAAATAAATACAAGTCAGTATTGTTTTGAATACTAATCTTCTCTAATTTAATTAATCTGTTACCTTGTAATTGCAACTCTCGAACGATATTTAATTCACAATAAAATTAAAAATATATTTATTTTTATTAGATATTCTTTGTACAGTTGAGATTGATTTGAATTATTTAATTATTCAAAGGCAGTGCAGAAATCTAAAAATTACTAAGTAACTTTAAGTATTATACCAATGCAAAGAAGTATGGTAAGAGTTAGAATGGATTGATTAAATAGCAATCTTCAATATTGATATTAACAACAACATCACTGAAAATACTATTAAGGAAGTAGAGACTACTACCATGATGACGACTATTACTATAATAAAAGAAGAAAAGGAGATTTTTGATTGATATATTCGAGTTTGACTAATCCAGTTTTTCATTTTTATTTTGTATAATTTAAATAGAAGCATCTGTTTGCAAAAGAAATTAATCTATGCTATTTGTAATCACAAAAATTATTTGGTTATGAAAATATATATATATTATTTTAGATAAACTAGATCTTAGCCTCTATCATATGATTTCGGACCAATAACTTTCAGAATATTTATTTGAACCCTCTTCGCCTCCATTTATTGGTCTATCATCTTTTTTACCGATCAAATTAGATGAACTAACATTTGCCATCGTCACTTCGAATATACCTGTCTCTCCTTTTTCTAATTTATTCAATCTCTTATTCATTTCTGCTGCTATTACGTCCTTTGGTAAACCATTATGGCTCATCTGATTATGTGCTTCGATCATTAATTTGACGGCATCATCAATAGAAATTCTATCTTCTTCATAAGAGGAAGATATTCTTCTACAAATTGCATTGGCTTGCGTGTAAATTTGCTTATGTTGGCACTGGGTATTTTGCTTTATCATATTTCTAAGCATAGCACGCCTCTTTAAGTTTATTACTACCAATTTGTTATATCGCTTTCGAAGAGCAGTATTATTATTTGGGGACTGTGTACCTCTAGAGGAAGGTGTGATCTGCGATTTTCGATTCATTGAGATCAATTTTTGATAGGATGCTTTTGATATATTGGTTTTAGTATTCCAATTGTGAAATTTCTTATTAATATTATAATGATATAATAGTTTACCTTTTTTCAATTAGAATTTTGATTTTGATATGATCTCACCGGTTATATGGTCCACATAGTATCTCTTCTGGTTTTGTTTATTTATAACTTCCCATGCAAAATGATTTCCAGTTGTAATTGTAGGCTCTGTAGTATCAAGGTATCGTCCTATTGAATTCGAAGAAACTTCAGATTCATAGATAGCTCCATCTCCTTTAATATATACATAATTTGTTAAAAAGTCACTCAACTTATTCTGCGTTAAGTTTTCTTGTTTGAGTATTATTGAGACTGCAGTCTGTGAGGAGATTGGTAATCGATTCAGTGAAGGTCGATTTAAAGAATCTTGTAATGCTAAATATGTTAACAGCATTACTCCTACACCAACCGATATTGACACAATCATTTTCTTGTTTGCCATTGTTTGATATATATGTGATGAATATGCTTTATCAAATATTGTTAAGGTATTAGCTTATAATGACAATGACAAATAATTCACGGATAGATCTTAAAAAGCTAAGACTAGCCTACAAATCTGTTGCTGTCTGGTTTAAAAAGAAAAATTTCTTATAATGGGATTTATTGNTTCTCCTATCGTGGATTTTTCTAATATTATGTTTTATTACTTGCATATTATAAGAGATTCCTCCATCAATCTTAAAAGATGTATCTTTTGAATATCTTCCAAAAGTGACGCTTATCATTTTATTTCATGTAAGGTTATTTGAAAATAGTATAAATTAGATTAAACAACATCATATTTTATGCGGATTTTAAGCCAATAATATTATCCTGCGAAAGAGCATTTTCAATTTCTTCTTCTTTCATCAAACCCGTGCTTAAAACTAGTTCTTTTATACTCTTATTTGTTTTTAACGATTCCTTATATATTTCTGCCGCCTTTTTATAACCGATATAGGGAGTTAGCAATGTAACAAGTATTGGGCTTTTTTCTACATATGATTCCAATTTTTTTCTATTATCCTTTAAACCTTCAATCATATTGGCTGCGAAAATAGGAAGGAAGTTCTTCAGCATATCTGTCGAATCCATAACACATTTTAACATTCCAGGTAGCATTACGTTGAGCTCAAATTGTCCTGCTTGTGCAGCCATTGCCACGGAAACATCATTGCCTATTATATTAAAGCAAATCATATTAAGACATTCAGCAAGAGAAGGATTGACTTTTCCTGGCATAATAGAAGAACCTGCATGAACTGCAGGTATTAGGATTTCTGCAAAACCTGCAATTGGCCCTGAGGCCATCAATCTTAAATCATTTGCCATTTTGATCAGCTCTAGCGCCAGATTACGAAGAGCAGAAGAACAGTTAGCTATGTCATATTTGCTTTGTAAAGAGTAATACATATTTGGAGATGGTTTCAACTCTAAGTGGGAAATTTTTGAAAGATAATCTATAGCAATCTCTTTATACCCTTTAGGAGCGTTAGCGCCAGTCCCAACCGCGGTAGCTCCAAGTCCGACGTATTGCAAATCCTCTATGACTTTAATTATCTTTAGTTTTGACCTCCCTAAGGAATAAGCATATTCTTGAAATTCACTTCCAAGTGTTACAGGTAGGGCATCCATCAAATGAGTTCTACCAATCTTTATTATATTGCGGAACTCTTCTGCTTTATTAGATAATGATCGAATGAGTTTATCGAGAGCAGATACAACCTCATTCATGTTAAATAGGATGGCCACATGCATTGCTGTTGGAAAAGTATCATTGCTCGACTGTGACATATTAACATGGTCATTTGGATTAACTATTTCATATTCTCCTTTTTTATTTCCTAAAATTTCTAGAGCTCTGTTTGCAATTACTTCATTTGAATTCATATTAAATGCAGTTCCTGCTCCTGAATTTATCGATTCAACAACGAACTGATCAATTAATTTGCCGGAGAGAATCTCATCACAAGCTCTTATAATTGCATTTGCTTTAGTTATATCAAGAACACGAAGCTCTTTATTAGCTTGCGCCGCCGACATCTTAATCATTGCATAAGCCTTGATAAGATTTATGTGCGCTCTCTGACCAGTAACCTTATAGTGCTTCATAGCTCGTGCTGTAAATGGACCAAAATAAGCATCTACTGGAACCTCTATCTCGCCTAATGAATCTGTATCAATTCTAAAACCTGACATCTCGCTGGCGACTAGTTACCAATCGTTAATAAATCAATCGACAGTAATTGTATTCAATATGCTTGCTCAACCTTCGTCTTTGGTTATGAATAACAAATTACAATTTCGGCGTGGATGCTTTTCAAAGCTATGATGCATGAGTACAAAACGATCAATGGTGATAATACTTTCACTTGACTGTTTTTTGATCTCATCAGTTACAATCTGTTCCAATAGTTTATCAACGAGCTTGGTATAAGCGTATCTGAATCCTCACAATCTATTTAATATTATAATCTTTTTTATTAAAAGGATTAACTGCTCTTCCAGCTAGTGCTTTGACAAAAAAGTGAGCAATTTCATAATGTCAAAAAAATGTCAGCATTGCCTATATGTTTAACCTCTATTCTCGATAGGTACTTTTAAGGCGGTGCATATGCTTGGATAATGTTTAATTATTCTGGTTCTTTCGTCGTAGATTCCAATACTGTGTATCAAACCTGCAGTATTTATAAGCAATAACTAGACCAAATGCTTAATTATCTCTATAGAATAGGTGTGTATCTGAAGAAAGATAGTGAGCAAAGTTATACTGTTTGACAAAAAAGGAACACGACAAATAATTATATTTGACGACAGGAATAGCGATGTATTTGTTCAGATGGAGAACAAAATGCTAAATGGCTGTAATAGCGAATTTATAATACAACAATGGATTACCGATGAATATAGAGATAGCTAAGTGAATAATTACCTGACTAATAGGTTGTTTATCAAGCTATAGGAGTTCAATAATCTTTATAATATCACGGTTCTGGTGATCCAAAATAAAGTTATCGTGATTCCTTTCCTGACTCTTTTTTCTCTCTTCTCTACTTCTTTCCATTAGCAGCTTTAAACTCCCTTCCAATGGAAGCCTTCTTTACTTCTTTAAAGGAAGTTACTGACAACAATTTTTCAGCTATATGAAGACTATCGTTTTTAACACAAATTTAATTTTGAACTTGCCAATTCTTTCAGATTTGCTACTATGACTACTAAATCACAGCTATAAATCTTGTGAGATTCTCTCGTGAGGGGGTTACGAAAAAACTTTTTTGCTAAGGATTAATTCACATCTAGGAGAATAGAAGAAGGTATAATTATTCCTCTAATACCATACTTATCTTACAATCTTACAACCCTTGCATCAAACGTCATAGTTCAATTTTTATGGTAGTATATTTAATCGCTTTCGCAAATCTATAGTATAAAAAATAGTATGGATTATGCGAAGCCATAAATTTTAACTTTAAATACATTTGAATAAATAATTCTTTTCCGAA
>JGI24806J26614_1000665_pt1 | contig 11229 bp, 7 predicted proteins | sample Kansoi200umMDA_FD_26614 | JGI IMG/M metagenome (IMG submission 26614)
AACTCTTCCTCCGTTGCTTTATGTTCACCCAACGCCTGAATAACGAGTTGAGTCGAGGAGCCTCCAAAAAGTGAATCGATCATTTTACCTAATAAATGTTTTTGTGTTTTTTCTTTACTCACTGCTGCCTGGTACACATGGGTACGCATACTGTCATCTCTTTTTACTAAACCTTTTTCATGCATTATCTGCATCAACTTAAGAGTTGTGGTATAACCAGCATCTTTTAATGCAGCTAAGTCTTCATGTACTTCACGAACCGTAGCAAGACCTTTCTTCCATAGAACTTGTAAGATTTCCAATTCGCTTTCAGTGGGTTTAATATAACGGGTAGTTGCCATATTTTAATCTTTTATAACTCGAATATACGACTTATTTCGTACGACAATAAATTCTTAGCCAAATTTAATTTTTTTTAACATGGGTTAACATTAAGACGGATGAACGGTTAAAAGGTTACGATGAGTGTATAAAGTTTGACGAAATAAAAAACTAAGTCCCGCTGTAGAAACAGCAGGACTTAAGTAATGGTTCTGATTAGACTCTTTAATTATTTGTAATCAACTGTAGTGGCAGGGTTAGTTTTTGTTGCGACTGCTACAGGTTTAATTTCATTTTTTTGACTTACTGGTGCATCACTCTTTTTTGCATCACTTATTTGTGCAAGCGTAGGAGCGATGACCAAAGATACAATTGACATTAACTTAATCAAAATATTCATTGAAGGCCCTGAAGTATCTTTAAAAGGATCGCCCACTGTGTCACCCGTTACTGCAGCCTTATGCGGCTCACTGCCTTTTTTATATATCTGTCCATTGATCTCAACTCCTTTTTCAAAAGATTTTTTTGCATTATCCCATGCACCCCCGGCATTGTTTTGAAATATACCCATCAATACTCCGCTCACTGTTGCGCCGGCAAGAAATCCACCTAATGCTTCAGGGCCCAGCAAAAACCCTAATAGTAGTGGAGAGACAATTGCTATCGCACCAGGCAACATCATTTTTTTAATAGATGCCTCAGTAGAAATTGCAACACATTTCTCGTATTCCGGCTTACCGGTTCCTTCCATAATGCCTGGAATAGTTTTAAACTGCCGGCGAACTTCTTCTACCATTGCCATGGCAGCTTTACCAACAGCCTGAATGGCCAATGAAGAAAAAATAAATGGTATCATACCTCCTACAAATAAGCTGGCAAGAACATCTGCTTTATAAATATTAATACCATCCATTTTAAAATTGTTCTGATTGATAACCCCCACATAAGCTGCAAATAATGCTAATGCAGTTAAAGCAGCAGAAGCGATGGCAAAACCTTTTCCGGTTGCAGCCGTTGTATTTCCGACAGCATCCAATGTATCAGTCTTCTCTCGAACCTCTTTGGGTAATTCACTCATTTCTGCTATACCACCAGCATTATCAGCAATGGGACCGAATGCATCAATGGCTAACTGCATTGCAGTCGTTGCCATCATACCAGCAGCGGCTATCGCTACACCATATAAACCAGCCAGGGCATACGAACCATAAATACCGCCAGCTAAAACGAGTATGGGTAATAAAGTTGATTCCATACCAACAGCCAGGCCTCCAATAACATTCGTGGCGTGACCAGTGGCCGATTGACGGACGATAGTGTTTACCGGACGCTTGCCGATGGATGTATAATATTTATAAAGCAGATGTTCTTGCCAGCTTATTTGTAGGAGGTATGATACCATTTATTTTTTCTTCATTGGCCATTCAGGCTGTTGGTAAAGCTGCCATGGCAATGGTAGAAGAAGTTCGCCGGCAGTTTAAAACTATTCCAGGCATTATGGAAGGAACCGGTAAGCCGGAATACGAGAAATGTGTTGCAATTTCTACTGAGGCATCTATTAAAAAAATGATGTTGCCTGGTGCGATAGCAATTGTCTCTCCACTACTATTAGGGTTTTTGCTGGGCCCTGAAGCATTAGGTGGATTTCTTGCCGGCGCAACAGTGAGCGGAGTATTGATGGGTATATTTCAAAACAATGCCGGGGGTGCATGGGATAATGCAAAAAAATCTTTTGAAAAAGGAGTTGAGATCAATGGACAGATATATAAAAAAGGCAGTGAGCCGCATAAGGCTGCAGTAACGGGTGACACAGTGGGCGATCCTTTTAAAGATACTTCAGGGCCTTCAATGAATATTTTGATTAAGTTAATGTCAATTGTATCTTTGGTCATCGCTCCTACGCTTGCACAAATAAGTGATGCAAAAAAGAGTGATGCACCAGTAAGTCAAAAAAATGAAATTAAACCTGTAGCAGTCGCAACAAAAACTAACCCTGCCACTACAGTTGATTACAAATAATTAAAGAGTCTAATCAGAACCATTACTTAAGTCCTGCTGTTTCTACAGCGGGACTTAGTTTTTTATTTCGTCAAACTTTATACACTCATCGTAACCTTTTAACCGTTCATCCGTCTTAATGTTAACCCATGTTAAAAAAAATTAAATTTGGCTAAGAATTTATTGTCGTACGAAATAAGTCGTATATTCGAGTTATAAAAGATTAAAATATGGCAACTACCCGTTATATTAAACCCACTGAAAGCGAATTGGAAATCTTACAAGTTCTATGGAAGAAAGGTCTTGCTACGGTTCGTGAAGTACATGAAGACTTAGCTGCATTAAAAGATGCTGGTTATACCACAACTCTTAAGTTGATGCAGATAATGCATGAAAAAGGTTTAGTAAAAAGAGATGACAGTATGCGTACCCATGTGTACCAGGCAGCAGTGAGTAAAGAAAAAACACAAAAACATTTATTAGGTAAAATGATCGATTCACTTTTTGGAGGCTCCTCGACTCAACTCGTTATTCAGGCGTTGGGTGAACATAAAGCAACGGAGGAAGAGTTAGCGAAGATCCAGGAAATGATCGATAGTTTGAAAAGCAAATAAGATTTGTATTCATGAGCCAGGTAAACTTTCTGCAATCACTTGGATGGTCACTGATCAATAGCCTTTGGCAAATGGCTTTGCTCTGGGTGATTTACCAGTTCATTACGTTGGTTTTTCATAAGATCAGGCCCGCACATAAGACTTCTTTAGCCACCCTTTTGACTTTCTCCGGCTTTGCTTGGTTTGTTTACACTCTCATTACTTCCCTGGTTTCACAAACAAATTCAATAACATCATTCTATAATACAGGAATGATAAGCGATAGTGATTGGCAATATTTTGCAGGAAAAATCTTGCCCTATGCATCCGTTGCTTATCTCGTAATATTAGCAGCTCCTGTTTGGCAGTTCATTCGCAATTACAGGTTCGTACAAATGATACGCAATACCGGTACTAAAAAAATGGATGTGGCGTGGAGAATGTATGTGAAGAGAACTTCTGTGGCTATGGGTATTGCAAGAGATGTTAAGATCTGGTTATCGGAGTGGGTAACATCACCCGTTACGATTGGTTATTTGAAACCGATCATATTGATTCCTGTTGCTGCTGTCAATAATTTAACACCACATCAATTAGAAGCTGTTATCCTTCATGAATTGAGCCATATATACAGGTTTGATTATTTCTTCAATCTTATTCTCAGCTTTATTAAAACTGTTTTATACTTTAATCCATTTGTAAAATTATTAATAAAAAGTATTGAAAAGGAACGAGAGCATAGTTGTGATGAAATGGTTTTACAGTTTCAATACAAACCAGGAGAATATGCTTCTGCCCTGTTAAGATTAGAACAGAACAAACATCGCCAGATGGTGATGGCTGCTGCAGGAAAAAATCACGACCTGTTGAATCGCATTGAATCTATACTTGGCATGAGGAATAAAGGCTGGAATCCCGCTAGACAATTTTCTATCGCTTTTCTTACTATGTTGGGAATTACCTTATTTACTTTTTTCATTTCTGTAAATAAGCAAGAACCTAAACAGGGTTTTTATACACTTTCAAACGAATTAAGCCCTTATTATTTTCTAAATGGAAAAAATGGCTCCTCAAATAACTTTATTGCAAAAGCTCCAGCAACTAAAGCTGCAGTAAAAGAAAGATCAGCCACTACTCTTGTTGAAAATATTTTCAATCAAGAAGATCCAGGCGCTAATGAATCTCTTGTCCCACAATTTATAAATTATACAACCCCGATAATACCTGAACTTGCTCCTGATGAAGAAGTGAAAGTCAAAGAAGCGGTAGACGCTACAAAGAAGATCTTACAGGAAAGCGAGTGGAAAGCAATGGAAAAAAATTATGCAGATGCCTTTAGCGCTGCTGAAAAAACCCAGTTGAAATCAGAGTATAATTTTGAAATAGCTGATAAAGTGAATTGGAATAAACTTGAAGACAAGCTACGCCTCTCTTACTCACAGATCAATTGGGAAGATGTAAATCAGAAAATAAATACTTCGCTTGTTCAAATAAAGCTTGATAGTCTCCAGCAGCAGATCAACTTCAATCTAAAAACATTGATCAATGTTGAAAAAGCCATGAAGGAAAATAATGTTTGTGCAATTCCTGACACCGACATTACCTTACAACTTGTCCAGGAAAATCAACAGAAAGCTAAAGATCAGTTAGCAAAAATTAAAGCTGCAAGAGTTAGAAAGATCGTTAGACTATAATCCTTACCAGCAACGAGGACACTTCTCACTGTATTTATTTCCCAATAAGAAACCGATCATCAATTCATGAGTGCCGCGACTCACCGTATTTAAATTTGTGGTGGTAAAATCATACGCATAACCAATATTAAATGTGTTATTGACATTTAAACCTAACATGGCTGCGTACCCATCCTGGTAGCGATAGCTTCCTCCTACCCATAAAAGATCACGGTATTGAAGTTTGATATTTGCTTCAGGCTGAAAATCATTTTTCGATGATCCATGTATATATTTCACCATGATGGAGGGGATCGCATTGATATCATCAGTAAGAAGAAACCGATAACCAGCGTTCAGGAAAACATGCGGGATCAGTTTGCCAGTAGTTTCAAATGCTGCATCATCTACAAATTGCAGCTTTTGAGGAATGACCTGTTGCGCAGCAAGACCGATAAAATAATCCCGGGAATAAAGATATAGGCCGGTAGAAAGATCTGGTCGTATTTTAAATAGCTCCCCACTGATGGCCGAACCTGTTGCGGGATCAATTGGATCGCCGCTGCCATTAAAATCATGCATTGTTCTGTCAATACTTACTTTGGAAATGCCGGCAGCAAAACCTGCAGCAAGATTTGTTGTCGGACTTAATCCAATATGATAGGCATAAGAAAGTGTTGATGTAAAACGATTATAACTTCCTGTTTTATCATTTATAATTGACAAACCGACGCCGTGATGCGGTTCAGCGGCAGTATAATTTTCCCAATAATATTTTCCCCTGGGATTTTCGCCGGGAATTGAATAAGACGTTGCAGATGTTCTGTAGTCCTTTTTACCAAGTGGTGCATGAATGGTGAGATAACTTGTCTTTGGCGCCCCCGACAACCCTACCCATTGATCCCTGGCACTTATTTTCACATCAACATAATTTTCGATACCGGAAATAGCAGGATTAATTATGTATTGGTTCAATACATACTGCGTATAATGTGGCTTTTGCTGTGCCATAGCCGCCAGCATCGTAAAACTAAATCCTACTGTAGTTAATATCTTTTTCATATTATCTCACAATATCTACATAGCCGGCTTGTTTCTGACGGCCATTTTTAGGATCAACAATATAATAGTAAGTACCAACCGGTACAGGTTTTCCTTTTATAGTGCCATCCCATGGATTGGTATAGCCAACTGAGCGATAAATTAGCTGACCATACCTGTTGTAAACTTCAACTATACACCCAGGATATGTTTCCAAAAAGCTTATCACCCATCTGTCATGTATACCATCGCCATTCGGACTGAATATATTTGGTATCTCTGGCTTCTTCAACACTTTTACAGATACCTGGTCACTGGTAGTACATCCTTTATCTGAAGTTACTTTTAATATATAAGTAATATCATCAGCAGGTGATGAAAGCGGATCTGGTGCATTTGGATTATTCAACCCTGTTGCCGGCGTCCATGTATAGGTGACAGGGAAACCTGCATTTAGTGCCGGTGTTAATTGAACTACCCCTCCTTCCAAGACTACTTTATCTGGCCCCGCATTGGCATTAGGTGTTGGATTCACTCTTATTGTTTGCTCTATATAATTGCTGCAGGTATTTGCCCCTGTAAATGTATAACGTATCGTATGTGTCCCTGCATTAGCACCCCCTGGATTGAATAAACCAGACGGACTTACTCCCGGACCAGAAAATACTCCTGTTCCCGGTAATCCATTTGTTATGCCTGCTTGTGTGATCTGGAATGATCCCGCATTAGTACATATTTCGCTTACCGGATCAAACCGCAAAATTGGTGTTGCTAATAAGGTTATTGTTTTCGTTGATACATCCAGGCAATTGATGCCTGAATATGAGATCATTCTTATCGTGATTGTCTTTGTTGCAGGATTTCCGAATTCAGGATAGGTATGTGTATATAATTTTCCTGACGATGGAACATCATCTGTTGTTTTAATAGTAGGATCATTGGTCCAATCCCAATATATCTCTGTCTTTACAATGTTTCCAAAATCAACACCCGACGCATCAGCAATCGTCACAATTTTATTACTACAAAGTGCATTTGCATTCTGTACTGAAAAGTTTGCAACAGGTATAGATCCGTTTACTGTAAATGTCTGCGAGATCGTGTCAGTACAACCGTTGTTTGATGTAACGATCAATGTGGCTGTATAATTTCCAACAACCGTGTAACGATGTGTTGGGTTTTGCAGTGTTGATGTATTCGGATTTCCTGCATTCGCATTTGCATCACCAAAATTCCATTGCCATGCTACAATATTTCCATTTGAAATTTTACTTGTATCAATGAATGGCGCAGAGGGATCGGTTAAACATACTTCTGGAGCAATAAATCCGGCTTCCGGCAATACATTAATGGTAACGGGTCTTGTGATAACTGTACTTACACATCCTTTATTTGTTTCTACTTGTAAGGTTACATTATAAGTTCCGGGGTTTGCATAGGTATGAGTAAATGGTAAAGGATTATTTAGCGTAGCATTATTCCCATCTCCAAAATTCCATGTCCATTTTACAAGATTGCCGGAATTTGGAGAAGAGGCATCGGTGAATGTGATATTTTTTGTTGCACATGCCGGTGCAGAGACATTAAAGTTTGCAATGGGCAATGCATTTACAATTACTGTTTTTGTTGCTGTAGTAGAAACACAACCAACAGCGGAGGTTATTATCAGTGTAACGGTATATGTTCCCGCAGTTATATAATTCTTAACCGGGTTTTGCGATGTTGATGTTGTAGCATCACCAAAATTCCATAACCATTGTCCAACCGTACTATTCGCCGCCGTACTTTGATCAGTAAAGTTTACTGGTGCACCAAGACAAACTTCAGCCGGCGCATTGAATGCGGCTTGGGGTTGCGCATAAATATTGGTAATTGTTCGAATAGTATCATCGATACAGCCGTTATTTGATGTAGCAGTAAGTGTAACCGTAAATGGCCCACCCGTTGTATAATTATGAACCGGGTTTATAGCGGTTGATGTAGTAGCATCACCAAAATTCCATAAATAAGTGAGCGATGGCCCGGTACCATCACTCATTGTTGATGCATTAATAAAGTTTGCTGTGCCCTGCGGCAAACAAATATTTCCATTCAAATTAAATGATGCCACCGGGTTTGAATAGACTGTTACCGGCTTTGTAAAAACAAAACTTTGGCAACCTGTATTTGTCTCTACTTTTAAAGTTGCACTATATGTGCCTGCCGCTGCATAAGTATGTATTTGTGGCGAATTGTTCATCGCTATAACAACCGGGCTGCCGTCACCAAAATCCCAATACCATTTTGCTATTGTTGACCCACCGCTAACCGTAGATAGATCACTAAATGTTATTGCCTTTCCTGCACATGAAGGAAGATTGATATTGAAATTTGCCACCGGCAGTTGTGTTAGAATAACATTCTTAGTAGCAATATCTGAAACACAGCCAATGTCAGTAATTACAGAAAGTGTAGCAAAATAGGAACCTGGTGCAAGGTAAGTATGCGACGGGTTTTGTATGGAAGATGTCCCCAAATCTCCAAAATTCCATTTCCATTGAGTAATAGCTCTTCCAGCCGTATTCGAGGTATCAAAGAAGTTAACGGGTGATGTAACACACCCATTGGTGTTAAAATAAAATCCTGCAGAGGGCGGATTGAATACCTGCAGATCATAATCTATTTCCTGTACGCCGCTGCACCCGTCACTCGTTGGATTGTTTGCAACTACTTTAATTGGGTATGTACCGATCGCAGAAATATTATATTGTGAAGGAAGACTATAACGGTAAAGAGTTCTACCATTTACAACCCATGACGAATCAAAAGCAGGGGTGTTTATCGTTACATCTGAAATTCCCATTGAATTAAGAGCTGAGCCAAATACCCATTGAATTTGCGTGGGCTGATAAGGAAATATTATTCGAAAATAAAAAGGAGTGTTTTTACAGGTTGCCGGAAAATTTACAGTCGCATATTGATTAATAATACTTACAAACTGGTAAAGGTCTTTTACATTGGCGCCGGCAGAATATCCATACGATTCAGCTTGTGCATATCCATAGGCTAAAGCGTTAAACCCCGAATCTGATTTCAATGTATGATATCCCTGTGCAACATTGGGTAAATATAAGTATGAGTAAGTTGGATCACCCGGATGAGTAACCCACGATGCCGGCGCAACCGGGTTGCCATCTAACTTGAAAGATGAAATACCGGTTCCTCCATTATGCATTATCACATGCAGATGATGCTGTGGTTGGGCTGCGATAAGATTAGAACTTACCAGCGTAACATCATTGATATTTTGCTCAACGGGATTCAATACTATCATATCCGGATCATACGGTCCATTACCATTACCCGCACCACAACCTTGTGTTGTAAAATATTGTGCAACCGATATGGGTTCACTTGCAGTTACCACATTTGGAGTAGCGTTTGAAAATTGATAATAAGTGCCACCGACAAAAGATGCAGCGGGGACCAAAGCTCCATTAACCCATACATTTGTAGTTGCTGTCTTCCTGATAATCCTGTAATAATTCGTGGGCCGACTATAGCTCGGTATGGTCAGATATTTAAGACCCCATGACCCGGTTGGATATAACTGCTGATAAAGATTATCAGACGTATTCGCGTTGCTACAACCAATTGATATTTTTCCGCTACCTGAAAACACAGCGATCCGCTTGCAACCCCCACCACTTCCCGAAGCAACGGATTTAATTAACGAGCCTGTCAGATCGACTCCGGTAGTACCATTTACGGTTCCCAACACCTGGTAAATCTGTCCTTTGTTAAGTGTAACAGAATTAGTAGTTCCTGCACCCCATCCGTTTGTAGTATTGGCGGAGGGAGTAATTTCTATGGTTGTATTATCCTCGACTGCAATAATTGTAAAATAGGAATTTGAATTAAGATCATTAGACACCTGGGTAAAATTCATCGAGTAATACTCCTTTCCAAGCACCGGCGTAGGTAAACAGACAGTGGCACCACTCACCGCACTTCGTGTTATATAGGCATATACCACTGAATTCTTTTCCGTCAGCACCCGAACCGTTTTTCCGGTAAACAAACCACCTGAATTCAATATATATGAAGTAGGCACAACAACTGAAACAACCTGGCCCGCGGTAATACTTCCTGTTTGAAGCGTGGTGACGCCATAAATTTCAACGGTGAAATTTGTATTAAGATCCGAGGTGATATAAAGAGTCATTGTAGGATAATTAGCAGATCCCTGACTCATGCCAACATGATAACTATATGGAATCCAAAATTCCTTTCCCTTATTAGAAAAGTCCTGGCTGAATATTAAAGCAGGTACGGCACAGCAAAGAACGCCGATTAGCAGTTTCTTAAATAGTTTCATTTATCCTAAGGTCCTAAAGGTCCAGAAAGAGTTACAAGTTAATAAAAAGCCGTTAAGAAGTAAAGGTTTAAAGTCATTTCCGAAATGTTCTTCAAAAGAGCATTTATGAAGACGATTTTCAGAAGTCATTCCATTCTTTTTAGGATCATTTTTTAAGACTCAGCAAAATCTTTTTTGGATAGTCATGCATTGGGGCCGGCTGAGCCAGGTATTCTTACGAATCCATTTTTTGATACCATCCTGACCTTCAGAAGGGCATAGCTTAGGAAACTATTGAAATCATCAGGCTCACCCAAATATTATTAAAAATCATAACCCTTTTGATTAACTCAAATACAAGTGGAATAATCGCTTATTTCATACTGATTATTAACTAATAAGCGCAAGAAAAGCTATCAAACGCTTTTGATATTAAAATTTGACTCTTGAATCATTCTAGGACATAAAAATTTAATGTTTAAATTTTAGATAACAATTATTTATACTGTCGTTATCAACAGGTTACTAACATCTTGATATGCCCTCTATGTTCGCCAAGACGAAACCTCTTAAAAATTCTGAAATAGTAATTGGTTTAGCAAAAAAAAATCCGCTAAAACCGGCCGTTAAATACAAAATGACTCCCGCCTTTTCAAAAGCATTTAGGAATTATAAAGGGACAAATGAATAATTAATGAGCCAGCACAATTCAGAAGTGAAGTGCCGATTGATGTCTCAAATTTTAATTAACAGAGCCGTCCGACAACAGAAGCTATATGTACTTCTTTAAGAAAATTCAGGACAAAAAAATACCCATTGCTGAGCAAGGGGTAAATCAAATTTTTTATTGTTTGACTACGGGTGCAGCATGAATATTTGGAGGTTTCGTTGGTCCTCCATCTTCCGGCTTTTTACAAGTTTTGGGAAGCCGTTTGTATGCATCTTCAAAAGCAGGAACATCGTCCGCATCATACCCACAATTGGATATCGCAGTTTTTATCTCTTCAATATTAGTACGATCGGTAAGGTATTTTACAGTCACGTTTTTCTGATGCCAGTTTACCAAAACATAGGTAACACCATCATATCTTTTAAGGTAAGTTTCGATCCGGTTTTTGCAATCGTCACAGCCGATTGTTGGCGTTTTGATCTTTACCGTTTGCGATGCTTTTACCTGGGCTGAACCCGCAGTCAAACAATAAAAAATTTGATTTACCCCTTGCTCAGCAATGGGTATTTTTTTGTCCTGAATTTTCTTAAAGAAGTA
>JGI24806J26614_1000666_pt1 | contig 11222 bp, 11 predicted proteins | sample Kansoi200umMDA_FD_26614 | JGI IMG/M metagenome (IMG submission 26614)
TATTCTTTTACTGAAGATCTGCAGGTGCTTAAGGTCAGGAACGAAATTCCGGTGCGGGGCTTTGTGATGGAGGAGTAAAAGAAACGGTTTATTTTTTGGAATGGTGTCGAGCCAGTTGATGGCGTCATCGGTAATTACATCCGAAGAATATCCTTTCTCAATAATAGTGTCTCCTTTCATGGTGATCATGCGCGTATCGAAATACTGTCCCATTCCTGGCAGGACGCGCCAGTAATCGAATCCGGTTGGGTACGATTGAAGGTGCCATTTGCCGATTACTGCAGTATGGTATCCGTTTGCAGATAAGAGCGCGGCGATGGTCGTTTTGGAAGAATCAAAGCGGTGAAAATTATCTTTTATTCCGTTTTTGTGAGAATGCTGACCGGTAAGCAGCGTTGCCCTGGCAGGAGCACAAATAGAATTACCAACAAATGCCTTATTGAATTTCATACCCTGTTTAGCGATCCGGTCAATCTGCGGAGTAGCGATCAGCGTCTTATTATAAGCGCTGATCGCGTCGGCATCGTGGTCATCGCTCATAATAAAAAGAATATTGGGGCGCTGGGCAATAACGGTAAATGGGAAAAGAAAAAGAATTATCAGCAGTCGCATCCCTGAATTTACTAAATCTCCATATCAAAAATTGCCGATTGCTCCCGCAAGCGGGAACAATTGTCGTCCTGATAGTTGTCGGTAGCCCATTGTCACACCTGGTGCACCACATAGGTCACTACGCCCCAAACTGTAAAATCAGTAAACTCGCTCAGATTAATATTTTTGTAGCGGTTGTTCTCCGGTATAAGAAATGCGGATGAAAAGTTTTTGTGAAAACGTCTCACTAATAATTCTCCATTAAGAATAGCCACAATTATTTTTCCGCTGGCTGCTTTGATCGAGCGGTCCACAATTAACAGGTCCCCATCAAAAATGCCTGCGTCCCGCATGGCATCGCCACGCATACTGAAAAAATAAGTAGAAGTTTTATTTCCTATCAATTGTTCATTAAGGTCAACACTGCGTTCTGCATGATAATCCGCTACGGCTCCAAACCCTGAACGTTTGGGTATCTTTTGTTCCTGTCCGGAACTATTGTTCCCGCGTGGACCCGCCTGAAAAAAATCTTCACCGTCCATTGTCAAAAAATTTGCTCACTAAAGGTGAAAAAATATTTTTGGATTTAGCTAAATAATTTAGTAAATTGTGCTAAGAAATTGGGTAAGCAGTTTCTGAACATAAATGGGCGGCTATGAAAACTACAATTAACACAATCCCTGGTTACCGGATCTATGATTATTTACTGGTATTAGGTCTATCTGACGAACTATCGGCCCGTATCCTGAAAATTAAAGAGCAGTTCTCGGAAGAGTATAAGGCTGATGTGTCGGGCAGGAGCAGGCCGCAGATCAGCCTGGCAAACTTTACCCAGTACGAATTAATGGAAGAGAGGATTATCAACCGGCTTAATCTTATTGCCATGGGTTATCCGGCTTTTAAAATTGAACTGAAGGATTTTGGCAGCTTCCCTTCACATACTATTTATTTAAACGTAGCGACCAAACTCGCCGTGCAGGGTCTGGTAAAAAAAATACGAAGCGAATCACAGCGACTTTTGAAATTAAACGACGAACACAAACCCCATTTTATTTTAGAACCCTATGTAACAGTTGCCAGGAAGCTAAAACCATGGCAATATGAAAAAGGATGGCTGGAGTATAGTCAGAAGCATTTCACCGGCAGGTGCATTGCAGATTCAATGAGTTTGTTGAAAAGACCTGAAGGAGAAACAAGATACCATCTCGTTCAGAAATTTACTTTTCAAAACATGCCGGTTACTACAAAACAGGGAGAGCTTTTCATGTAGAGACGTATGATAATACGTCTCTGCATTCTCCTTTTTCTTTTAGAATAACATTAGACAAATATGTCAGAGAAGCTGAGGCAGGACCATTTTAAAGTAAAGCCCGTAAAACAATTCAACGAAGCAGGAAATGCGGTCACTCAAAATGGCGAGCAGGAATTGGACGAATCACATGTGCCCTATTTACCGGGAAGAGGAGCACAGTTTAATACCAGAAATAAATTTGAAAAAAATGAGATAACCAGGGAATATAAAGAAGGCATCGATGACTGGGATAATCCAAATGCACCGACGATTTATCTGGAACAGGAATCAAAGTCTATTGTAAATAAAGTTGATAGTCCCGATGTAGGAATGATGTACAGCATGAATCCCTATGCTGGTTGCGAGCATGGGTGTATCTACTGCTTTGCCAGGAATGTGCATGAGTATTGGGGATACAGTGCAGGTTTGGACTTTGAGCGGAAAATTATCGTAAAGAAAAATGCGCCGCAACTGCTGCGGAAGTTTCTCATGAATCCTAAATGGGATGCCACTCCGATTATGCTAAGTGGCAATACCGATTGTTACCAGCCCGCTGAGCAGATATACAGACTTACCAGGGGTTTACTGGAAGTGTGTAATGAATTCAACCAGCCGGTTGGGATCCTGACAAAAAATTCCTGGATCATCAGGGACAAGGATGTTCTTCAGGAGATGGGGAAGAAGAATATTGTTTCAGCAATGGTTTCCATTACTTCTTTTAACGAAGATCTGCGAAGAGTAATGGAACCGAGGACTACAACCGCAAAACAAAAGCTGAAAGTCATTAGTGAACTGAGCAGCGCTGGTGTTCGCATGGGAATCATGATGGGCCCTATGATTCCCGGATTGAATGAACATGAGATGCAGCGTATCATGAAGGCAGCCAAAGATCATGGAGCAACATTCACTGCCTATACTTTCATCCGGCTCAATGGCGCTATCAAATTTTTATTTCATGACTGGCTTTATAAAAATTTTCCGGATCGGGCAGATAAAGTATGGCATCTCATCGAACAAAGTCATGATGGCAAAGTAAATGATTCAAGGTGGAGTACCAGGATGCGTGGCGAAGGAAGCATAGCAGAAATAGTAGCGCAACAATATAAAAAGTATGGAAAGCTTTATGGAATGAACGCTGAAGAGTGGAGCCTGGACAGAAGTATTTTCAGGAGGCCGGGTTCACAGGGAAGTTTGTTTTAATAAACAGTTTTCTTTTTTTATGTTATTGTTCGGATGTAGGTTCAAGTACTAACAGCCTCGATCCATCCCGGAATAAATTCAGAACACCCGACCTTATTTCATAACGATTTACCAGGCCCAGGTTTTTCAAAAAAATGTTCTCGGTTTCCTGCGTTTGCTCGCAATACATTTTTGTTGAAAAAATATTTTCGAGTTTAATTTGTTTACCCCGGACTTCCAGTTTACTTCCGAATGTATTGCAACCTGCGTGTCCGCCGGCACTGCTTTTTTCCCTGTCAAATTTGATAAATGGTTTTCCGGAAACATCCTTTACTCCGTCATCTGTATAAACTTGTTTCAGTTCCCATTTCTTTCCGTAAAGACCGTTTTGCTGAACAGCTTCTTTTTTCATGATACAGGCTGACAAAACGATAAACACGCCGGTACTGATATATGTGACAAGTTTCATGAGGTTAGATTTTCTGATTTATCAGATGCAATTCAAATGCCTGCAGCATAAAAATCTACAGGTTTTTAAGGCCGGGAAATGTTAAAATCCTGGGGCTACGTATACAGAAATCAGATAAAAAAGAAAACCTCTGTAGAAACAGAGGTTGAACCAAAACTAACTGCTTATGAGAAAGATTTAATTTATTCTAAGACTTAGATTGTTTTTGAAATTCAGGTGTCCAAAAAATCCCCCTTCACGCTCTTCCTGCTCGGTTATTACGAAATCCTCTTTAAAGTTTGAGAACTTAAATTGCTTGATCCTTTCCTTATGCTGCCGAAGTTTTTTTAGAGACTCGTTGAGAATTTTTCTGAATGATTTTTTCATGCGTTAAAACTTATTCGTGAACTTAATTAACGGCTAAGTTTCAATTATCATGCCATTGAACCAAGGCTTAAATCCGGATTAAAATATTTTTTATGCGATGTCTGGGAATCGCAAATCATGCAAAAATTATGGATGTGGAATAGTCAATTTTACTGGGGTAAAAAATCAGCAATCTGGGGATTGGTTCGGAAGTAAAAAAGAATCAGATTTTGATATAGATTTTCTTTTTATCCATCCACCAGCAAATTAGCCACATAAAAGTAATAACGCAGAGGGCATAAGCCAGAGACCCATTTTCAGGTGGACCCGGAATATGGATCAGGACTTTTTTATAGAGCCAGTTCCAGGGATTCAGTCCTTCACCCAGCCGGATAAGCCCCAAACCTTTTGGAAGAAGCGCACTAAGCGCAAATACAAAAAGTGCATTTTTCCCGAACACATCAAAAAACCGGGAAAGCCAACCCTTCTTTTTCCTGAGTTCGATCAGATAAATTAAAGTAGCTATTGTCAGGGTAGCTAGACCCGAGGTATAAACTGTGTATGAACTGGTCCAGATTTTTTTATTGATAGGAAAAACCTTATCCCAGCAATAACCTGCCAGCAGGAAAACGATGCCCGCAATAAACAGGCTGTTTAGCATGGCATGCAGATTATTGGTACCATTTGAATTACTGGTAGACTGTGGCAGGTCCTGGTTTGTTTTCTTTAAAATATAGTCTCCGATCAAATAACCGAAAATTACCTGCACGATTGCTGACATTGTGCTCATCAACCCTTCGGGATCAAAAGGAATTCCTTCGCCTTTATACATATGAGCTACATGGAGAATCTGTTTGTCTACATCAGTACCAAACCAACCCTTCATACTATATGGATCATCCGGGTTTCCGATATAACACAGCATCCAGTATATTAAAAGCAAAATAGCGCCGGCTAAAAACGCTTTTCGGATTTTCAAATAATAGATTATGATTGAGCCAAAAAAATAACAAAGAGCTATGCGTTGTAAAACACCCAGAATCCTGACTCCCTGTCCATTGCCTTTAGCATCGATGTAAGCCCACTGTTTAAAAACCAGAACATCTCCGTCCCAGCGGAAAAAAGGAAACCAGTTAAGGAACAGGCCGATTAGAAATATCATTGCGGAACGTCTGATCACTTTTCTCCAGAAAAATCGATCTCCCCCGGCCTCCAGCTTTGGCATCACAAAAGCAAGAGCGTTTCCTACCGCAAATAAGAAGAATGGAAAAACCAGGTCGGTTGGTGTTAATCCATGCCAGGGCGCATGCTCCAGGGGCGGATAAATATGACCCCAGCTACCCGGATTATTCACGAGGATCATCAGGCAGACTGTCGCACCACGAAACACGTCAAGGGAGTAAAAACGTTTGATAGATGGCTAATTTGTTCTAAATGTAACAAAACCATAGATACACATTAGCAAGCTTGAAAATGCTATTGATAACCGGCTAGAATAAAGTACGAAACTAATTGGGAAAACTACTCAGGGACTTATCAACTGATGGGGGTAAATCCTTCAAAATCTGCACATTTTATTCTCTTTCCACTCCCATCTTATACTATATTTGCAACGCCATTTTTCGTGAAGGAAATTTTTCTTTGGGGAAAAAATCCTTAACGTAATGAAAACCAGTTACATAAATTCTGTTTCTGTAACTGAGGTGGCGAAGCTTTCTAAAACAGAATTTAATTGAGTAGTAAATGGCTGGCCGTCTATACAAGGCCGAGATGGGAAAAAAAGGTTAACCAGCTCCTGATTGAGAAAGGACTGCAGAGCTATTGTCCATTGAATAAAGTCCGGCGCAAATGGAGCGATCGTGTAAAAGTTATCGAAGAGCCTCTTTTTAAGTCCTACGTATTTGTAAAAGTCAAGGATGAAGACCGCACCAAAGTAAGGATGACCAATGGCGCTATCAATTTTGTATACTGGGATGGAAAGCCGGCTGTAATCAGGGAAAAAGAAATCACTGCCATCCGCCGGTTTCTGGATGAATATGAGGATGTAGAAGCCAGGCCTTTTGACCTTAAAATCAATCAGCGCGTGAGAGTTACCGACGGCACCCTGATGGATAAAGAGGGAAAAGTACTGGACGTTAGACATAAAACTGCCAAAATTGCCATTGACAGCCTTGGGTATATTTTAATAGCGACGATTGACAGAACTAAGTTAACTTCGCCCCTCCCAAAATGAGACTGAATCAGCATTTGCAGCGATTGCAAATTTCTTATAAACTGCACTAATGAAGATCCACCGATTTATCCTGTTGCTAACTGTTCCCCTGTATTTTTTCTCCTGTACTACGCAACAGAGACTGCCTAATTATCTGGAACACATGTCTGATACGAGTGGCAAAAAAGCCGTGAAATACCCTGAGCTGAGAATTCAGAAAAATGACCTGCTTTCCATCCAGATCCATAGTCTCAGTACAAAACCGGAGGAATCGGACCTGATTTATAACCAGATTACCACAACAGCAACTCCGGCAGGTACTTCCAACGTAAGTACAACCGGCTATCTCGTCGACGCTGAAGGGAACATTGAGCACCACCGCCTGGGAGTTATTCACGCGGAAGGACTGACAAAACAGCAACTCGCTGCAGAAATAAAAAAGAGATTGACAACCCCGGTTGAATTATTAAAAGACCCGACCGTTATCATCCGCTTTATGAATTTTCATGTCAGCGTGATGGGAGACGTAGCAAAAGCCGGAGTTATCTATGTTCCTGGTGAACGCATAAATATATTTGAAGCTCTTGCACTCGCCGGCGACGTCAATCAATGGGGAATGAAAAGTAATATTCGTGTAGTAAGGGAAATTGATGGGGTCAGGGAGACTGGTCTTATCGATCTTTCTTCGGAAAAAGCTTTTGAATCTCCCTATTTCTATTTACTTCAGAATGATATCGTAAATGTTGATCCTTCTCCGCAAAAAGCGAAGAACGTCGAGCAGTCAATAACAGCCCAGAAGGTTTCACTCGCTTTATCAATAGCAACCGTGATGGTGGCGATTACCAATATTTTCTTATCAACAGGGAAAAACTAAAGTGGCATCCATGCAACTAGAAGAGTCAGTCAAAAAAACCAATACGACAACCACCGAGACGTCGAGGTCAGAACTATGGACCTTGAGTTTGCGGGATATTTTTTATAAATACGTCAGGTTCCTTCCCTTGTTTATCCTTTCAGTTGCTTTTGCATTACTCATTGCCTATTTATATCTGCGCTATACAATTCCTATTTATAGTGTCAGCGGTTCAATGCTGATTCGTACCGAACAACCGGGGTCATCCAGGAACGATGAGATCGAGGAACTACTTGGAGGAACAAAGTCGGGAAGTATTCTGAATGAGATCGAAGTGATCAAATCCATACCGCTGATGCAACGTGTGGTTGATAGTCTCGATCTGCAGAAAACCTATACTGCGAAGGGAAAGATCAAAACCGTTAACGTATACAATCAAGGTCCTTTTAAACTGGATGCGCTGGAAATTTTTGATTCGAGCCGGGCTTTTACTTTAAAAGTAAAATTCCAGAACGATGATGAATTCAGAATCGGAGACGAAAAACAGAATTTCAAATTTGGCGATATTTTTAAAAATGAACATGGAGTATTCCGGTTACTGAGAAACCCCAAAGTTTCAATCAGTAAAGAATATTCTGTAACATGGTCACCTAACTTAACTGCAGCCGGCAACTTTGCAGGCGCCTTAAATGTAAATCAGAAAAATCCATCGACTGGAATCCTGTTTATTTCCATGCGCACGACCAATGCGAAGATGGGCGCAGATATTATCAACAAACTGATGTCAGAATATGCTCTTTATAGCATCGAAGAAAAAAATTCTGCATCAATCAACAAATTGAGTTTTATCGATCAGCGGCTTGCAGAGTATAAATACAAGATAGATACCGCACAACGAATACTGAATGAATTTGAAAGAAAAAACAACCTCATTGATTCTAAATCCCAGTCTGAATCGGGATTCCAGAAAATAGGCGAGGCGGACAAAGACATAAATAATCTTACGCTGACCGCAAATGTCGCCCAGATGTTAACTGATTACATTCAGGACAAACGCAATCAGTTTTCAAAGGTGCCGACAACTTTCAATATTACAGACGTAACGCTGACTGAACTTGTAAAAGAATACAATGGCAATCAGATCGCAAGGCAACAATTACTTGATGCGAATATTCCGGTAAATAATCCCCGGGTAAAAGAAACGGAAACCAATATTGAGAAACTGAGGATTTCAATTCTTGAAAACCTGAAGTCGATAAAGATTACAGTTCAGTCAAACATTGCAACGGTTCGCGGCAAAAGTCAGCAGGGTCAGGTTGAATTGAGTAAACTGCCTCCAATCGTTCGGGAACAGACCCAGATGATGGCACAACTTGAAAGCCTTCAAAGCATGTACAAGTTCATGCAGGAAGAAAAGGAAAAGCAGGGTATTATAAAGGCGGCCAACGTTGCCAACTCTTCAATAATTAACAGGGCTTATCCAACCACTGTTCCTGTAAAGCCTAACAGGAGAGCGATCCAGATGCTTGCCATCCTCCTGGGTATCGGCCTGCCGGCGCTTGTTATCTTCCTCAGCGAACTGCTCAACGATAAAGTGACGACCAGGTTCGACATTGAAAAAATTACTGCTACACCCATCCTGGGAGAGATCGGACACTCTTATTCCGACAAAGTAATGGTGGTGAATAAAGTTACCCGCAGCATGGTGGCTGAGCAGTTCCGGATCATCCGTTCCAATCTTCAATACATCTTAAACAAGCGCGAGAAATCGACTATTATTTTTACTTCATCCTTCAGCGGTGAAGGAAAATCTTACGTCACGACAAATATGGGAGCAGTGCTTGCACTAGCAGGTAAGAAATGCGTAATTCTTGAATTTGATATACGTAAGCCAAAAATCCTTTCGGGACTTAACCTTCCTAAAGGACCGGGCATTACCAATTTCCTGATCGGGAAAGCCGAATTGAAAGACCTGATAACGCCTGTTCCCGAAACTGAGAATCTATATGTGTTGGGTTGCGGGCCCATACCTCCAAACCCGGCCGAATTGCTTCTCGATAAGCGAATGGATGAAATGTTTGCCTGGCTTAAAGAAAATTTTGATATCGTTCTTGTGGATACTGCACCGGTTGGAATGGTTAGTGATGCCATGACCCTTAGCAAGTATGCCGATTCAACCATTTACCTGGTGCGCCAGGGACATACATTTAAAAAACAGGTCGGTCTCATCGACGAGTTTTATAAAGAAGATAAACTTCCAAAGGTTTCGATCATCATCAACGACGTGAAGATCAAACCCGGTTACGGTTATTATGGATATGGGCGATACGGCTATGGCTATGGTTATGGCTACGGAAGCTATTATGAAGAAGAAGTTCCACCACGCAATTTTGCCGAAAAAGTTGTTGGCTGGTTTGATATCCGTCGTTTCCTTGGAAACAAACCCAAGAAAAGATCAAGGTCTAAGTCACGCAGTTAATTCATGCGCATTTTAGTCACCGGCGGAGCCGGATTTATTGGTTCTAATCTGGTTGAAGATTTACTCCAGGATGAGCGGGTTTCGTTTGTAAGAGTACTGGATGATCTTTCCACAGGCTCATTGCGAAATATCGAATCTTTTGTAGTCAATCCGAAATTTGAATTTATCGAAGGCGATATCCGTAATTACCAGGATTGTCTTGTTGCTTCAAATGAAATAGACCTGATTTCCCACCAGGCAGCTTTAGGATCAGTACCCCGATCTATTAAAGACCCCCTCACCACAAATAATGTAAATATCACCGGCACGCTGAACATTTTTAATGCAGCCCGTGAGAAAAAAATCAGTCGCGTAATCTATGCGGCAAGTTCCTCAACTTATGGCGACCACCAGGGATTACCAAAAGTAGAAGACAGGATCGGTAAACCTTTATCCCCATATGCTGTAACGAAATACGTAAATGAATTATACGCCGACGTGTACAGCTCATTGTTCGGACTTGAAATGATCGGCTTGCGGTACTTCAATATTTTCGGACCGAAACAGAATCCCTCCGGTCCTTATGCAGCTGTTATTCCCTTATTTGCAGAAGCAGTGATAAACAACCAGTCACCTGTCATCAACGGTGATGGAGAACACAGCCGCGATTTTACCTATGTCGGGAATGCCGTTCAGGCGAATAAACTTGCATTGTTTACCAAATCACCATCGGCAATCAACCAGGTTTATAATATTGCATGTGGCGAACAGACTTCTCTGAATAAGTTATTTGATATTTTGAAAAAACAGGCAGGCTCTAATGTCGAAGCCGCGTATGGAACTGAGCGTCCGGGTGACGTAAAACATAGCCTCGCCGATATTTCAAAAGCAAAAAATCTCCTCGGTTATAAACCTACTGTTTCAGTAGAGCAGGGTTTGAAGATGACCCTGCAATGGTACCAGCAACAGGCAGTTTCATGAACAACACAATTCTGATCACAGGTGGAGCTGGTTTTATAGGCTCCCACGTCGTGCGTTTATTTATAAAAAAATATCCGCAATACAGGATTGTAAACCTGGATGCCCTGACATATGCGGGCAACCTGGAAAATCTTAAGGATGTTGATAGCTCAACAAACTATTTTTTTGAAAAAGCTGACATCAGGAACATGGACGAACTGCGGAAAGTATTTAATGAATGGCAGCCTTCGGGAGTTATTCATTTAGCTGCAGAAAGTCACGTCGACCGTTCAATTGTTTCTCCGATGGATTTTGTTCATACCAATGTCATCGGTACAGTTAATCTGCTCAATGCAGCCAGGGAATGCTGGAATAATGATTTCAAAGACAAAAGATTTTATCACATCTCAACGGATGAAGTATTCGGCGCTCTGGGTGAATCCGGTTACTTTACTGAAACCACACCCTACGCGCCTAATTCACCTTATTCTGCTTCCAAAGCTGCTTCCGATCATTTCGTTCGTGCTTACGGTGAAACCTATAATCTGCCGGTTATTATCAGCAATTGTTCGAATAATTACGGTCCGAATCATTTTCCAGAAAAACTGATTCCTCTTTTCATCAATAACATTATCGAAAGTAAGCCGTTGCCGGTTTATGGAGATGGTTTATATACACGCGACTGGTTATTTGTAAAAGATCACGCCAGTGCAATCGATACTGTATTTCATAAAGGAAAGACATTCGATACTTATAATATCGGTGGATTCAATGAATGGAAAAATATCGATTTGGTTAAATTGCTTTGCCGCCTGATGGACGAAAAGCTGGGTCGTGAAAAAGGCAGCAGTGAAAAACTGATTA
>JGI24806J26614_1000667_pt1 | contig 11221 bp, 7 predicted proteins | sample Kansoi200umMDA_FD_26614 | JGI IMG/M metagenome (IMG submission 26614)
AAGCTAATTTGTATGCGGCAACAGAAGCCGCAAAATTGTTAGGCATTACTCCCGATGCTGACTGGAAAAATGTGGCAGACAATATTCCTGTTTAAAATTCTTGATGTAAAAGATATGCTCAGCATACAGGTGCATCCCACCAAAACTGAAGCAGAGAAAGGATTTGAAGCAGAAGAAGCTGCAGGCATATCCATAGGTGCCGCCAACAGGAATTATAAAGACAAAAACCACAAGCCGGAAGTAATGGTTGCACTAAGTGAGTTCTGGCTGTTGCATGGTTTTAAACAGAAAGATGAATTGCGGGAAACATTAAAATCAGTTCCTGAATTTGCAGGGCTTGAAGATATATTTACTACTGCCGGTTATAAAGGTTTATACCAGTATGTGATGGAACTTGAACAGGAAAAAGTAAATGAGTTACTCGCTCCGCTTGTTAAAAGAGAACTTGCACGTAAAAAAGCGGGTGAATTATCCAAAGACCAGCCAGGCTGGTGGGTTACAAAACTTTTTGAAGGAAGCGATAAAATGACAGATATAGATCGCGGTGTGTTCTCTATTTATTTCTTTAACATCATGAAAACATTACCCGGTGAAGCTGTCTTCCAGGGCGCAGGTGTTCCGCACGCTTATCTTGAAGGGCAAAATGTAGAGTTGATGGCCAATAGCGATAATGTGTTGCGTGGTGGTTTAACACCCAAACATGTGGATGTACCGGAACTACTTAAACATACTTTGTTTGAAGGTGTAGAACCTAAAGTAATCTCCGGCGACGAATTATCAAAAGGTGAAACAAATTACCCTTGTCCTGTTCCGGACTTTGGCATCAGCAAAATTGAATTGGATGCTTCGCAAACGTATCATTCAAAAGCGTCTTCTCTTGAAATAATTGTAGTAATGAAAGGCGATTTGGAAATTAAAGGAGGAAACACCGTAAGCGCAAAACATGGTGAAGCAGTAGCTATCTTAAAAGATGAAGTATATACCATTTCAACCAGCGGTGGAGTACTTGCCTATAAGGCTTTTGTGCCTTAATAGTCAAATTTTGCATAAAATGACCTGATGCTTAACAGGCATCATTTCTATTTTACCGTATAAGTTTTCTTCTCCACACCAATGCCTTTTAATGTAAGCGATTTCCAGCCCGCGGGCAGTTTACTTTTTATTTGCGTGATGCCTTTGTTAGTGATGTCAAGCCCACCGAAGCCCATCATTACACATTGCAGAATGCCGCCTGCACCTGTTGCAAAATAGGGATTGGTACCGCCTTTCGTTTCCGCAATCACCCTGAATGGCGGATTGAGATTTGGCTCATAAGAATCTTTAAAGAAGTGAATTGCCTTATCTGCATCTCCAAGCCTTGAATACAATAAGGCAAAGATAGCTTGCGTCATGGCAGGTGTTCCTTCAGTGGGTACACGTGTGGAGTAATAATCCAAATCCTTTTTTATCTGCGCAACATCTGTAATTTCTTTCAACGGGTATGCCAGCAGGTTTACATCAGCCTGCTTAATACCCTCTCCATTATATGCCGCGTGCTCTTTGGTTACACCATTATCAAGTTTTAAAACAGGAATATTGTCTGCCACATTTTTCCAGTCAGCATCGGGAGTAATGCCTAACAATTTTGCGGCTTCTGTTGCCGCATACAAATTAGCTTTTGCGGCAGCATTGGTAAATGCGTTGTTATCAACATTCTCCGCCCATTCATCGGCCGCTACTACGTTTTTAATATCATATTTTCCCGGCCCGTTACGTTCAACACGACTTGCCCAAAAATCCGCTGTTGCTGAAAGTATCGGCCAGCCTTTTTCTTTCAGCCATTCCTTGTCTTGTGTTACATTATAATAACTCCACGCAGCAAGGGCAACATCAGCAGTAATATGATGTTCAAAAGGACCGCTTAGCGCCCATACAGGTGTTTCTTCCACACCGCTTTCAGCACTTTCCCACGGGAACATTGCCCCTTTAAAGCCGTGTGAAAATGCATTCCGTTTTGCAGCATCCAGCCTTTTGTAACGATACTCCACCATATTCTTTGCAAGCTCTGGATGAAGCATTAACATGGCCGGGTACATCCACAAATCAGCGTCCCAGAAAACATGACCGTTGTACCCCAAACCTGATAATCCCATCGGTGACAATGAGTATCCTGTACCTTCTCTGCTGAATGCATACAGGTGATACATCATGCTATGCACATCCTGCTGCGCCTGTGCATCACCATCAATAATGATATCACTTTTCCATAACTCATCCCATGCCTTATTGTGAAAGCTAATGAGCCTTTCCCTGCCTTCCAGTTTTGCATACAAAGTCATGCGTTCAGCTTCATTCAATGGGTCATCATGTTGAGCAGAAGTAATGGAAGAACCGGCGATAGAATAATGATAAGTTTCACCAGCTTTAATGGTACGGGTAAACTTCATCAGGTGCATATTGTTGTCCCACATTTCATGAATCACCTTGGGTTCTTTGCCATGTGGTTCAGCAAACAGGAAAGTATTGGAGGCGCACATCAATAGTTTACCTGTCGGGCTTTTTGCGGAAGAAGTAAGCAGCGATATTGTTACATGCGGTCTGTCAATCTCATTGTAATAATTCTGAACATCACGTAGTGCATCAGGCGCTTCCATAATGCTTGCACCGGTGATAGTGATATCTTTTTTAGCTGTTATTTCCACATCCATCAAAACAGTAAAAGGCAAGTGCCGTAGGGCATAATAGGTTGTCCTGGCTGAAGCTTTATCTGTATAATCAAACGAAGTGGTAAAACCCGCGTGCTGCATATCCAGCGACTGCTGAAAATTGGTCACTGATTTCGCATCCACTCTTTTGCCATCTACTTCAAGATACATGTTCAGCAGGTTAAAGCTTTTTAGAAAGTTGCTTACGCGCCCACGGCCATATAAGTCATAAGCGCCTGCAAGCACTACATCTTTCACCTTAAAAGGTTCTGGCGAAGACACTATACCAATCATGCCATTCGCTGCCGTTATACCATAGTAATTATTGGGATTGATGTTGGCTGCTTTAATTTGCCAGGGGTCTTGCGAAAAAACGCAGTACGAAATAAGTATTGCTGAAAATAAGAAGAGTCTTTTCATACGACAGTTTATATAACGATACGAATATAGCAGATAAATACACAAGAGGATGGGGAGAATTAGGGACATGAAATACCATGGCTTCTCCGCATAATTTCTGTAACACCGAAGAATTGTATATGCTTAAAAGCATGCATGTTAAAAACTACCAACTAAAAACTATAAACTACAAACTTTAATTATGTTTGCCACAAATAAAAATTCATGTCCTCGTTTTCTTTTGATTCGATTGTAGATTTTCTTGAGCCCGTAAATAAGTATGAATTGTCCAATGACGAAGGATATAAAGACATTCAGCTTGGCGGGCATATTGAAGCCTATGAAGAATATTTTCCAGATATTGAACGGACCGATATTGTACTGGTAGGTTGTAATGAGTATCGCGGTGAAGGCGTGCCTAACGTTAAACAAAATGCAGCTAATATCATCCGTTCAAATTTTTACAACCTTTTTCACTGGCACCATGAAGTATCAGTTGCTGATGCAGGCAACGTAAAAACCGGCGCTACTTTGCAGGATACGTATGCTGCCCTGCGTACGGTTGTTACTGAGTTAACAGAGCAGGGAAAGCGTGTGGTAATTCTTGGCGGCTCTCATGATTTAACTGTTGCGCAATACGACGTTTATGCAAGAAAACAACAGATTATAGAAGCCACGTGTGTTGATGCTGCGATTGATTTAAATATTGCGGGCCAGTTGCCATCTGAAACTTTCCTTTTTCAGTTGCTTACCGGTGAGCCTAATTTTTTAAAGCATTATAACCACATTGGCTTTCAGAGTTACCTGGTGCACCCTGCCATGCTTGAGACGATTGACAAGCTTCGCTTCGATTGTTTTCGTGTTGGTAAAGTGAAAGAAAACATTGAAGATATGGAGCCTGTTATCCGCAACTCCAGTCTTTTTAGTTTTGATATTTCTGCGATACAACACAGTCATGCGCCTTGCAATACGCTAACGCCAAATGGCTTTAATGGTGAAGAAGCATGCACATTAATGCAGTATGCAGGCATGAGTCCTAATATCAATACTTATGGCATTTACGGTTATCGTCCTGATAAAGATGTGCACGATTTAACCGCCAAACAAATAAGTCATATGTTATGGTATTTGATGGATGGCATCTACAAAGGCAAGCAGGAAGCAGGTCTTGAACAACGCAGCGATTTTAATGAGTTTAATCTTGCCTTTGCAGAAGTGCAAACCATTTTTTTACAAAGTAAGAAGACAGGCCGCTGGTGGGTGCAATTGCCCGATGGAAAATTTATTGCATGCAGCCATCATGATTATATGATTGCGGCCAATAATGATATTCCCGAGCGCTGGTTAAGAGCGGTAGAGAGAATGTAAAACAATGAAAAAGTAAAAAGTAAAAATGAAAAGTGAAAAATACAGGGCGGGTAGCTGTGGTTACCATTTTTCAATTTTCGTTTACCAAATACCGGCTAATTTTTTCATGGCATCCTCGTTGCGTCGCAATCACTTCATCTGTAGAATATATGGCAACTGCAGGCGGCTGATGCAACGTCAAAACATAGTTTGAAAGCTTTATAGAAAAACATCAAAATGATGAAAAGAAAATCTCATTTCAATTTTTCATTTTTACTTTTTACTTTTCCATTTTTTTTATTCTCATCCTGCTCTGTGCAGAAGCAAATAGCGAAGAATGCTCAAACCAATATTTTAAGCAAAGCAGAAGTACAAACAGCACATGTAGGCATTGCCATATATGATGTTGCAGAAAAGAAATTTCTTTATCAGCATAACAGTAATAAATATTTTATTCCTGCAAGCAATACCAAGTTATTTACCTGCTATGCTTCTATGAAATATTTAGGTGATAGTTTACCCGGCATCAATTTATTGGAAGACGCAAACAATGTTTATCTCTTTCCTACCGGCGACCCAAGCCTGCTGATGGAAGATTTCACCAATCATCCTGTAGCTAATCGCATTCAACAAATTAATAAATCAATATTTGTTATTGATACTGTATGGAAAGATAACGGCCTGGGCTTTGGCTGGAGTTGGGATGATTATGAAGCTGATTATATGGCTGAAAGAAGTGCATTGCCTGTGCAGGGAAATCTTGTAAGTTTTTCCGGCAATCTCAGCAAATATTATGTATCACCATTTTTAAGCAGTAACAATTTTGAAGCGGGGCCGGGTAATGGCTATATTTCTGTTGTGAAAAGAAATAGGGATGCCAATCATTTCATCATTTCTTTTGAAGGCAAAAAGAACGATACCATTCACGTTCCGTTTACTACAGAAAACGGTAAGGCCAATGTGGCTTTTCTTGCTACGGCACTGGATAAAAAAATTACACTTGCAGATTCTTCCTTATTATATCATTTACCAGCCGGTAAACCTGTTACGGTTTATTCACAGCCAACAGATTCTTTGCTGCGCATTATGATGCACCGCAGCGACAACTTTTTTGCCGAACAAAGTCTTTTAATGGTAAGCAATAAATTGCTCGGTATTATGAATGATCATCGCATTATTGATACCTTGCTTAAAACAGATTACAAGGATTTACCACAACATCCCAAATGGGTGGATGGCAGCGGCTTAAGCCGTTACAATTTATTTTCACCTGAAGATTTTATTTTCCTGCTTAACAAAATGCGTGAAGATTTTAGCTGGAACCGTATTACAACCATTCTACCCACCGGCGGTACTGGAACTATTAGCAACTATTATAAAAATCTCAAAGGAAGAATTTTTGTAAAGACAGGAACACTCAGCAACAATGTTGCCTTAAGTGGTTATTTAATTACAAAGAAAAACAAGACGCTTATTTTTTCTGTGCTGGTAAACAACCATATCTCCAGCGTAAATGACATAAGAAAAGATATAGAAGCTTTCTTAACGACGATTGCGGAATAACACCCCCGACCCCTAAAGGGGAGTTTGTCTAAACCACGATTTTAAACTGATTTTGCTACGAAGCACCAATGCTCAGTAAAGGTTCAACAGTACAAGAGTGCGACGCAACGATGTTCAATTCTTATTCAATTGCCGGGTTCATACTCTCACGTCTAAAGGGCAGTTAAACACGCTTTTACTTATTTTCACATTCCCATATTTATCACACTTTTACATTCTTGTTTGCCGCTTACTATTCACCATTCACTACCACTTACCACTTGCTATCATTCTATCTTCCAAACATTCTGTCTAAATAATCTTCTTTAAACTCAATGTAAGTAGGGCTTCCGGTTGGAGTTACATTGGTAGCATTGCATTTAAACAAGTCTTCCACCAGTTGATGCATTTCCTGTTGCTGCAATGGCTGCCCTGCTTTTATTGCCTGCTGCCTCGACAGGCAACGCACAAGTTTCTCTCTTTTGCTGAACTTAATATCACTGCTGAAATGTTTAAACTGCTCAATCAATAATTCTATGGAATGTTTCTCATTGCCCTGCGGTATATCTGCCGGTGTGCCTTGTATTACAAAACTATCCTTGCCAAAAGGTTCCACTTCATAACCAAGCGCATGCAGTTCGGGCAATAATTCAGTTAGCAAAACAGCATCGGGTGTTGGCAATAATAACGTAACAGGAAACAGGCTTTTTTGCGTGGACATTTTTTTTCCGTGCGCCGCAATGCTATACCGCTCGTATAAAATACGTTCATGTGCCAGTTGCTGATGTACTAACAGAAAGCCATTGTTTGTAGGCGCTATAATGTAGGTATTGTGCAATTGCAAAAGTATTGCACCCGGTTCCAGCCTGCGGTTATGCGTTTCTAACTGACTGTATAAAGATGCATTTTCGTTGCCCGGCTGTTCCACTTTCTGCACATCTGCCGACTCCTGCTGAATCGCTTCCACGTCGCTTTTTGGCGAAGTAAAAAAGTCTTTCCAGTGGCGCAGCTCACTCTTTTCACCAGGTTCAATTTTATGTGCCTGGTGTTTTTGCGTGAATGTTTTAAACAATTGAGAACCCGTAACAGTTTCCTTTTTGTCTTCAGTAAAAGGCTTGTTTACTGCTTCCAGTTGTTGTATTTCGGGGTTGAGCGTAAAGTCAAGAGAAGGCGCAATGCTAAACTGTGCCAGCGCATGTTTTACTGCCGCCTGTACAAAGGCATAAATAATTTTTTCGTCTTCAAACTTTATTTCTTGCTTGGTAGGATGCACGTTTATATCAACCTGGGCAGGGTCCAGGTCTATATACAAAACATAAAGCGGAAAACTATCCTTGCTTATCAAATCTTCAAAAGCGCTCATCACTGCATGGTTAAGATAAGCGCTGCGTATATAGCGGTTGTTAACAAAAAAATATTGTTCGCCACGTGTCTTGCGGGCAGCATCCGGCTTGCCTACAAAACCATGAATATTCATATAGTCTGTCTCTTCTTTTACCTGCACCAGTTTAGAAGAATACTGGCCGCCCAGTATCTGCAAAACACGCTGTTTAAGGTTGCCCGCCTCAAGATGAAATATTTCCTGGCCATTGCTTATTAAAGAAAAAAACAGTTGAGGAAAGCCCATCGTTACGTGAATAAATTCATCCACAATATGACGCATCTCAGCAGCATTACTCTTTAAAAAATTTCTTCTTGCAGGAACATTGAAGAACAAATTCTTCATGCAGATATTTGTGCCAACAGGGCATGCACACGGTTCTTGTTTTTTTACGTTGCTGTTTTCTATTTCTATGTAAGTTCCCAGTTCGTCGACAGCTCTTCTTGTTTTAATTTCTACCTGGGCAACAGCGGCAACAGAAGCAAGTGCTTCGCCTCGAAAACCCATGGTGCGTATATGAAAAAGATCTTCAATCTCTTTAATCTTGCTGGTGGCATGGCGCTCAAAGCACATACGGGCATCCGTATCACTCATGCCTTTGCCGTTATCAATTACCTGTATCAGGCTTTTGCCTGCATCGTTTATAATCAGCTTTATTTCTGTAGCACCAGCATCCACCGCATTTTCCAGCAATTCTTTTACCGCACTTGCCGGTCGTTGAATTACTTCACCTGCCGCAATCTGGTTTGCTATATTATCGGGTAATAATTGTATGATATCCGCCACAGTATCTTTTTTATTTTATAGAGAGCATTTTTATGAACCCGGCTGAAGCACTGCTATAATGCTTTCGTTGCGTCGCACACTTTTACGGTTTGTCCATTACTCAGCCAGGTGACACAACCTGTGTAATTCACAAAAATTCAAGCTGTAAAAATAGTATGATTTTAGGTGTAATAAAAGCAACGCCCATATGGGAGTAAAACTAAACTTTTTAAAGCAGGTTATTTTCTTTCACCTTTGCACCATATGAAGCCTGTTATAAAAATTGAATATTGCCCGAAATGTGGATGGCTGCTACGGGCCGCTTACATGGCACAGGAACTGCTTACCACTTTTACTGATGAGTTACATGGCGTTTTATTATCGCCAAGTGAAACGGCAGGGCGGTATACAATTTATGTGAATGATGAAAAATTATTCGACAGGAAAGAAGCCGGTCATTTTCCTGAAATTACTTTCTTAAAACAATTGGTGAGAGATAGGGTTGCGCCGGAAAAAAGCCTGGGGCATTCTGATAAAAAGTAATAGACTCAAAATATTCTTTTGATGCTACACCACGATCCTGCGGATCCCATAAGTACTACAGACGAACGTAATGCGACGCAACGATGCTTAATTAATAACTAAAGCCAGGTCTATAAAAATATTCCATTCCGGGAAGTAATGTAGCGGACATTAAACAAGTTCTCCTTTCAAAAACTTTTTCCAGTCTTCCAGCATTTTACCTTTTAATACGCGGGGAAATTTATGTTGGCCACCAACTTTACCCTTCGCTTTCATAAACTCCATAAACTGTTCCTCACTTAGAACATCCAGGAAAACTTCTTTTAAGGCGCTTTTACGTTCCACCGCGTAGTCGTCGTTCAGTTCTTTTAATTTCTCATCAATCTTTAAACGTAACTGTTCGGCATTTACGTGATCATCGCAAGCTACGTACCAATGATGAGCAAAAAAGTTATTATAAGGTGTCCCTGCAACAGTAAATTCAGGGATGCAGATATTCAATTCTTCACCAGCAAGTTTTACAGCCTTGTTCATATTCTCCACACTCAAATGCTCACCAACAAGGCTAAGGAAGTGTTTAGTGCGGCCGGTAATTACAATCTCATTTCTTTCTTTATCAACAAAACGAACTGTATCACCAATAAGATAACGCCATGCGCCGGCACTTGTGCTCAACAATATCGCATAGTCTTTACCTTCTTCCACTTCGTGTATCATCAATGCTTCCGGCTTTTCAACGATATCGCCATTGGCATCAAAATTTTTGTCATTAAAAGGCACAAACTCCAGGAAGATATGCTCGTTGGTAACAAGCCTCATGCCCTTTGCATGCTGCCTGTCCTGGTAAGCGATAAACCCTTCACTGGCAAGATAAGTTTCAATATAAGTGATGGGTCTGCCAAGCAGTTTTTCAAACCCTTTTTTATATGGTTCGAAGCTTACGCCTCCATGCACAAAAAAGGCGAGATTAGGCCACATGTCATGGATGCTGTCAAGCTTGTATTTTTCAACAATCATTTCCATGCACATCTGTATCCATGCAGGCACACCAACCAAAAAGCCAATATCCCACTCAGGAGCTTTTTCAACAATCTCCTGTAATTTTTTATTCCAGTCTTTTTCTTTTGCAATTTTTTTCCCTGGTTTATAAAAAGGTTGAAACCAGAAGGGTTGTTTCTTGGCAGTGATGCCACTTAAATCTCCGGCATAATAACCCATTTCTTTTTGCAGTTGAGTGCTGCCACCCAACATAAGCCATCCTTTACCAATTGATTTAACCGGAATATCTGTATAAGTTCGAAGACTTAATAATTGCTTTACCATTACTACCCGGTTGCCGCGTAATAAATCACTTGTTACCGGAATGTATTTGCTTGCAGCCTCGCTGGTACCGCTGCTAAGGGCGTAATATTTTATTTTGCCGGGCCAGCAAATATCCGGACTGCCCTCCAGCGTTTTCGTCCACCACTCGTTGTAGATTTTATTGTAGTTGTGAACAGGCACCAGTTCCTGGAACTTCTTGCCCACATGCCTGTCCATGAGTATTTCATCAAAATGATACTGCTGCCCAAATCCTGTAAATCTTGCTTTACGGATTAATTTCTTCAACACCTTTAACTGTTGCCTGCGCACACTGTTTTGAGGCAGCCGCAATGTTCTAAGTATAGAGTTGGGGAGTTTTATATCAAATATTGCCATATAACAGCAATGGTTATTTGTTGCGAAGCTAAGATAATTGCAGCAAAACTACCTATTGTTCGTGATGTGTGTTTACGTAAGTTGGAACAATGTAAACTTCACCCTGGCTATTCTTATGGGTGCTGCCCACCATACTGCCGGTATTTTTTCCAAACCATTTAACGTTAGGCAAAGATAATTGTTGCACAAGCAACAGAGTGGTTTTGTATGTTAATAAACCCATGCAAAAGATTAATTCCTGCTTAGTATCATTAAAAGCGGCTTTATCCGGTGATGCGATTTCCATTTGAGTATGAGGAAATAAATGCAATAATTTTTCTTTCGCCCGTTCAACAGCATTTTCATCACCCATTAATGTAATATGAGAAGGCGATTGTGTCCCGGTTATTTTCTTCCTGAACGGTGCAGACATTGCTGAAAGCAACCCTCTTAAAACTATCGCGGTCTGCAATGCCATACTTAATGCAAATTTGTTTTTATTACTGTAATGCTTTTTTACGAATAATATCATTGCCTCGTAAAACATACGCACATATCTTGTATCGGACTTATTACTGCTTTCTCCTTTAAAATGAATGATTGCACTTTCTGCGAAATAATAATTTTTATACCCTGCTTTTTGTATGCGGTAACTTAGGTCTATATCTTCAGCATACATAAAAAAATCTTCATCAAAGCCGTTTAATTCAAGCAGAAGATTTCGCTTACTTAAAAAGAAGGCTCCGCATAAAACATCTACTTCATGATTTTCTTTTTCATCCAGATTTCCCAAAGCGTATTTATTAAATAGAGATGAGTGAGGAAAGACAGCAGCCAAGCCGGTTAATTTGAAGAATGAAGAAACAGGTGTTGGTAATGATCGTTTGCTTTCAGGAAGAAAATG
>JGI24806J26614_1000668_pt1 | contig 11219 bp, 7 predicted proteins | sample Kansoi200umMDA_FD_26614 | JGI IMG/M metagenome (IMG submission 26614)
TCTTTCCGAATTTACGATAAAACCGATTTGAACTCATCAAATTCTGATGTCATCTGCTTATTTGTGGATAGTGAAGGAAGTTTGTGGATCGGTACAAATGGAGGTGGAGTTGTTGAGTTCAAAGAAAACCGATTTAACAATTTGAATACTTCCCACGGACTTGCAAGTAATGTTGTGTGGTCAATTACAGAAGATCATGAAAATAGTATCTGGTTTGCAACTGAGAAAGGATTAAATCGATATCGCGATGGATCATTTAAACTTTTTACGAAAAAAGATGGTCTGCCCAATGACTACATCTGGACCGTATTCGAAGCTTCAAATCATGATCTCTGGGTCGGCACCAAAAGCGGATTGAGTGTTCTGCATGACAATAAGTTCGAAAACTTTTCTACACAAGATGGCCTTTCATCCCAGGATGTTTTTTGCATTCGTGAAGATTTATCGAAAAGAATCTGGATCGCGACAGAATCTGGCTTGAATATGTTTCAAAACGGAAAATTCAAGCAATTTACCACCGCCCAGGGATTGGGAAGTAATAATATTTACACGCTATTGGTAAGCCGCAATGGTGATGTTTGGGTGGGCACTGAGAAAGCAGGTATGGGCCGGATTAGGAATTTGAAATTCGAAAATTTTACAGTGAGTGATGATTTAAACGTAAATACGGTTTGGAGCATATTTGAAGACCACGAAGGAATTTTGTGGGTTGGAACCGGCGCGTTTGGACTGAGCAGTTTTTTAAAAAATTCTCCAGTGGAGATTGCATCATCCAATCGTTCATTTTCCGTCATCATACAACAAGCCTCAGTAGGTGGTATTCCTATTCATACAGGAAAAGCAATCGAAACTCAGAATGGAAATCTGGAATTCAAATTTACTGCGTTAAAGTTTCTAGATTTTCAGAAAGTGGAATTCAAATATAAATTGGAAGGATTTGATAAGGATTGGGTATATGCAGGAAAACGCAGATTCGCATATTACGAAGATGTTCCGCCGGGGAAATACATTTTTAGAGCAATAGCCAGAGTTGGTAATTCCAGCTGGAACGAAAAAAGTTTCATATTCGAATTAAGAAAGCCTTTTTATCATAGTTATTGGTTTTACGGACTTTGTGGCTCGTTTTTATTTGTATGCGGTTTGGGAATCTATTTAATGCGCGGACGTCAGCTGTTGAATAGGGAAAGGGAATTGCTGAGTCTCGTTTCTGATCGGACTGCAGAATTACAACAGGAGATCAATGTGCGAAAGAAAGCTGAGGAAGAATTACAGAATTCTCTTTCGTTGCTTATGTCAACTTTTGATGAATTAAATGCGGCAAAAGATGCAGCGGAATACGCTAACAAAGCAAAGAATCAATTTCTGGCTAACGTCAGCCATGAATTAAGAACGCCTATGAATGGAATTATTGGAATGACTCAACTTACATTGGAAACTGAATTAACATCCGAACAACGAGAATATCTCGGCATGGCAAAAGAGTCGGCAGATTCATTGCTGGAACTGCTGAATGATATTTTGGATTTCACAAAGATTGAAGCCGGTAAATTGCGATTATCAAATACCCCTTTCAATTTGCCTGCTTCGATCGAACGGATCATCAAGTCATTCAAGATTCGAGCGTTGGAAAAAGGTTTGCAATTAACTTGCGAATTATCAGCTGGTATTCCGGAAGTAGTTGTTGGTGATGAGAGCCGGCTCCGCCAGGTTCTAATCAATCTTATTGGTAACGCAATTAAATTCACTACTCAGGGTTATATCCTGGTGAAGGTTAGAGTTGAAGAATTCAAAGACAAAATGGCCAGCGTTCATTTTTCAGTAGAAGATACTGGAATCGGAATTCCTGAAGATAAACATCAAATTATTTTTGAAGCATTTACTCAGGTAGATTCTTCCACTACCCGTCAATTTGGAGGGACCGGTCTTGGTTTATCAATTTGTTCACAGCTTGTTTCAATGATGAATGGCAAGATCTGGCTGAACAGCGACGTAGATAAGGGAAGCACATTCCATTTCAGCATTCCTTTCAAATGTGATGAAGTCATGCATGTTAATGGTGAAGTTACAAAAGCAGTACATCAATCAACAATTTCCGGACGTCACATTCTGGTGGTGGATGATAATGTCATTAATCAGCGTTTGATTTGCGGTATTTTGGAAAAACATGGTCACACCGTCAGCGTGGCAGCAAGAGGTGATGAAGCGTTGAATTTATTTTGCCGCAATCGATACGATGCAATTTTAATGGATATTCAAATGCCGGTAATGGATGGTCTGGAAGCAACGGTCAGAATTCGCGCTGAAGAAAAAAGTTCTAATACGCACATGCCTATCATTGGAATGACTGCCCATGCTACTGCAAACATTCGTACAAAATGTTTGGAAGCGGGAATGGATGAATACATCAGCAAACCATTTCAGGTGGATCAATTTCTAAAAATTCTGGAAGCAATTCGAGGCAAGCACATTTCTGCAATTTCTGCTTAACGTTTTTTGGAGTTGATCAGCTCAATCCAGGAAACAAAAGCTTTTAGAAACGTAACCATGTATTCACGGATGCGTTGATCAGTGAAGTTTCCTTTGTCGTCAAATTTGTCTCTACAATTGGGAATCAGAATCTCCGGCTTTAGCATGGCGTAGACTTCTAAAAACACGAAAGATTGTCGCAGTGCCAGCTGAGATCGGATTGTTCCTCCTGGACCCTGAGTTGCACCCATAATTGCGGCCGGCTTTCCGTACAGACTTGATTTGCCAGGCGGTCGTGATGCCCAATCAATCGCGTTCTTGAGTACTCCCGGAATGCCATAGTTATATTCCGGAGTGACAATTAATAATCCATCCGATTCACCAATCGCTTTCTTGAAATCTTGAACTGATTCCGGATCGCCTTTTGCTTCAACATCTTCGTTGAACATTGGAATTGGCAGAAGATCGAAAATCCGGATGTTTAGTTCTGGTGGAGCTAATTCTGTAGCAGTGCGTAATAACGCACGATTATAGGAAGCCTGACGAAGAGCGCCTGCAAAGCCTAAGACTTGAAATTGCGAGTTTGCCATATCAGAAAGTTTAATTTTGTCTCGCAGATTGTCAAATGAACGGAACCGAAACAAATCTTTGGTGTCAATAAAACGTTAGGAACATATGGGAGGCTCGGTTATGTGGGATGAAACGTTAATCGAATCAATGGGGAAACGGAATAATAAGAAAAGATGGCTCACGGTTCAAATTGCTGCAATCGTTCACGCGGGGGTCGTTGCAATTTTGATTGCAGCATCTTTTTGGTATGCAGATGGTATGACATTACCTGTACAGTCTCAAACAATCACCAGTGTTTTTATATCTGAGAGTTTGCCAAATCCGCCAGCTGCATTAGGTGTTCCAAAACATACATCACAAGAAAAACTTGCTGCGAACAAGTCAAAGCCGGTCGAAACAATAACTCAAAATAACATTGTTCCCGAAGATCCGACTTTTGTTGAACCTTCAACTCCTATTTCCGATCTTAGCAGTTTGGGAGATTTACCTGAAGTTGATCTGGATGGAGTTCGCGGAGGTGTTCTTGATGGTAAAAGGAATGGAGGATTTGGTTCAACCGGAAATGGAGAAGGAACAAGTGAACCGATTCCACAAGATCAGTTCAGAATTTTACGTATTCAACAACCCGAAGTTTTACGTCGGGTTGAACCCTTGTATCCTTCAACATTACTCCGCATGCAGAAAGAAGGTGTGGTTGTTCTTCAAGCGCTGATTACTGGAAATGGCGATGTTCAAAAAATTGAGATTCTGAAATCTGATCATCCTCTTTTCGCCAAATCTGCTATCGATGCTGTTAGCCAATGGAAGTATCGACCTGCGCGATTGAGTGGCAAACCAGTAGCAGTGTATTTTCAGGTGACAGTGATGTTCAAAATACGCTGAATTATTCGCCGGCGTGATTGAGTGCTTTTACTGCTGCAAAAAAAGTTATAGTTGTAAATAGAACGAACGCAGCACCTTCCATCAAAACAACTGACAAATCGCCAACTCCTAGCGTTGTGAAGCGCAATACATCGGTTTGCCACGTCACAGGATTTAACCGCGCGCAGATCCGGAACCATGATGGAAGATTTTCCAACGGATAAAACAAACTGCTGGCAAACATCAGCAGGATGTAACAAATACTTGTAACGGTGTTAAAGGAATCAATTCTTCTCAGTCGAAGTGCCAGAATTGCGAAAAAGAAAAACCAACCTGCAGTTCCAAATCCAATAGCAAGCATTGTCCAGATAAGAGTTGAGCGTTGAATTTCAACATTCATAAAAACTTCAGCAGACAAGATTGCAAGCACTGCGCCTACCAGGCTGAGAAAAACGTTAAATAAGATTTTTCCTACAACCAGTTGTTGTCTGCTTACGGGATACGTTAAGACTTCATAGAAGATTCCATTTTCACGTTCGGTGAAATAACGCCAGGAGGTGTTCATAGCAATACTGAAACATGTCATTGAAAGGACGCCCGCTAGAAAAAATGAGGCGTAATCGGCACCGTATCCTGCAGTCTGAAATGAACTTCCAATCGATCTTTGGAATCCGTAACCAAAGATCAACAGGTATGTGATTGGAACAAAAATGTCCCAGAAAAGGAACGTGATGTTTGTGATCCTGAATCGGTACTCGCGATAAAGAACGGATATTAAGCCTTTCATAAGCGTGAAAAGTGAAACCGTAAAACGTGAAACGTAAATACGTGAAACGTGAACCCGGGCAGAGTACTCACGTTTTACGCTTCACGTTTCACGTTTCACGTTAGTCATCAATTCAACAAAGATTTCTTCAAGGGATATGCCGCGGATTTCGAATCGTTCAATACGGTAAAGTTGTGAAATTTTGGAAAGTTGTTCAAAAATTGCCGCTTCTTCTCCTTCAAATTGCATTTCCGCATCTTTACTTTCTACTGTTAACGAAATTGGATTCAGTGATCGCAATGCTTGAAATGCCTCGGGTTGTTCAGAAGCAAAACGCAAAGATACATGAAAACGTCTTTTTGTAAGCGAACGGAGTCGATCTAAGCTGCCGCTTGCAATCGATTTACCATGATTCAGAATTACAATCTGATCGCATAATGCTTCTGCTTCTTCCAGGAGTTGAGTCGTCAAAAAAATTGTTCGTCCCTGGCGCGAGAGATCACGGATTGAATCAAGTGTTTGCCTTTTTATCATCGGATCCATTCCTGTTGTTGCTTCATCCAAAAACAGAAGCGGTGAATCTACCATAAATACTTTCGCTACTTGTAATCTGCGTCTCATCCCTACGCTTAAGTCTTGTGCTTTTTCTTTTTGTTTATCTTTCAGATCAAATTGCTCTAAAACTGCTGCCGCTCGTTTCTGAGTTTCTAAAACGCTGAGACCATGAAGTCTTCCATATATATGAAGGTTATCGCGCACCGATAGCAGTGTTTCCACTGCAGTTTCTTGCAAAACGACAGCGATCTGTTTCCGAACATTTAATGGGTCAAGCACAACATCGTGATCGAAAACGCGGGCATTGCCGGAAGTAGGTTGCACTATCGTTGTAAGAATTCTAACAATGGTGGATTTACCCGCACCATTCGGACCTAATAAACCAAAGATTTCGCCTTTCTCCACCTTGAATGAAACTCCATCTACTGCGCGAACAATGTTGTCAGTGCCTGCTCGAAAGGTTTTAACCAGATTCACGACTTCAATTGCACTCATATCTTGTTGGATTTTTCAATCTGAAATCTAAATCTTAGTGTACTTTGTACCTTTGTGGTGAATCTAGATTTCGATTTGCATGCCGAGTTCTACAACTCGATTGGGGGGCAATCTAAAAAATTCGGTAGGTCTTGAAGCATTGCGTGTTAGAAACACAAATAATTTTTCTCGCCATAATGCCATTCCCGGATATTTAGAAGCAATCAAAGTATTTCTGCTTAATATATAGGTTGCTTTCCATGGATCGATATCGAGACCATGGGCTCGCAGATTTTGAAGAGCCATCGGCACATCCGGATCTTCCATGAATCCATATCGAAGAACCACTTTATAAAATCCGCCGCCAAGGTCTTCAAATTGAAAGCGCTCTTTAGGACGGACATGTGGCACTTCCTCTGTCATAATGCTAACAATCACATTCTTTTGATGCAAAACCATGTTGTGTTTAATGTTGTGAAGCATGGCGATAGGAGTTCCATCAGGATCACTGTTCAAAAAAATTGCTGTACCCGGACAACGGATAAAATTTGTTGATGTGGCATCAGCAATAAAACTTTTCAATGGAAACATTGCTTGCTGTAATTTTGCTCCAAGCAAATGGCGTCCGCGTTTCCACGTTGTAAATAATGTGAATACAAAAATTCCTACCAGCAAGGGAAACCATCCGCCTTGTGCCACTTTGATGATATTTGCACCGAAAAATGCAAGATCAACAAATAGGAATCCTGCTGTGACTAGAATCGCGTACGGAAGTTTCCAGTGCCACATGTGTCGCGCCACAAAATAAGCGAGTACGGTTGTAATGATCATGGTACTGGTAACAGCCACACCGTATGCTGCTGCAAGATTGCTGGATGTTTTAAATCCAAGCACAAGTAAAATTGTTGCTACCATCAAAGCCCAGTTCGCTCCCGGTATATAGATTTGTCCGATTTCAGTGGGTGAAGTATGGATTACGTTTATCCGGGGGGCATATCCAAGTTGTGCCGCCTGCCTAGTTAAAGAAAATACCCCTGAAATCACGGCTTGAGAAGCGATAATTGTTGCCATTGTTGCAAGAATCACTAAAGGATAATGAGCCCATGATGGAGCCATTAAATAAAAAGGATTTTTTGCCGCTTCAGGATTTGTTAACAGCAGCGCTCCTTGTCCGAAGTAATTCAACAGCAATGAAGGACCGACAACGGAGAACCAATCAATCTGAATTGGCATCTCACCGAAATGACCGAGGTCTGCATACAATGCTTCACCGCCTGTTGCCACCAGGAACACTGCTCCCAAAACAAGATATCCATGAAATCCATTCTCTTGAAAAAATCGAATCGCATACAACGGATTGAGTGCGGCCAAAACTGATGGCTGCTTCACGATGTTTGAAATACCCAGAATGGCGAGCGTTAAAAACCACACAATAATGACAGGTCCAAACACTGCACCAACTCCGGATGTGCCTTTACGTTGAAAAAAGAAAAGCATTATAAGAATCGCAATCGTAATTGGGACTACATACGGCTTGAAAAATGGAGTTGCTACTTCCAGACCTTCGACTGCACTAAGAACTGAAATTGCGGGAGTTAACATTCCATCACCGTATAACAGAGCGGCGCCGAACAAACCTAATGCAGTTAAAAGGAAATATTTTTTGTTGTTTTCAGATCGAAGGACCCTGTGAACCAGAGCCATCAAAGCGAGAATTCCGCCTTCGCCGCGATTGTCTGCTCTCAAAACATACACGTGGTACTTGAGTGTTACTACAATAGCCAGCGACCAAAAAATCAGTGACAACACTCCAAGAACATTGGCATGGGAAACAGCTACTCGATGAGGGCCGAAAAAACACTCTCTTACTGAATATAGCGGGCTTGTTCCGATATCCCCGTAAACGACTCCCATCGCCGTCAAACATAAAATCCATAGTGCCGATTTCTGGTGGGACTCTGAGTCGGTTTTCTCCTGAATGGCTACATTTGTAAGTTCCATATATCCTAGAAAAGATAACAGCTAGCTCGTAAGTAAGTAGTAAGGAAGTTATAAAGACTTTATAAAGTTGCATTGATGCAAGAGAGAACAAAATGGCAAAGTTATTTGTGGGGCGTGCTATGTATTGTAACATTCACTTTGCTTCTGCTGCCATTTCGTCCGCATGTAAATTCAATCACAGTTGCATTAATATTTTTGATCAGCGTGGTGTTCTCTGCAATCTATTTTGGCAGCCGTCCTGCTTTTGTTGCATCATTGTTTGCAGTGCTTTCATTTAATTTCTTTTTTCTACCGCCATTTCACACGTTGAGGATTGCAGATCCTCAAAACTGGATCGCGTTGTTCGTTTTTCTGGTAACCGCATTGACCGTTGGCAGTCTTTCGGCAAGAGAAAAACATCGCGCACAGGAAGCGGAACGCCTTTACAAAGAACTGCAAACCGTATTTGAAAAAGCTAGCCAGGCTGAAGCGCTCAAACAAAGCGAACAATTAAAATCAGCATTGCTGGATGCGGTCTCTCATGATTTGCGTACGCCGCTTACTTCAATGAAAGCAGCAGTGACTACATTACTTGCCGATTTGTCATTGGACGAAGAAGGACAGCGTGAAATGTTAGAAGTTATCAATGCTGAAATTGATAGATTGAATCATCTATTGGAAGGTCTCATTGGAATTGCAAAGATTGAGGCAGGTGCAATGCAGCCTCGCCGCAGCTGGTCGAATTTTGAAGAGATCATTTCAATTTCGTTGAACAGAGCTGCAGGACTAACAGCGAATCACAAAATAACACTGGAAATAGATCGCGATTTACCTCCGATGCGTGTGGATGAAAAATCGATTGCTGAAGTTTTATATGTTCTTTTGGAAAATGCAACGAAGTTTTCGCCGTTGCATTCCGAAATAATTGTGTCTGCAAAAATCTACGGAGATTCACTGAAAGTAAGTGTGATGGATGAAGGGCCGGGAGTGCCTGTAGATTTACGTGAAAAAGTGTTCGACAAATTTTTTCGTGTGTCAACTCCAGATATTTCACGTTCACGGCCGGCAGGATTAGGCATGGGGTTGGCGATTGCGCGTGGAATTATTGAGGCTCATGGTGGCCGCATTTGGATTGAAGAATCGCGCAAAGGCGGCGCTTCTGTTTCATTTACCATTCCTTTGAAAGAACAATACGTATGAACACAACTAGAATTTTAGTTGTAGATGATGAACCACAAATCACTCGGGTGTTGCGCAGAAGTTTGTCTTCGAAAGGATATGAAGTCCAGGTTGCAGAAGATGGTGAAGAGGCGCTTGATGTTTTCCGGAAATGGAATCCCGATATTGTGATCACGGACCTTTTCATGCCGCGTATGGGTGGATTAGAACTTACGCGTAGAATCCGAAAAAGTTCGCAAGTTCCAATATTGATCTTATCGGTGAAAGGTGAAGAGCGGGCGAAAGTGGAAGCACTGGATACTGGCGCCGATGATTATGTCACCAAACCATTTGGCATGGATGAGCTTTTCGCACGGATCCGAGTTGCATTACGGCGCTCTTCTTTGCCTGCGAACAATGAAGCATCAACGATTGAGCTGGGTTATTTCACAATTGATAAGAATTCGCGGATCGTAAAAATCCGGGGAAAGGAAATTCACTTAACTCCGAAAGAATATGATTTGCTTCTGTACTTCATTCAAAATCCAGGAAGAGTTCTAACCCATCGTACATTACTGGGAGCGGTTTGGGGTGGAGAATCCGTTGAGCAAAGTGAATACCTACGCGTGTTTATCGGTCAACTCCGCAAAAAAATTGAAATCGATCCCGCAAAGCCGCAATATCTCGTAACCGAACCCTGGATCGGTTATCGGTTCATTCCGGAGTGATGTCTAATTTTTAACAAAAATGACGAATTTTGTTAATTTTTGGTTTGCCGATTTGAAGTTGGTACTGCGAAGAGGAGGGTCATAAGCAGGATCGTGAGGATCAATGATGCGATGTCGCCGGTTAGTCCGCTGATGATCACGGTTTGTTCTTTTGGAATCAATCCCGCCGCTACTGAAATTGCCAGTGCAATTCCGGCGATTCCTTCGCCTGCGATCAAACCGGAAGCGCAGAGAACTCCGTTTTGTGATTTGGCTGCATCTTTTTGATCGCTCCATCGGCGCACCAATCCCCCAAGGAAAATTGGAGTCATTGAGCTCAAAGGAAGATACAGACCGATTGCAAATGTAAGTCCAGGAAGTCCGGCCAGAATCGCAGCGATTGCAAATGCCATTCCGGTTCCAACCAGTCCCCAGGGAAGTGAGCCCGAAAGAACTCCTTCAATAACGGTTTTCATTAAGGTTGCTTGTGGCGCCGGCAATGCCTGAGATCCAAACGTATAAGTTTTTCCTAAGATCAAAACCGTTCCAGCAACCGCCCAACACGCGATTGATGCGCTTAAAAGTTGTCCCGCTTGCTGCCGATATGGTGTGCCACCCACTAGATAACCAGTTTTAAGATCTTGTGAAATATCTCCTGCTTTGGAGGCAGCAATGCATACCACAGTTCCAACTGTAAGCACTGCAAGTCTTGCATCTCCTCCCCGCCATCCAAGCGCAACAAAGACTGCACTGGTGGCCAGTAAAGTTACTAACGTCATTCCGGAAGTTGGATTGCTGGAAACTCCGATTAAACCAACAATTCGCGATGATACTGCTACAAACAACAAACCGAAAATTGCAACTCCTACTGCAGCAACGAATCGCTGAAATAAATTTAAAATTTCCAGCAAATTTCCAGCAAATAAACCTGGAACCAATGCCAAAACCAATATCACCACCACCACACCACCGATAATTACGAACCCTGGCAGATCTTTATCTGTACGATGATCGTCATCAGATCCAACCACCTCTGTTCTTTTTAAGCCTGCTATTACTGCTTTCAGCGATGCAATCATTGTGGGCAATGATTGAATTACGGTAATCGTTCCGGCTGCGGCAACAGCTCCTGCTCCAATGTAACGGACATAAGAGGCCCAGATTTGTGAGGGACTCATATCATGAAGTGGTACACGCGATTTTGCGTTCAGAATTTCTGGAAACAATGGACCAGCCAGCTGATCACCAATGATTGCAAATAATGGAATCAACACAATTGCAGCAATCAAACTGCCAGACACCATGATTCCTGATGCCCTGTAACCGATAATGTAACCAACCGCCAACAACGCTGGCGCGATCTCCAATGCTAATTGCGCTTTTGGCAAACCGGCGATTGCAATGCGAATTTGATCCGGCATCAAATGAATCAAACCCAATGCAAGTTTTATTAAAAATCCAACTGCTAATCCAATAAAAATCCATTTTGAAGCGGAGGTTTCACCGGTAGATGCTTTTAATACTTCTGCGCAAGCGCGACCTTCTGGATATGGTAGTTCAGCATCGGCTTGCACGATCAAAAGTCTTCGTAATGGAATCATGGCGCAAACACCGAGAATTCCACCCAACCATGCCAGGATCGCAACTTGTGTATACGACGGTGGCGCTCCCCACAAAAATAG
>JGI24806J26614_1000669_pt1 | contig 11209 bp, 6 predicted proteins | sample Kansoi200umMDA_FD_26614 | JGI IMG/M metagenome (IMG submission 26614)
TTATTAATGTATTAATAGGGGGTCCGGGGGAGTTAGTAAAATGTGAATTACTGTTTATAAATTGTGGAAAGGAATGGGGTGAACTTTGGTTCCATCAAGGCTATAGGCCTATGCTCCGTATAAGTCCCCATTCCTCCCACTTGTTGCTAAGAACCAATTAGAATTTTAGTCGTGACGGACTTATTAAAGGTCTTAGTTAATAGCAACTTTTTTTATTAACTCTAAAAGCAAAGTTATGGAAGTAAAAGAAATCGTAGGCATTGATTTTTCCAAGGAAAAATTTGATGCTCACTGCAGACAAAAGGGGGCCTATATGGTATTTGCTAATACCAAGGAGGGCTTTAAACAATTTAGGAAATGGCTTATGAAATTATGGGGTAAGGACTTAGATGGAATTCTTATTGTTATGGAATACACCGGGATATACACCTACCCATTTGAAGAATATCTTCATAAAGAGAAATTATTATTTACCAAAAAGCCAGGTTATGAAATCAAACGTTCTTTAGGGATTGCCAGAGGGAAAAGCGATAAAGCAGATGCTAAAAGAATTGCTGAATACGGATGGGAAAAGCGGGATAAGCTTGCGCCACTTCCTATAGAAGATAAGGATGTCCTGAGATTAAAACATCTAATCAATTTACGGGATAAACTGGTTAGAGATAAAGCTGGCTACCTGGCTCGCATCCAGGAGCAACTAAGCTTTTTAAATCTTTCTTCTAATGATGATTTAATCAAAGTGCAAAAGGGAATAATCCTGGCTTTTGAAAAACAAATTGAAAAGGCAGAAGAGGCGATCCAGAAGACAATTAAAAGCAATAGCGCTATTGCCAAATCTTATAAGCTTCTCACATCCATCAAAGGTATAGGGCCGGTGATAGCAACTTACACCATAGCCTATACGGGCAACTTCACCAAATTCAAGAATGCCCGCCAGTTTGCGTGCTATAGTGGTATAGCGCCATTCGGATATGAATCGGGTAGCAGTATTAAGGGTAAAACAAAAGTCAACCATTTAGCTTTTAAAAAAATGAAAAGCCTATTGTTTTTAGGCGCCTCCTCCGCTATCCAATTCAGCCCCGAGATGAAGGCCTACTACGAAAGACGGTTAGCCATCGGAAAAGATGAAATGAGCACTCTAAACATAGTTCGAAACAAACTTGTCTATAGAATGTTCGCCGTAGTTAAACGCCAGTCGGTTTATCAGAAAGACTGGATATTTACCTTGTCAAAAAAAGTCGAGTAAATACTTGCTTATGTCTTAGAATACGGAGCGACCGTTTGGTAGATATTAATTTTCGAATTTATTAAGCGCCGTTAGGTGCGACACTCAGGGTCACTCAATGTGTCGCCCCTACAGGGCTTAACAACAAGGCCTACCTTCTTCTACCATACTGTCGGCCCGATGGGCCTAAAACCAATACCAGCCTACATTCCATAATGTTCGAACAACTATGGGCTTCACCCTATCCTGACATATTACGGCCTTTCAGGCCGGAACAAAGATCGATTCCAAAACGGCCTTTGAGATCTTTACAAAAAAGATGGGGAGGCTTTGAAAAAACATTTTAACTAATCTAATATATGCATGTTTTAAAAAGATTCCCGGACGGATAGGTATTTATACCAAAGTTAAAATCCAATTAACGGTGGTAATTAAACCTTCTATCTAACTTAAATTAGTTTACTGATTTTCAATACACTTCCAAAAAAATGAAAGCCCAAATGTTATTCCAGTGGTCCCCCCTCTCCCGGCAGGAATCGAGCGGAGCCAGGGAGAGGGGGGATGCCAACGGCAGGGGGGTGAGGCGGCGCGCGGGGAGCGACTTCGTCATTTATTATTTGCAAAACACTCCGGCCTTGCGGAATTGAGGGACTTAGTATAAAAGCAGTAACTTTTTCTCTCAACCTTATTACTTATTATATAGGAATTTACCGCATATAAAAATGCATCTTCAGGTGAGCTTAGCCAAAAAAAAATAAGGTAATAAGGTTAAAGTCTCTGTGGATGATCTTTTACAGGAAGGTTATACAGGCCATCCTGTTTTGATTCGTATGAATTATGAAATCAGACTCTTTCGAAAAATGCATTTTCATGTAAAAGAATGATTGAGTAAACCAACAATGTATGTCAGGCTGAACGGCCGCGTGTCGCCAAAGCTCTCTGGCGGCGGCGCAAGTCGAAGCCCTGGTGTGAAGAGTACGTCAATTTTCGAAGAGGTGCCGGTAATTAAACCATAATATAAAAAACAGTAAGTTTTTCTCTCAACCTTATTCCCTTATTAAAATTCGCTTTGGCAAGGCCTAAACATTAATAATAATCAAATATATGTGCTTTTAAAATAAGCTTATAACCAAACCGGTGGTACGATGCAATATGCATTCCACCTCTTAGACAAATAAAAACAGAGGGTTTCCCCTCTCCCTGGCCCCGCTGCCGGTTTAAAATAAAAGAAGTGCCGCATTGCTGCGGCACCTCTTTTATTAAAAACAAAAACCAATTTCCTTAATCCTCTTTGCTAATGCGGATAATGCGGGTATTGGCACCCTGTGTAACGTGCGCAAAATAAATACCGCTGCTTAGGTTCTGGCCCATGGTGGCTGAGCCGGTTGGGTTAATTTCGTTTTGCTGGTCAACCAGTTTGCCGTTAATATCGAACAGCTTCACCGAGAAATTCGCGCTGCTTTCGCTTTCGAGCAGAAGGTTAAACATGTTGCGGAAAGGATTGGGATAAAGTACAATGTTCATTCCGGTTTCTTCGTCAACCATCAACTCAGGAACCTGCGCATCATCTGTTTTATTGCTGCCGCAGCGCTGGTCGCAACGGCCTAAATGGTCTCCACCATGCAAAGGCACGTGTGCCTGTACCGCGTTTACGCTGATACTAATAGTTTGCACGTTAGCATGGTTGCCCGGCGGTACGTGGCATACATAAACTTTTTTAGGATTGATGGGGCCACTGCCATCGCTGCCTTCGCGGATATCGAGCACGCAGATGGTGATGCTGCAGGTGCTGACTCCGCCGGCACCGGTAACGGTAGCGGTAAAGGTGTAGTTACCGGCGGCGGTTGGTGTAAACACAGGCGCGGCGCAGGTGGTACAGCTAAGGCCTGTGGCAGGCGACCATACATACGTGCCCTGTTTGTCAGTAGAAAGCGTGGTACTTTGCGGACCGTAGCCAAGGTATAGCGTGTTGGGGTTGCCACCGGTTAAGGCGATGTTGCCTATTGGGGTGGAAGTAGCGGTGCAGGGGGTAGATGGACGGAGATCAATACACTGCACAGCTGTGCAAAGGGGGGTGCCGCTTTGGCAATAATCGGTAACGGTTACACAAAAAATGTCTTCGCAAAGGTCGTAGGCGAATTCGCCCGTTTGACCATCGCTCCATACGTAAGTGGCCGCATCAGTGGCATTTTCCAGGATTGCGTGAATTTCTCCATTGCAGGGGTCTGGGAAGCCATCGTTATGGGGCCTGGTAATATCGAAATGCAAAACCAGCTGCGCAGAGAGGCTGCTAATAAGCAGAACGGTTGCGGCTAAGAGTAACGATTTTTTCATAAGCTAAATTGTTTAGTTAGTAAATGTTCTACAATGTAGGTTACAAGTCTCAATTTGTCAAGTTTTTTACCGGGAATGTTCTGAGTTAAAGTGTTAAAATAAGAGGCTTTTTTTGCCTATATTCCTTGATTTTGTGCCATTAGTAAAACTTTTCATTGGCGGTTATCAGGGCCCGGGAACCATAAATCCGGCTGAAAACCAGGCAAATAAGATGTAATAAACCGTAGTTATGGGAAGTGTAGCCGTTTGAGATTCATGTAATCCCGGCAAAGAGGAAGGATAATGAGGACGGGTCGGGAATATGTCTTTTCGCTCCTCCGACCCTTCGAGGCCGCTGCTGCGAATGACAGTCGGAATGAAGTTCCACTTTGCCCATCCGGAAGTTCCACTTTTATTTTATCAGGGATCTTTCATACCAGGAGCAGAATTTCAGCCTGGTGAAAAGTGGAACTTCAGCCCGGGCGCAAAACGGATTCTGTCATATACAAAGGGTATTTCCGCACCACGAGATGGTTTGGTAAAGATGAAGTATTTGTGGTGCACTCCGGTGCGGGCTACCTGGTGGGCCGCGCTCAACAAATTTATCATTCGCGGGGATGGGTTATTCTCCATGTGCCGGCGTATTCACCAATTTTAAAAGAAAACAGGCAGCAGCTATGTTAGCTCTGCTCTAATTTGTTTTACGACCTGCAACTGGGCAGGGTCATTTTGCCTTTCGCATTTGCATTCATTATGGAATGCGAATTTCCCATCAGCAACTCGTCAAAAACTTCGAGTTTATGCTCCAGCTTTTTATAGGCATCCAAAAAATCGTTGTATTTTTTTTCACCAAACCGCGCCAGGCTTTCTTCGGTCAGCGGCACATCTATGGCTATCAAAAACGGCAGTTCTACATTCATTACATCACAAAATCTTTTCAGGGTTTCAAGACGCGCGTTGGAGGCTCCCTGCTCAAGACAACTATAGGCCTGCTGCGTAATATGCATAGATGCGGCGACTGAAGTTTGCTTCCATCCGCGAATTTCTCTGATCTTTCTGATTCTGCTTGAGATTGTCATAATTTGTGATTTTTAGAGTGTTACAAAATATGGGCCTTGTATCATACCGTCTGTGCTTTGTTTACGTGAACTGTTTTGGAAAAGTTACAAGCTTATGTAAAAGAGTTTCAACACTTGCGAACTCCGCTGGCGGTATAGGCGTAAAATTAAGAATGGAACCTATACGCTGAAGCCTACCTGGTATTGACCCGCCGCGGCAGGTCACAGGTTTATAGAAAGATGGGAGGTTTCCTTCATCGACCCGAAAGTGCAATGCCGTTAAGTTAACAGCAACCTGCATTAGCCCCAACCGGGGCGTAATATGTCAGCACCGGGTGTCAGCCCGGTGTATGCTAAAGGGTACCTACCAAGCGCTGTAAGCGCAAAATACCGGTATTACGCCCTTGCAGGGCTCAGGTTAATTGGTTGTCTTGTCCTAAAATAGGGCTTCACCTATAAGTGTTCGAAACCTTTAAGATGATTTTGATATTGCATTTCAGGCCCATAGGGCCGACAGTATGGTAGATGAACGAGGTACCGGTTCCTTAAGCCCCGTAGGTGGCGACAGATTGAGAGACCCGGGTGTCGCACCTACGGCGCTCAATAAATTTGAAAATTACTATCTATCATACTGTCGGCCTATGGGCCTAAAACCAAATACCAGCCTGCGTTCCATAATGTTTCGAACAGCAGTGGGCTTCACCCTATCCTGACATATTACAGCCCTTCGGGCCTTCCGATCATACGTTATCAGGGGTACACTAAATTGTTGTTCTTAACTTAATGGCATTCCCCGAAGATGGTCGAACCGGGCACGGCCCGGTGCGACTCCACTTAAAATGAGGATACACCTGGATGAGGTAAAAGGCAGCAGGGCAGGGAATTTAGTTTTTATATCTGTTGCGGGTCGTTCAAACCACCGGTATTACCGGTAAGGTATCAGTTTGTAGAAAGCGCCGAAATACTGGCCTTCTTAATGCGCACGCTGGCACCGCTGACATGCCTGTTATACTGGATCCTGACCGTAGTGGGGTTGTTGTAGGTTACCCTTGTAGTGTTGGAAACCGATACAAATTCCGAATCCACCCCGGTAACCGACGGGGTACCTGCAAAAGTATCGTTCCCACTGTCGAAGTTGTATTCGGCCCCGTTTACCGTATTGGATGACACCATTGCCGAGAAAGTGATAAGATAGGTACCGGGTTGCAGGGTAAGCGTTAGCTTATCTACTGCGCTTGAACTTGTGGTAGATGATTGCCCCATGCTTTCGGCATAATAAACCGAGATACCTGCGGTGGTTAGGGCCGTAGTGGCCGTAAGCGCCGTGTTAGCAGTAAGGGCATTGTCGGCGCTCAACGAATGATTAGCGGTGAGGGCCGTGGTAGCGGTAACCGCACTAATTGCTGTATCGGCGTGTAGTGCATTATCGGTAGTAAACGAATGGTTGGATGTAAGCGCCGTGTTAGCCGTAAGGGCGTTATCGGCGCTCAACGAATGATTAGCAGTGAGGGCTGTGGTAGCGGTAACCGCACTAATTGCGGTATCGGCATGTGTGGCATTATCGGCCATGAAGGCATGATTCGAGGTGTTGGCATTTGCCGCATAACTGGCTGCACCGGCGTAAGCCGAAAAGGTGGAGCCCAGCATTTTGGTAGTACCCATATCGCTGTAATTTGTTCCACCGGTGGCATCGTATTCCACCTGTAAAAATTTTTCTGCCGACCAATCCAGGGAATCTAAATTTCCAAACGCCACCATGCCACCACCGATCACCACATTGATTATACCATAGGAAGAAGTAGGAACCACATGCGTTTCGCGGTAAGCAACAGCTCCGGTGGCTGAATCGGAATGAACCGTAAATTTCAGCGATACCATAGTATTGACTACCGGTTGCCCCGCAGCATTGCGGGCTACGGCCTGGTAATTTATGCCTGTTGCGGCAACTGCTGAATTAACAGCCAGGAGGAATATTAACAGGATCAGATAATTCGATTTCATAACGAGGGGCTTTTCTGTTTACAATTTTTTACAAGTTGGATCTCAACTTACGGAATGAGATTACGTCAACCGGTTGAAAAAAGTTTCGCTATCACGCTGTAAACAACCGGTACCTGTTAATTATATAAACTCTTTAAAAAATTGTGTAAAACTTCTTCCGCAAAACGTGGAATTTATGCCTCAACGCTAAAATCTGTTGCGCAAAACTTCTGTTCGTAATAGGTGTGAGAACATTTTGCAATGCGCGGTGAAATTTTATTAAGTTCGGTTTCGTTGGAAAAATTTGGGTAAAGGATAACCGAACCAAGGGAAATTAAACGCAGTCTACACTCAAGGCTTCCCTGCAATAGTTTAGAGAAACCTGTATTTGTATTTTGTATTGGTATTATCCCCTCCTGAATCAAGAGGGGAAATTAAACGCAGTCTACACTCAAGGGCTTGCCTGCAACAGTTTAGAGAAACCTGTATTTGTATTTTGTATTGGTATTATCCCCTCCTAAATTAGGAGGGGAATCTGTTTCGGCCCCGAAGGTGGACGAAACAGATGGGGGTGGTACCCGGTGCGCATGAGACAACCTTGTATTAATGAGCACGCACCCCGTATTTGTATTTTGTATCAGGACGACCGCATCAGGTTTTCATTGGTAAAAGTTCCCATTGACCCTTCTTTGCTTTCTGTTACGGGTTTTTCATGCTGTCACCATGCCCCTGAATACAAGATTTCCGAAATTGAGAGAAAATTTCGGAAATCGGGGCCGTATTAAAAGGAAATTTTGTCTTTAGTGGCTGCGTGAAAATAGATTCGCAACCCCGTTCATGTTTTTTTCTCCATGGCAGCGGTTCGCGTGAAAGGCAAACCATGCTGTTAAATGAGGGGCGATCCCCTTTTACGGGATGGCAGATATGTAGTTATAGAAGAGGCCTGCTATTGCTTTAACATACCCTCCAGGCGGCATCGGAAAAGTCATGCCCTACTAAATGGTTCAGCGCCTGGCACATCACCTCCATTTTATCGAACCGGTGGATCAACTCATTGTATTTTTTTTCTCCAAACTTCTCCAGCGTTTCTTCGGTGATAGGTACGCTGGCTGCCAGCAGAAAGGGCAGTTGCACATTCATGACGGCACAAAATCTTTCAAGGGTATCTATGCGGTGTTCAGAAGTGCCTTGTTCAAAAACATGATAGGCCTGTACCGAGATATCCATGGTAGCAGCAACGCTGGTTTGGCTGTAGCCCTTTAGTTCTCTTATTGCTTTCATCCTGGCTGCGATATTCATATGTCATATATATAGTGAGGGATGTTGTTGGATACGTTTACCGGTCTATAAAGTTTCGTCCTCTATTACTAAAGTATAAACCGCGGTTAGTAAAAAACAACCCGCGTTCTTAGACTTTTGGAAAGTACAAAACCGGTTATTTGTTAAAATTTCTGTGGAATTCCGTCCCCAAACAGAACAATAATGGGTTCTAACAAGCAAACCCTTGTATAATATTCCGAAAAAGTGAAACACTATGCTAATAAGGGCGTAAAGTTCAGGTAATGCAATTATTAGTTTTTTTCTAATCCTCGTTTTTGGTCAAAAAAATTAACAAAAACGGGAAAAAGCATTTAAAAACCAGGTTATAAAACATTTTTATGAAAAACAAATTTTCCCCCCCTGTCCGTAAAAAGAGCGCTTCCCTGTCTATAGTGACGCTTTCTGCGGTGGTATTGCTTCTATCTCTGGTGTTTTCCACCGGGGTAAAGGCAATTAATACAAAAACTGCAGTTGCCAATGGTAACTGGAGTAACCCTAACACCTGGAGCCCTGTGGGTGTGCCCAGCGATACCGATAACGTGGTTATTTCGCCGGTATCTTCCAACGCTACTATTACCGTAGATGGCGATTATACCTGCCGCAACCTTTATATAGGCGATGCGAGCAACCACGACGCCAAGGTTAAAATAAACGCAGCAGGTAACAGCCTTACTATTACAGGCGACCTTAAAATTAACCCCAATTCGATTAATCATGATTATGATCTGGATGCAGGCCCGGGCGACATGTATGTAAACGGAACTTTTTCTACCTGGGGCAATTTAGGAACCAATAACATAAAGGTGAACACCGGCTCAATAACCTTTGTGCCGGCAGTTGCCCTTACCGGCAACAAGCAATATTTTACCTTCAGCGGCGACGGAACGGCTACTTTCCAATCCGATTTCAGCGATGCGCAAAGTCACGTGACCTATGATGTAGGCTGCACCATGAACTTTTATGGCAACTATACAATTAGCGGGGCCAACGTAACCTGGGGTGGCAAGGGAACCGCCAATTTTTACGGCAGCAGTAAAACCATTACTGCTACTACCAATATTATCATGAACACTGTAGTTATTCAATCGGGTGCTTCGGTTACTCTTTCCTCTTCAGGTGCGGGAACTTTTGAAGTGGCGGGTAACCTTACACTTAGCGCGGGCACCTTTACCGCTAATAAAACCTTTCAGTTAGACGGAAGCTTAACTAACAACGGAGGCACCTGGACCTCCGGCGCCGGTACAACCTTAAGCATGATAAGCCCGTCGGGCAGCATTACCGGCAGCACCTCTTGTACCTTTGCTACTTTGCAAATTGGTAAAAGCAGCAACGAGCCGGCCGATGTAAGTATTAATATAACCCGGAATACCACCGTTGGAACCCTGGTGTTTATGGGCACTCAAAAATCGCATTTGCTCAGGCTCAATAATTCGGCCGTTACCCTTACCGTTACCGGTAACGTAACCATGAACCAGTGTACCAAGGATAATAAGGTTTGCACCATGAACGTGAACGCCGGTACCTTTACAGTAAACGGCAACCTTACCTTTGTGGGAACCAACAATACCGATAACCGCGCTTGCCAGGTAAATGTAACCAGCGGAACCTTTAACCTGGATGGAACCCTTACCTGGATGAGCAACAGCAAAGTAAAGACCGAGGTTATCAGCGTTACCACCGGTAGCCTTAACTTCAACAGCTCTATAACCATGGGAAGCGCCAGCGGTACCATTAAGGCAACCACTTCCGGCGATATCAACTTTAATGGCACCAGCGCACCATCGCTGGCTTTTGGCGGTTCCACCGCCCCAACGCTTACGGTGCCTTACGGTAGCACGGCCACTTTTGCCAAGGGTTTAACCGCTACTACTACGGCCCTTACCTTCGCTACGGGAAGTACCCAGATATTTAAAGGCACAGGAACTATTACCCCTACAGCGGCTATTACTTTCGGTCATTTTCAAATTAACGCCACGTACAACGTAACACTTGCGGGCAATATTTCGGTTACCGGCTTCTTTACCAATAACGGTACCTTTACCCCTTCTACCTATGCCGTAACCTTTAGCGGTGGCGGAACCCAGGAGGTAACCGATGCCAGCGGCACCGCTACTTTTTACAAGCTTGCACTTTCGGTGAACGGTAGCATACTTAAAATGAACAATAACGTAACGGTAACCAATAACCTTACCATGAGCGGGCATAAAATAAACGCCAACGGTTATACTCTTACCCTGGGCAGCGGCTCGGGGGCTGCGCTTGTATATACTTTAGGAAGACTGTATGGAGGAACGTTTAAACGGTACTGGCCAACCAGTGCCATTACCAGCACTTCGGGCAGTTATTACGGCTACTTCCCTATCGGAACTTCCAGCAAAACACGTTACATCGAAATTAACTCAACCAGCAGCCCTACTACGGCGGGTTATGTTTCGGCAATTTGTGTAAATACAACCGGGTCTACTAACTTAACCTACGTGGATAATGAAGGCTCGACCATTCAGGCCATTGCCAACCAGCACTGCGATGTTTCATTGACCACTGTTGCCGGGGGTACTTACAACATCAACGTTAAGTTCACCGACCTGGGTGGTGGAGGAAGCCTTTCTAACTTTAAGCTGGAAACCTATACGGGCTCTGTGATGGGCTCTACCGGTACCCATGCTACCACCGGCGGCCCTACCAGCGCTCCGCTTGGAAAGCGCACCGGTGTAAGCTTAGCCAACCTGGCCAATGCCTGGGTTATTGGAACCAACGACCGGAACGCCTCACCCATGTATACCTATCTTTACTCGCGTAAAAGCGGTAACTGGAACGATGCCGGCGCGAACGGAACCTGGAGCTACACAGCAGGAGGTTCGGGAGCAGCCTGCAACTGTGCGCCTACAGCTGCAGCTTACGTAACTATAAATAACGGACATACCGTAACCCTTACAGCCAACGACTCTATCCAGTACATTGATATAATGGGAGGAGGCGCGCTGACCATTAACAGCAGCAAAACATTAAACGTAACCGGTGACCTGGACATGTACACCACCGGTACCTTTACCAACAACGGAATCCTGAAAGTAGATAACGAATTGCTGATGTCATCGGCTACCTCGCCTACCGTAAACGGCAACGTAACGGTAGTAGGTTACTTTACCCTGCCTGCCGAAGTGCTTGCGTCAAGAGCCAGCACGTCGCCATAAACGGTTACGGTACCGCAGTTGGTAATAGTAGAATTGGCGGCTATGGTAATTTCAGATTCAACACTGGCGCTGCCAATGGTAATATTGGCATCTTCATCAAACGTGTGTGCATTGGTAAT
>JGI24806J26614_1000670_pt1 | contig 11208 bp, 9 predicted proteins | sample Kansoi200umMDA_FD_26614 | JGI IMG/M metagenome (IMG submission 26614)
AATGGAGTTATAAACTTCGAAGTAATTGCTCAATAAAGAAAAGAAAGATGAATGGAGCGTCGCAAGGGTTGTTGATAGTAGCAACAAAAGCCGGCCATCTGATCAAAATCACCCTTCAAAAACCCGATTTCGTAAATAGCAACGAGGTCTAACTTCTACATTTGTGGGTTACAGTGGGCGGAAAAATTATACATATTGGTTTAGTGGGGAATCCCAATAGCGGCAAAAGTTCATTGTTTAACTGCCTGACCGGTTTAAATCAACACGTCGGCAATTTTCCAGGCGTGACGGTGGAATTGAAAGTTGGTGAAGCAAGAATTGATGAAAACCTGCGGGCTGAATTTATAGATCTGCCAGGAACTTATAGCCTTTATCCGCGCAGGCATGATGAGCAGGTAACGTATGACGTATTATTAAATGAAGATCACGAAGAACATCCCGATATCTTGGTTGTGATCGTTGACGCATCTAATCTGAAAAGGAATTTACTGTTTGCTTCGCAGGTCATTGACCTGAAGATCCCTACCGTTATCGTATTAACAATGATGGACCTTGCCAGGAAAAAAGGAGTAGAGATAGATGTGGCAGGACTGGAAAGAGAGTTTGGGGTACCCGTGATCCCGGTAAATCCAAGAAAGAACAAAGGAATCCCTCAATTAAAAAAAACATTGTCTCAAATAACTACTACACTTGCTCCTACTTCAATCAGAAATTTTGTGCCTGATGCTTTATGGGGAAGGGGAACGGTGCAGGCAATAAAAGAGCGGCTTCCCCAATTAAGCGATTATAAAGCGTTACATCTTGCTTTTAATTATAAGGAGCTTGGTATTAATTCTTCGGTAAAAAAAATTGTTGAGGAATCAATAAAGGATATTCCATTAAATAAAACATTATCGCAGGCGGAGGAAATAACGGAACGTTATGCACGCATAAAAACGATTATGCAGCAAACAGTAGTAGAGCCAGATCCCCTCCAGCGAACTTTATTAACAGATAAACTTGATAATGTTCTTCTTCATCGTCGCTGGGGCTATTTGATCTTACTGGCAGTTTTGTTCTTACTTTTTCAAAGTGTGTTTTTAATAGCACAATATCCAATGGACTGGATCGAACTGGCTTTTGCAAAACTTGGCTCCGCTTTATCAAGTGCATTGCCTGATGCATGGTGGAGTGATCTTCTTATAAATGGTGTAGTGGCAGGGTTAAGCGGTATCCTTGTTTTTGTGCCACAGATCATGATCTTATTTGGCCTGATCACCGTTCTTGAAGACAGTGGCTATATGGCCCGAATTAGTTTTCTTTCTGATCGTTTAATGCGAAGTGTGGGACTGAATGGAAAAAGTGTGATGCCAATGATCAGCGGGTTTGCTTGCGCAGTACCTGCCATCATGAGTGCCAGAAGCATTGAGAATAGAAAAGAAAGATTGCTGACGATCCTGATCACACCGCTAATGAGCTGCTCTGCGAGATTGCCTGTGTTTACAATTTTGATCGGCCTGGTTATTCCAAATAATTATCTGTTTGGATTTTTAAGTATTCAAGGTTTGGTGATGATGGGACTTTACTTACTTGGGCTATTAATGGCGCTAGTAGTTGCTTTTGTGGCCCGTTGGTTTATTAAAATAAAAGAAAGAAGTTTTTTTATTCTTGAATTACCAACTTATCGATCACCTCGCTGGGGCAATGTAGTTCAAACAATGATTAATAAAGCGAAGATCTTTGTTTTCGATGCTGGTAAGGTCATTATGATAATCAGTTTAATTCTTTGGGCAATGAGTTCATTTGGCCCCGGAAACAGAATGAAAGATGTGAGGCAACAATATGAGCAGCTAAAACAACAACCAAAAGCAAATGCAGAACAATTAGACAAAGAGTTTGCTACAGCAAGGTTGGAAAATTCTTTTGCTGGTATTTTAGGGAAATCGATTGAGCCGGTAATCGCTCCGTTGGGATATGATTGGAAAATTGGGATCGCTCTCATTACATCATTCGCTGCCAGGGAGGTCTTTGTTGGCACTATGGCAACACTTTATAGCGTTGGGGACCAGGACGAAAATGATCTGCGATTGCGTGACAAAATGAAAGCTGCCAAAAAGGAAGATGGCACTCCAGTTTATACACTTGCGTCGGGCTTATCATTAATGATCTTTTATGTCTTTGCCATGCAATGCATGAGTACATTAGCCGTAGTAAAACGTGAAACGAAAACCTGGAAATGGCCGATCATTCAGCTTATTTATATGACAGGATTAGCTTATGTCATGAGTCTGATAGTTTTCCAGATATTCAAGTAAAGCTATTTTGCCGGCGGTTCCCATTTGTCTTTGGGTTCAAAAAAATTCCACAACATAAATGAAATTCTTCTCGCCATTGCCCAGGCTTCATTATTATGATTCCATTGTGTGTCTTTATTGTTTTTTGTAAAAATGCAAAAGATATAAGGGTTATGAGGGGCATTAACCAATAACACTTCACTACGACTTGCATTTACGCATCCGTTTTTACTAAAGACTTCGATATAAGGAGGTATTTGAGAAATGGCTTCATTCAGATCCCAATAATTTCTTCCAAGACTTCGCATCATACGATCACAAGCGGCAATTGAAAAAATTTCATTGCGATAAATTTTTTCAAAGATTGTCCCCATTTCCTTTGGAGTAGTTTGTCCCCAGCCATATTGTGTTCTGTTACTTTCTCTTCCCGGAGTTCTTGAATTTACTCTTGTATAGACCAGGCCCAGGCTATCGAGTATTTCATTAATTCTTGTTCCTTTTCCTGCAAGACTTTGTAACCACAAGCTAGCTGTGTTGTCGCTCGTGGTAAGCATCAACATCATTACTTTTTTCAGCAAAATTTTTTCATCATTTTTTAAGGAGCCAAGAATATCTTCTCCTTCGTATAATAAAGAATCCTTGTAAACCAATGCTGAGTCATAAGCCAGCTCCCCTTTGTTTATTTTATCCATAATGCCCAAGAGGATCGGAACTTTCACAATGCTTGCGGTTGGGAAAATAGTATCGGCATTTAGTGAAACAACTTTTCCCGTACGAAGGTTTTTTACATAAATACCAATGTCTCCGTTGAAACCAGAGATATTCTCCTTCAGTTTTGTTTCAAGTTTTTTATTCGTTTTTTGTGTATAGCTAAATAAAAAAGAAAAAGTAAAAAGCACCAACAAAAAAAAATTCTTCATGTTTTCTATTTCATGTTCAAATAATCAAAAACCAAATGACAGAACGCTTTAATACCCGTTTTCATTCCTGCGTCATCTACAAAAAATTGAGCCGTATGATGGGGGGGAGCTTTTTCGGGGTCATTTCCTTTTGGCATTCCTCCAAGATAAAAAAAGAATGATGGTGCCCTTGTTCCATAAAAAGAAAAGTCCTCAGATCCTGTTACCCAATTTCTTTCAATCACCTTATCAGGTCCTGCGGCAGATTGCAATGAAGGCAGCATTTTTTTCACCAGGTCCGGGGGATTATACGTTACCAATGTTTTTGCATCAAAACTCACTTCGGCAGTTGCTCCCCATGCCTCGGCGATTTTAGTAGCGGTTGTTCTTATCCTTTGTTGTACATCCTGCTGCATTTTGCTGTCGAGTGCACGAATGGTTCCGTCCATTATGCATTCGTCGGGAATAATATTATTTCTTATGCCTCCATGAATTTTTCCAACAGTGATTATAACGGGTGCTTTAACAAGTTCCATTTGCCGACCAACAATTGTTTGAAGCGCTTCGGTAATTTGGGCCGAGATGGAAATAGGATCTACTCCCAGCCAGGGTTGTGAGCCATGACTGCCTTTTCCTATAACTCTTATAGTGAACCAATCCGATGAGGCCATAAATGCACCCGGCTTATAATGGATTTGTCCTGCTTCTATGAAAGATTCGATATGCAATCCAAATATGACATCTACCTTAGGGTTGTCCATCACTCCCTCTTTAATCATCAATGGCGCGCCGCCTTCTTCACCCTCCGGCGGACCCTCTTCTGCTGGTTGAAAAATAAATTTGACAGTTCCTTTGATATCATTTTTCATTCCGGCTAATACTTCGGCAACACTCATCAACATCGCAACATGAGTGTCATGACCACAAGCATGCATAACTCCTACATCTTGTCCATTGTAATTTGACCTAGCCTTTGAAGCATAAGGAAGATTTGATTTCTCTACAATTGGTAAAGCATCCATATCTGCTCTCAAGGCAATACAGGGGCCGGGTTGGATTCCTTTAAGAATTCCTACAACACCGGTCTTTCCAACTTTTTCTTTCACTTCTATTCCAAGAGAGCGAAGATGATCCGCAATTAACTTGGCAGTTCTGTATTCATTGTTTCCCAATTCCGGATGCTCATGAATATCTCTTCGCCATACAATGCATTTCGATTCAATTTCATCAGCTGCTTTGTTAATCTTATTTATTTGATCATTATTTGTTTTTTTCTGTGCGGAAAGAAAAAGAAAAGAAGGAATGATTAATAAAAGCAAAAAGAGTAGTTTCATGATGCAAAAATTTCATGAATTTACCGGAAATTATTTTTGATTTAAGCATACCAAATCCTTCATATAATTTTTTTTATTTTTAATCAACCATGCTGCTGCGCCATATTCCATTTTTAAAAGCTGTTTTTATCCATAGCCTTACTGCATTTGGTGGCCCGCAGGCACATATTGGAATGATGTTAAAAACATTTGTTCATCGCAGACCATATGTTACTGAGCGGGAGTTGATGGAGTATACAGCCTTTTGTCAATTGCTTCCCGGCGCTTCATCTACGCAAACGCTTACACTAATAGGTTATAAAAGAGGTGGTGTGATACTTGCGGTTCTTACTTTAATAATTTGGATCTTACCCGCGAGTATCTTAATGGGGGCTCTCTCTTTTCTTTTGCATTATATAGATAAAAAAGCGCTGAACGTTGATATTTTCAAGTTCATTCCTCCAATGGCTGTTGGCTTTCTTGTTTATGCCACAGTTATGGCATTTAATATTTCTATAAAAAATACTGTTACCTGGATCATAATGAGTGCATGTGCCATCGCTACATTTCTTTTATTTAAACAACCCTGGATATTTCCATTACTTATTGTTTTAGGCGGTATAACAACCAATCTTAGTCGCAAACGTATCCCTCAAATAGAACAAAAGCCAAGAAAGATCAAATGGTGGAACTTCTGGCTATTTGGAATAATTTTTATAACTGCAGGATTTTTTAGTGAAGTAGCCAGGAAGGATAACTGGCCAAATCGAACACCTATAAATCTATTTGAAAATACATACCGGATGGGTAGTCTTGTATTTGGAGGCGGACAAGTACTGATGCCAATGATGTATGAACAATTTTGTGTTCGCCCCGATGCGGTCAAGGAAAAAGATCCTGAAAAAGTAAGAATAGATAAGAATGATATGTATACGGGTATGGGCATTGTAAGAGCCTTACCTGGTCCGGTGTTTTCAATTGCATCTTTCACTGGAGGAATGGCGTTGAAAGATTATGGTAAAACTCCGGAGGAAAAAGGCATTATGCAATTGGTAGGGTGTATAATCGGAACTGTAGCAATTTTTTTACCAAGCGCCTTGTTGGTTTTATTCTTTTTTCCAATTTGGCATAATCTGAGAAAATATGCTGCTGTTTATCGGTCGCTTGAGGGTATCAACGCAGTAGTTGTCGGGATAATGATTGCTTCTACATTTTATTTAATGAAAGACATTTCATTGCTTGACATAAAACTTGGGAGTTTGATCAATGCAATTGTTATTGCAGGAACATTTACTTTATTACAGTATACAAAAATACCTCCTCCATTTATCGTAATCGGTTGCTTGCTTCTCGGGGCAATTTTTTAATCCTTCTGTCTATAAAATTTTCTCGATTCAATTTCTTCTCTCACACTTTCAGGAACAAGATATCGTATCGATTTTCTGGATCGTATATGTTCCCGTATTTGTGATGCCGATATTTGAATTATAGGTGCATCCAAAAGTAAAGGAGCATTGCCAAAAGCTTTTTTAATATCATATCCTTCCCGTTTATAGACATAGATTGAATAATTATTAATTATCGCTTCAAAATTTTTCCATTTGTCAAGATTTTGGTAACTATCACTCCCCATTATTAATGCGAATTGATGCTCAGGATACTTCTCAGCGAGAAATATCAATGTATTTGAAGTATATGATGGTTTGGGAAGATTAAATTCTATTTCTGAACATTTTATTCGATTGTCATCCTGAGTTGCAAGTCGTACCAGGTGCAAACGGTCGAATTCGTTTAATAATGTTTTGCTTTCCTTAAGAGGGTTTTGAGGTGATACAACAAACCAGATTTTATCTATAGAGGTTTCATTCAAAACATGATTAGCAATAATAAGGTGACCTATATGAATGGGGTTAAATGAACCGAAATATAAACCAATATTCATTTAAATAATTGATAATCAATTAATTAATTCGACTTTAATGTGCTCGGCTTCGTTAAGCCTAAGGCTAAGTGAATACCCAGAAATTTTTACAGATATCGGGTCACCTAGAGGGGCTATTTGTTCCAGAAAAATCCTTTCTCCGGGCACACATCCCATTTCCATGAGCTTTAGGAATATATCATTGTTATCAAACTCGCTTATAATTGCCTCCTGTCCTGGCTTTAGATCTGATAATTTCATATTATAGAATGATTACAAAGCTAAATTCACTGAATTACATTTGCTTACGAATTCTGTAATAATGGATATTTCAAAAAAAGCAAAAATTCATTTCTTTTACCCAGACACGCGTTCGAGTTTAGGTAATACGACTGAGTTGAAACTTTTTATCGAGTCAATTTTTAGAAGTGAAAAAAGAAGGCTTAGTTCAATAAACTATATATTTTGTAATGATAAAACCATTCTGGAGATTAATAAAAGATACCTCAATCACGATTTCTATACCGACGTAATCACGTTTAACCTTTCTCCAAATAATAACAATATAACTGCTGAAGTATACGTAAGTATTGAGCGCGTCAGAGATAATGCGAAAAAATTAGGGGTTTCTATTAAGTCTGAGCTCCATCGGGTCCTTTTTCATGCTGCTCTACATCTATGCGGTTACAATGACAAAAAGAAAAAGGATACTGAAATAATGAGAACGAAAGAAGACATCTTACTCATCAAATATTTTAACTGCTAGTCAGTTTCACGGGAAACATTTTTAGTTGTTCCACGTGAAATAGAGATTTAAGTTTTGCTTGTACGTAAAACGGGGGAAGCAAATCAGCTTACCTTTGCTGCCCCATGTTTCAAAAATATGATGTGATAGTTGTTGGAGCCGGTCATGCCGGTTGTGAAGCTGCCGCTGCTGCCGCAAATCTTGGTTCACAAACACTTTTGATAACCATGAATATGCAGACCATTGCTCAAATGAGTTGTAATCCAGCAATGGGCGGAATTGCAAAAGGGCAGATTGTAAAAGAAATTGATGCCTTAGCTGGGTATTCTGGAATAGTAACCGATCTCTCACTAATTCAGTTTCGGATGCTAAATAGGTCGAAAGGACCAGCAATGTGGAGCCCAAGAGCTCAAAACGATAGAATGCTTTTTTCAGCGAAATGGCGAGAAATGCTTGAAAAAACTGTGAATTTGGATTTCTATCAAGATACAGTTGTCAGTCTGTTGGTTAAAGAAAACAGAGTTGCTGGTGTAAAGACTAGTTTGGGCCATAATATATTTTCTGACTCAGTAGTCTTAACGAACGGGACTTTCCTTAACGGAAAAGTACATATAGGAGATAAGAATTTTGGCGGAGGACGGATTTCAGAGAAAGCAGCTTTTGGAATAACTGAACAATTGGTTTCACTGGGCTTTGAAAGTGATCGTTTAAAAACAGGCACTCCTCCAAGAGTTGACGGTAGAAGTTTGGATTATAATAAAATGGAAGAACAGCCAGGTGACGATCAGATCGTTGGGTTTTCATTTCTTGACATAGAAAAACCTAAAAAGCAATTGAGTTGCTGGATTGCTTATACTGATAGAAAAGTTCACGACATTTTAAAAACAGGCTTTGACAGAAGCCCGATGTTCAGTGGCAGGATAGAAGGAATAGGACCACGCTATTGCCCATCAATAGAAGATAAAATAAATCGATTTGCAGAAAGGGAAAGACACCAGCTATTTGTAGAACCTGAAGGGTGGAATACCGTGGAAGTTTACATTAACGGCTTCTCGACATCTTTACCGGAAGAAGTACAATACGAAGCAATTCGTAGTATTATTGGATTTGAAAATGCAAAGATGTTTCGCCCGGGGTATGCAATAGAATATGATTATTTTCCTCCAACCCAATTGAAGTATTCGCTTGAAACAAAACTTATTGACGGTTTATTTTTTGCAGGTCAAATAAATGGGACTACAGGATATGAAGAAGCCGCTTGCCAGGGATTGATGGCTGGCATAAATGCACATCAAAAAACAAAAGGTCTTGAGCCGCTAATTCTGAAAAGGAGTGATGCATATATTGGTGTGTTGATTGATGATTTGATCAGCAAGGGCACAAATGAGCCATACCGGATGTTTACTTCAAGGGCAGAGTTCAGAACGCTTCTGAGACAAGATAACGCGGATCTCCGTCTTACTGAATTAAGTTATAAGCTGGGTCTTGCTTCGCAAGAAAGAATGGAAAAAGTAAAAACGAAAAGAGACGGTGTCGAAAAAATAAAAAATATTCTAACCGCCCTTTCTGTTTCTCCGGATGATATCAATCCATTCTTTGAAAAAATTTCATCTGCCTTAATAGCAGAAAAACAAAAAGCGTCGAAATTATTATTGCGCCCCGAAATTGAATTAAAAGATTTGATCGATTGCCTGCCCTTCCTGAAAAAAGAGCTTAATCGTTTTTCAACAGATACTCTTGAGCAAGCTTCTATACAGATTAAGTATGATGTTTATATTGAAAAAGAAAAAGACCTTGTTGAAAGAATGAGTCAACTTGAAAATTTGATAATCCCCGAATCCTTTGATTATAAAAAAATTTCTTCTTTGGGTAACGAGGCAAGGGAGAAGCTTTCGAAAATCAAGCCTTCAACGCTGGGACAAGCCAGTCGAATTTCAGGAATTAATCCCAGCGATGTTCAAATATTGATGGTTTATATGGGCCGCTGATTTTCTTTAAATCCCAGCCAGGCTATAACCAGCCTTATTTCTCCAAAACTTATGTCCCTTCCAAGTTTTTCTTTTATGGGAGTTAATGATTTGCCCGAAAGTGTTTTTGCAATTGGTTCAATTAATAAAATCTTTTCTCTGCTGACAAGTTCACTAATATTTATATCTCCGGTAGAAACATAATGTGCAAGATGGCCCTCGATTGTCTGTTGTGTAAGATTTCTTGCTTTTGCAATTTCTTCAACCCGTTTTCCTTCTTTATATAACCTAAACGAGTCCGCTTTGGTGTCAATCTTATTCTTTTTTTCAGCCCCGGCTATTTGTTTTTCTCGCTTCGGAATTTTTTCATGAATCAATGATGATAGATCTTTTTCATTGCAATACTCAATTATAATGTCCAAAAACTGTTGTCCATATTTTTCCGTTTTTGCATCTCCAAAACCACTTATCCTTCTCAGCTCGGCTAAATTCATCGGTAAATAACGAGCCATTTCATCCAGCGTGTTGGTTCCTGCAACAATATAAATTGGCGTATTCGCTTTTGAACAAATAATGTCTCTAAGCTTTCTTAATCGTTGATGAAGCACAGGGTGAGGACTTTCGGTTCTGTGCTTTGCCTCCCCCGCATATACATTTACACCCCATGCCGGCAGGATAAAATCTTTCTTTGTTTTGTGATATTTTTCAATATCAATCTCTCCGGTAAGACTTTCCATTAAATACTTCTTTATCGAAAGTCCACTAAAAATTTCCCGTAATGTTTCGTTTACTTCTTTTGCATGAAGACGACTATCTGTAACTACCGGACAATTACTTAGTGATTCATTAAGCCTGCTTTGTTCCTTTAGAAAGTAACCAGCGCCTGCATGCATCCTTTCTTTTAGCAATTCATTTGTATTGGGATTCTCTTCCTGATTAAAAATTGATCGCAACTGATTTTGAAATTTTTCTGCTGTTGCTTGTAGTTTTATTATTTCATTTAAAAAGCCATTAATCCATTTTTCTGACTCTTCATTAAAAGAAGACTTATTCTCTGGCAAATATTGATTCAGCACTTCTGCTTCGGCAATAATTTGTTTGTAATCAAAAAGAGATAAAAGTATTTTAAGTTGAGCTCCTTCTCGATTGTTGCAATTCCTGTTCTATATTTTTTTTAGAATAGTTAGTTTTAGAAAATCGAACAATCCTCTCATCAGAAAACATTTTAGTTGACTTAATGTGACTTTGCAAAACTATTCCTTCCAATGTTGTGCAACGGCTCAACGCAACATACACTTGCCCTGGCGCAAATGCTTCACCAGCATCAATAATTACTTTTTCGAAAGTTAGTCCCTGACTTTTATGTATTGTGATCGCCCATGCAAGTCGAAGTGGATATTGGGAAAATGAGCCCAAAACTTCTTCGTTTAGTTGACGGCTTTTTTTATCAACAGTATAGCGAATGTTTTCCCATTTTTCTTTTTTTACTTGTATTTCTTCAGCCTCATCTTTACAATGAACAAGAATTTTATCATCATCGAGCCTTGTTACTATTCCTATTTTTCCGTTGAAATATCTTTTGATCCTCTCCGTATCATTTTTTATAAACATAACCTGTGATCCGACCTTCAGTAGCAGTTGCTCTTCTGCCGGATAAGCCGACTCTGGAAAATCCCCTTCTGTCTCAGCTCTGTACGAAAATGTTTTAGAGGGCAGGCTATCTAATTCTGTTTCATTTTTATTCCTTGCTCTATCGTTGTGTGTTGTAAGAATAATATATCCATCATCGTTTGTTCTACTGAAATCAGGTGAAAATCGTTTCTCCAACAAGTTTCTTCCTTCTTCATCAAGTTGATTGTTCCTTACCTGGTTTAATACATTAATAAATTCTTCCTCGCTTTGCCTGTATATTTTATCAAATTCAATATAAACAGGTGGCTCTTCCTTTATTACAAGACTATCAAAGAAATATGGACTATTATAGAAATCTTTCAACAATCGCCACTCGTGCTCTTTTATTACTGGCGGCAACTGAAACATATCACCAATAAACAAAAGCTGCACTCCTCCAAATCGCTCATTATGCTGGC
>JGI24806J26614_1000672_pt1 | contig 11205 bp, 18 predicted proteins | sample Kansoi200umMDA_FD_26614 | JGI IMG/M metagenome (IMG submission 26614)
CTGGGATATCAGAAGAAAGGAAAGTCAATTCGTATTAAGTGTGAAATCCGGCTCTCATTCAAAGGATAGAGCATATCCACTAGGGATCGTCCTTAGAGATGCATTAAAAAAAGAAAAAGAGCGCCGCTGATCAGACTCGAACTGATGACCCACTGGTTAACAGCCAGCTAAGCTCCGTAACAAAATATCGTGCTACAGATTTGCTCTACCATGCTGAGCTACAGCGGCTCACTATAGAGCAAAATCAAGCACAAAATAAATGTTTACTTCAGAATTTTTTTGACAAGTTACCTATGTACCTCTTTCATACTTTAGAATTTATATAATTTTAAATGATAGAAAAGAATAGAAAATAAGATCAAATTAAGATCTTGTTTCTAGTAGCGTTTACTTAAACCCTTCTTCACGTGCATAAATATATAAACCATCAAGAAATACTCTTTGATCTTTATTTTTTATCTTTGTAGATGATTCGATATTTGCAGCTGTTTGAGAAACATGTTCTAGACTAGGTCCTTGAACCAAAACGTCTTCTGCTAAAACGTTCACTTTTGTATCTTCACCGATAATTTTAGAAACTCTAGCAGATCTTTCTCCAAAAAAGTTTTCTACATGAATCTCTTTTCCTTTAACCTTGACAGATATCGGAAAATGAGCGAATACTATCTTTAACTTATATGTAAATCCATTTTCTACTCCCTTAATCATATTGTTGATGATACTTCTGGCCGTGTTTGTAATAGCTAGGTCTTTCTTTCTTCTTCCGTAGGGTTTTATACGGATTTTGTTTCCTTCTATATTAATATATGCTGGTAACTTGGTAAAATCCTTTTTGACAATGCCGTGTCTACCCTTTATTACTATGAGGTTTTTTTCCTTACTCGCATTAACTCTCTCTGGTACTTCTATATCGCCAGCAATTCCTTCATCAGTAAACGTAGCCAACGAGGACTCCTCCTAAAGCTTCATTTTGTGCTTCATGATGCGACATTATTCCATTGCTTGTTGATACAATTAAAATGCCCATACTATATGCTGGAAGATATTGTCTCTCCCAATTCAAATATCCATTATTTTTTACACTAAATCGTGGTGTTATTATTCCGCATTTATTGATCTTGGCTAATAATTGGATTCTAAATTTACCCGACCTGTCATCGTCGATCTGTTCAAATTCTCCGATATACCGGTGTTTTTGCATAGTGCGTAGAATTTCGCTCGCAAATTTTGATGCTGGGATTATAATACACTCTTTTTTTCTCCGGCTCTCATTATTATAGAGAGTGGTAAAGAGATTTGATAAGACATTTAATGCTGGCATTTTCTATAATATACTCCTTTATTCATATTTAATAAAACCCAAACTTGCAGCAACATCTCTAAAGCACTGTCTACACAGCATTAGATTATACTTTTGAATGAGGCCGGTGTAATTGCCGCACCTCTTACACCAACGTGTTCCTTTGCCATGAGCGAGCTGTTTTCTCCCGGTTTGTGCATATTCTCGTGGTTTGGGCATTATGCTACTTCAACTCCAAATTGCTGTTGGAAGTATTTTATTGCTTCGTCCTTAGTAATTCTATGTGCTTTACCTATTTTCCGGCTATATCTTTTTTTTGCTATTCTATAACCCGGCCGCGTTAAAGATAAACTAACATCCATGCCAAAAATCCCGATTTCCGGATTGTATTTGGTTCCTGGGATATCTATATGTTCATGGATCCCCACAGAAATATTTCCATAGTTGTCAAAGGATGAGAATTTTAAAACATTATTCTTGGCGGCGATTACGCGTTTTAAAAATTCAACAGCTTGTTGTCTACGAAGGGTCACCATTGCGCCAATCGGTTCGCCCTTATGTATACCAAAATCCCTCACAGTTTCTCTAGCCCCACGCACGCTAGGGCGCTGACCTGTCAATTCCTGCAAAGCGTGTTTAGCTTTTTCTATAGGTTCACCAGATTTTCCCACACCAATATTTATTACTACCTTACTTATACTGATTTTTCTCATTGAATTGGGATCTTTTACTTGTTGTTGACTCATCAATCAGCTCACCCTAATTATTGGCCTTTCATCACCAATTGCCATGACTAGCTCGACCGGTAGTTCAATGGATCTATCGGAGAATGATATCAATGCCCTTTTAGGCAGAGAAAATATCCCATCTTTGATGTCATCAACTTTTCCAATGCTTCCTGCATTCTCTCCTCTTGTCACTAGAACCATGCATCCTTTTGCGAATTTTATATGTTTATTAATTTTAAAGTCAGGAATTTGTAGAAGGCAACTGTCACCAACCACCAACTTTTGATCGCTAATCAAAGTTTTTCCATCATGAAAACTGTACTGAAGTTTCTTTCCTCTTATCGTTATCTTGTTTGTAACTTTTACTAATTTTTGAGTCTTTTCCTCGTCACTAATACTGATAGGTACTAATAATTCAGAATTCTTTGGAACAAAACGGTATGACTGACCTGTTGGAACGAGTTCTATCACATCCATTAGACCTACTGCAAAGTTGGTATCTTTTACTGTAATTCCGTCAATCTTAACGTTTCTGCTATTAACAATTCGTTCTGCCTCATGCATTGTACTTGCCAGTTTTAATACATCTCTAAGGACGATCCCTAGTGGATATGCTCTATCCTTTGAATGAGAGCCGGATTTCACACTTAATACGAATTGACTTTCCTTTCTTCTGATATCCCAGAATACTGGAGCCATCTGTCGTTTCACTCGGGTATCTCCTCCTTTTTTAGCCATTTTTCAACTTTCTCCATTTTTTTCGCTTTTTTTATTTCTTGATAATATTTTCCTCGACTTTTTATTGTTCAAATTTACTTTTTCTGTATTTTTATTGTTACCATGGAGTCTGTTGTCTCTCAACTTATCTTCTAACTTTAGTCCTATTATCTGAACATTAGACGCATGTATCTGGACTTTTACATTACCACCGCGAACTTTTTCTCGTTGTACTCCCTCAATTGCCAATGTTCCTCTACGGGTATTGACTTTTTCTATTTTACCTTCGATTCCAGTGTATTCACCTCTCATAACTCTAATGTTATCGCCCTTTATTACACGTACACTTCTCCTGCCATATTGCTCGCGTAGATTATCGGCAAGAGAAGAACGAATCATACTATCCCTTACATGTTTTGGAATGTGTAACATTTTCGGATTTATACTCACCATTTTTCTTATCTACCTCTTAAATTATTAGCGAGGCAAGATTCGCAATTCTTGGCCACTTCTCTGCTGCTTCTGCAGCAACGGGTCCCTTTATATCGGTTCCTTTAATCTCGCCCTCAGGGGTGACAAGAACTGCTGCATTGTCTTCAAAAGTTACTCGTACCCCATTTAATCGTCTGATCGGATATTTCTGCCTTACAATGACTGCTCCAAAAATTTGCTTTCTAAGTTCAGATGGTCCCTTCTTGACCGTCACTGTAACAAAGTCTCCAACAGCAGCTGTGGGTAGCCTAGAATGCCTTCCTTTATATCGTGTGACTTGTGCAATCCGAAGTATCTTTGCACCGGTATTATCGACACAATTTAATTCAGCGGTTACTGGTAGTGCTCGGGTAATATAGGGACGGAACTCTGAGACTCCTTTTGCCGAAACGGCCCTTGTTTTAGCTGACATTCTTATTGCTCACCTCGATTACAACAAAGGAGACGGTTTTTGATAGAGGCCTGCATTCAGCAATCAATACTTCTTCACCTTCTTGAACACCAATACAATCTGGCAGATATGCGTGCATTTTTGACATACTTCTTTCGTATCTCTTGTACTTTAAAACGGGACGAGGATACTCTCTAGCAACCACTGCCATCTTACTTGCTTTAGAACTAATTATTGTTCCCCTAAATAATTTTCCTCTTACCGATAAAGTTCCATGAAAGGGGCATAATTTGTCGTTACATGACTTCCTAGGAGGATTGACTGAGATCCCAATGTTTCTAACCATTCTTTTTCAACTCAAAGACTCGTGATACACGATCCTCCGGTCTTCCTATCAAAGATATACCACTTATAAAGCAACCGCCGTCCGATAGAAAAAATCTTGCTTTTTTAACTATTGCCTTTGGCACTCGTCTGATTCCAAACGATGTATTAAGCAAAATCAAATTCTTTGTTTCGAATACGATTTTGCCGTGTAACTTAGAATCCACGCAATTATCTTTCTTAGTTATTTCGACGTCAAGTCCAATCAATTCATGAGCTACAATGTTATGTGCAGTAATCATTTTGTATTCTCCTTTCTCTCATTCAGTAGTGTCATTATTCGAGCGATGTCTCTACGTACCCACCGAATATCTCCGGTCCGCTTTTTGAGAGTGCCCTTGGCACCTTCCGATCTCAGTTTAGCAAGATCAGCCTTTAGATCAGATAACTTATCCGTCAAGTCACTATCATTCATCTCATGGAGTGTTTTTAATTTAAGTCTAGCCATTGGTATTTCCCCCGTTTACTATAGCTCCCTGTTCTTGTGCTGAAGAAATTGTCGTTGGAGCATCAGTTATATTTTTTAAGAGTGCTGAGTCATCAGTAATAGGCTCTTGAGAATCTACGCCTTGTTGTTTAGTATTTGTTGACATAGTAGACAGTTCAAATTCTGGTGGGACTTCATCTTTCAATGCAATTTTCAATTGTATTCCCATTAATCCCATTTTTGTTAAGACATGAGTAACTCCTACCTTCACCACCCTTTCAGCAATATCCCCGCTTTTTGGAACTATTCCTGCCGAGTGTTTTTCAAAATGAGATCGCTCGCTCCTTAGTTTACCTGCCACAGTTACCTCTACTCCCAAGGCGCCAGCATTCATAATGGTATTAATTGTCCAAAGAGAAGCTCGCCTAAAAGCTGTACCTCTTTCAATTAGTTGTCCTATTCTATTGCTCATTATTTTTGGATTTAGTTCAGGAACAGGTACTTCTAAAACGGAAATCTGAGGATTTGTCAAGCCGAAATTTTGTTCAAGTCTAGAGGTTAGATCTTTAATACCTATACCTTTTCTACCAATCACCAGTCCTGGCCTTGTAACATAAAGTGTTATCCTAGTTCCGATGGGAGTCTTTTGTACGTCGACACCACCATATCCTGCATCTTTTAAACTTGCCTCAAGATATTCGTTAAGTTCCATATTTCGATAATTATTCTTCATTACATTTTTTACAGCACTCATTATTCTGATCTACTCTCCTGTGCGACTAATTCAATGTGAATCAGAGTGTCGAACTTTGGACTTGCTTTTCCCATGGCACGAGGTGTAAATCGTTCAAGTTTTGTGCCTTTATGAACAACTGCGCTAATAATCCTTAATCGATCCAAGTCCATTCCCTTATACTCAGCATTTGTTTCTAAATTATCAAGAAGTTTCAAAAATTCTTTGGCTGATTTTTGTGGGAACCTTCCTGCAAAAAAACCATCACGAATGTTGGAACGGTGTGCAACTTCATTGTTATATCTTCTATAAGGAACTGCAATTTTTTTTGCAATAACATTGTTCAAAAAATCTCTTGCTTTTTCTATTGACATTCCCTTTACTGCAACAGCTACTTCACGACAATGCTTATGAGAAACATCTTTTTCTCTGACTGCAGCTCTCACATGTTTTGTTTTATCAAAGTTTTGAAAGGCATAAGAGTAATTTGGCATAAATGTATCACTTCAATGGCACATACAAACTGGATCTCGATGATCCTACGCCAGGACTTCCATGCTGAACTCTTTTATTTGTGATGGCATATTCACCCACATAGTGTCCTATCATCTCAGGCTTTATATGGATTGGAGCAAATTCCTTACCATTATGTACGCTCATAGAGAGACCAATCATATCTGGAAGAATTATCATATCTCTTACGTGAGTTTTTAACTGACCTTTAAGCTTACCTTCTCGAAGAAGTTTTATTTCTTCACGTAACTTACGTTTTTGATCATTCATATAGACGCCTACTCTCTTGTCCAGTGACCTACGCTGCCTGGAATTTAATAATGGCAAAAGAGATTCTACGGATAATGATTGTAATTGTTCAGGCGAATAACCTTTGAACTTAAATTCACGAACCAATTATATCAATGACACCATCATATTACACTACTTTTAAATCTAGCGAGATACAATAACAGCATTTCTATACTAGTCCCATCTTTGTCGCGAGTTCCCGAGCACCTTCAGGAGCCTTAATTTTTATAAATGCCTTTTTACCTTGTATTGTTCTTGCAGTATTTACTTCATCTGCTTGCGATTCATACAGAATTTGTAATGCTTTTACTATTTGGTCTTTAGTAGCTTTTTCTGATACTATGAAAGTCAATTTATTTTCCTTTTCAATCAAGTTGAATGTTTTTTCAGTAATATAGGGTTTGATGATAATTGAGCTGGCTGTCTCTACGCTCATCGATCTATTCTGCTGATTGGCATTCATTTACTTCATAATCTCCATAATTCTAAGAACCGGTGCCTGAACATCCTTTAACTTTTCCACAGCATTCTGCGAGAATATTGTTAATCTAATTGGTTTTGAACCAGGCATAAGGTCTAAGACACTAAGTCTTTGTACTGCTTTCACTTCAACTCCTGGAATTGACCCAGAGAGCCTTCCTAAAATTTCATCTTTCTTAACAACGATCAAGGCACTAACCCCTGAATGAGCCCGCCTTCCTCTTCTTCTTGAAGTACCAGTTCTTGGTTTATGAGATAATCCTGCTCTAATCAAATCCTCCTTTAATCCTAAAGCTATAAGAGCCGTTTGCAGATCTTTTGTCTTTGAAATGGATTCAAATTCATTAGAAACAACAATGGGAAAGTCCAAAAGTCCACCAATCTTGTGGCCGCGCTTGATAATCAGATCCTTTCGAGTGGTAGCAGCAATGGCTGAACAAATACCTAACTGCTTCTCCTTTTTATTAATTTTCTTGTAAATGTTTTTCCACGATTCAGGAGGATGTGCAACTCTGCCATGCCGGACGCCGGCAACACCAGCAGCCTGTCCTGCTCTCTGAAAACCTTCACCTCGCGCTCTTGCAAGTCTTGCAATGCCAAGCCCTGTATTGCGTGATTCTGCACTTACCATCTCCCCTGCAGCAGGATAACGTCCTTGCCTTTGATATCTATGAGATAGCAAGTTTACGTATACTTTATGCATTACTTCTGGTCTATAGGGTGTTTCAAATATTTCAGGTAACTCTATACGATCAGATTCACTGCCGTCTATTCCTAGAATCATCTTTGATTTCAGTGTGCAACTACCTCTACAATCTTTGGCTCTACTACTTTTTTCTGAGGATTACGCAGCGGATGCCGCATTTTAATTAGCCTCTTGGGGACGCCTGGAATAGATCCTCTTACTACCAAATATTCGCCTTTAACCAATCCAAAATGCTTGAAACCACCTGGTGGGTTTATTGAATTATCTCCTTTATCGGTACTGGATAATAGCAATATTCGTTTGTTATATTCTGTCCTTTGATGAAAGCCTCTCTGTCCCTGTCGCGGAACTGTATACATTACTACTGCGGGAGAGATAGGCCCTAGGGTTCCTACGGCCCGAACACTCTTTCTTGATTTATGCTGCTTTCGCTTTATACCAAACCTTGTAACCGGACCTTCTACGCCCTTTCCTCTCGTAATCCCAAAGACATCTATATATTGCCCAACCTGGAAAATATCTCTAGCATGAACTTCCTTGCCTAAAAGGTTCTTTACATAATCATATTGGGCTTTGACATTATTATTGCCTGAAACGGCTATTTCAAATACAAATGGTTTCTTCTGTGACATATTAACATCTCGTGGGTTGACTCCAACTATTGCCATTATAGAACTTATCTTATCAAGCAAAGATCCAGACTTTGTATGTGCCTCTTCATTATAAGTGGAGTTGAATTTGCGTGAAAGCTCCTTTGGTAGATCTTTTGCATATACATCAAACACTGTATATTTTCCATATGAATTTTGATTATAGCCCCGGATACCGATTACCTTTATTGGTGGCGTAACTATAACTGTTGAAACGTTAATAAGTTGCTTTCCAAAATTGGGAGTTTTTTCACGATCATCTATAGTTAGTATGTGTAATCCACCTGCTTTAAACCCTGCAAAACCTAGTAAAGACGTTTTCTCCAATGAGGACTCTGGCCATGTTCTTACACGAGCCTCTATACTCTTGGCCCTAGCGCGTGGTCTAAATGCAATACTACCTCGTCGCGGAGCGCTATACTTTCGATGACCCATAGGTAAATTAACACATCAAAATCCCTTTAATAAATTTATAACCAAATTTCAATTAGCTAATTTTCCATTCTATTAATGAACAGGTCCACAAAGACAGAGATAAAAAAGAAGGCTATAATATCGCTGGATTATATACATTATAATAATGAAAATAATTATTATATTTCAGAGATTACTTTTGTTAATAGCCTCCATCTTCATTACTATTACTAATACACCTAGCACAGCAAACTGCTTAACATCAAAGAGAAGATCGTGAAAAGACCACTTGAAGAATCACGACTTTCGATAGTTTGGAGTCTTTAGATTAATTAACATGATTTTTATTACAACATTCTTATTTTAGAAATAGCTGATTGCTGTTACCAATAATATTATTAAATAAATCTATTAATAAGAAATATCTATCTACTAAAAAAATTCTCTCAAATAGCTGTGACCCACATTTAGGAAGAAGCTATATCACTAATACGAACTTCATAAGATGATCAAATCTTCTACCTCACAGTATCTATAATGATGATGACTTTGCTATTCAACAAATGTGTGAAAGTAAGGAAAAGGTTCAGTCATCTTGTCAGAACATGATTTAATATCGCTAAAGTTCCGTATAGTGCCTCTTCCAATCTGATTGTTGCTGTTCCTTGAAAAGGAAACATATTTGCCACGAAATCGTAAAACCTTATATTTGAGCCTTCCTTAGCCAATATTTCTTCCACTCCTTTTTTAGGAGAACCAAAAACCACCAATACATTTCTACCAGGCTTCATTCGCTTCAGAAGCCTTTCTTCCTTCATTTTGAAAAACGGACCTTCTCTATAAGTAATGAGGATTTCTGTATTGTTAGCTGTATCTAAGAGCTTTGCAAGATTTGAAACAACCTTCACTTTATATCCCCAATAAGTTTCGCCCAAGTTTTCTTCGATTGCTTCTCTAGCCCGTAAGTTTGGATGTGGTGATGTAAACAAGACGTTAACTTTTTTTCCTTTGAAACCCACCCCTTCGAAAGGGACAAGTGAACTTAAACCTANATCAACATACAAGCTTCCCTTGTCGTTTGCTATTACTCCAACCCTAACATCGCCAACCTTAACATTCTTGATATCTTCTCGGTCTTTATGATGAGGCGATCTTATTGGATGAAGAATTCCAGCGTACTCTAATATTCTCATGCGAGGATACAAAACTTTCCTGAGGTATTGTGGCGTATCGAGATAACGTAAAATTGTCTTTAGTAAACTGAGATCATCATTTTCATATCTGGATGTTATATCATGATATATATAGATTGTTTTGACTCGGAATATTGAACAAGCTCTCGCAATACGAGAGATCTTGATGCTTTTATCACGTTTTGTCTGTTCATCTAAGAGAGAAGAATCAGGAATAGCAACATAAAGATCACAAGACCTTTTCATTATTCTTGTTCTATTACCAAGTCTTTTACCATGTTGTCCAAGAGTCTGTCTGCACCGAAGTTAATCTGTCTTACTATTCCTTTCCTGTCTATCAATATGCTCGACGGTGTGCCTCGTAAGCCATATTCTTCAAACGTTTGAGCTGAATTTTGTTTTGTTTGCAGATAGTTTTTCACCCTTTCTATTAGAATCAATCTGTTCGCATCTGAATAAGATCTAAAATCAGGAACATTGCTCTCAACAAAATCCATGATTCTGCTCTCTGATAAAATAGCCGATTCTTTTTTCAAAGAATCCATCGCTACACGAAAAGGTATCTTATAAGATAATTTGTTTTCTTCTACAAGCTGGCCGTATTGGCCGAGTGCCTTTCGTGTTTCTCCAATTACTTCTCCTGTGAAAAGCAACAGCTTTAAGTTGTCTAATGTATTTTTATCAAAATCTTCGAATGCGGTTGCAACACCTAGTACAGTGACACCTTTATTGCTATAGTTCCTATAAATATTGATGGCATCAGGTATTCCATAAATAAAACAGCCAGGACAATTTACTTGGAATACCTCGATGAGGATCACATTACCTATCTCCTTATCAATATTGGTTGGCTTACCCTGAACCCATTCAGCTAACTTTAAATTCGGTGCTTTATCGCCAATCCTCACAACCATAGGTAAAAAAATGGCTTAACATTATTTAAACTAATGCTACATAAAATATTCTTAAAAATTGTGAGAACATTTACTATGACGTCCTTTTTTCTGCTCCCTCTTTAACCATTGATGCATACTTGTCTATTTCGTCTTCTTCTACCTTTCGCATTGTTTTCGTATTGTTATCAATAATCGCCATTTTCACATGTCTTGTGCCAGTTTTATCTTCGCTTACAAGGTATATTGATTCAATTGCTAGTGCACCAGCCTCTTCCATAGATACATTATTTTTATAACTTTTTTCTAAGAATTCAGTCACTTGATCACTTCCTGCTCCTATTGCTACGGCGTCATACCCAATATAGGTACCACTTGGATCAGTTAGATAAAGTGAAGCTCCATTTTTATCAACACCTGCAAGAATCAAGGCAACACCAAAGGGTCGGACACCTGCATATTGAGTAAATTGCTGAGCCATATCTGCAATATTTTTTGCTACTCCCTCGACATCTACTGGCTCGTCATAAATGAGTCGATTACTTTGAGCAAAAAATCTTGCATGATCAACTTGAGTTCTGGCATCAGGAATGTATCCTGCTGCGGCGACTCCAATATGATCATCGACTTGGAAAATCTTTTGTGTAACATTTGATATCTGCAATTTTCTAGCCTTTTCTTCAACTGCTAGAATAACACCATCTTCGCTTTTTATTCCAATAGCTAATGTCCCTCTTCTAACGGTCTCAATGGCATATTCTACCTGATACAATCTTCCGTCAGGGGAGAAAACAGTAATAGCTCGGTCATATCCTGCTGCTGCTGGTAACAATTCAGTTGTAACTACTTTGTAAAGTTTAATTTAAATTTACCTTATCATTTTTCTCCGTTAG